>RCUH01001188.1_pt1 | contig 20421 bp, 16 predicted proteins | sample 2166191 | NCBI WGS metagenome assembly RCUH01 (sample SAMN09932848, study PRJNA488358) | compost metagenome | feature: garden; material: soil; isolation source: compost soil in an enriched community after 214 h of incubation | place: Germany: Experimental Botanical Garden Goettingen | collected...
GCCAGGTTCTTGGTGAGACCTTTTAGTCTTTTTCCTTGCCCGCCGGCAAGCAGCATCGCAACCACTTCTTTTTTCTTCATCACGATATTCCTCCTTCACATAAGAACAGTCCCACTGCCGATCCTTATACAAGCTTTCTGTCTAATATAAAAAAAGATTAATCCGCCTTCAAAACTTTAGAACAGATTAACCTTGCTCGGACCTACTTACCTGGATAAGCATAAGCTCCTATTCATCATATATTTAAACAAGAATGAGCCCGTATAATCCCGCGAGAAGCTGCCTCCCATATATTATTTGTATTGAATAATTCGTCCAATATTACCTTTTCGCGGCCACAAAAAAAGACCCTGATATGAAATCATACCAAGGCCTTAATGAATAATTCCTGCTATATGGAATGAACTAAAGAAATAAACGTTTGGATCAAGGCAAACGATTGTTGTGCCAGCTAATCCATCACGCAGTCTTTAGTTCAATCCATATAGTTATGGCGACATGTAACGCCCGCCCTTAATCTCAAGCTCAACCAGAGCTTTGTCCGTTTGATTCAGGAAGAATGCATTCTTCCCTTCCGGGCCTGCCCACTCCATGCCAAGGAGGAGTCCATTCTTAGTTGAAGCTGCGAATAAAAAAGAGAACATATCCGGCGTAACTTCTCCGCCATCGTCGACCCGCCATGTCGAATTCGGATCATAATCGGCCACATAATCTTTGGCGACCATCTGTGACCCATGCTTCAGTATAATCGAAGCAGTTACCTTCTTGCCCTTCTTCTTGAACTGGGCCAGATAGATCTGGTTGCCCTGGCCCACGTGTCCGATCTCCCAAATTTTCTCGATTTGCAAAGACTTCAATTTCTGAATGCCCTGCTTAACCGAATCCTCTACACCCGATTTGACTTCGCTTGTGACGGGAATGACCGCTTTAATATTCATCTTGCGATCGTTGACAAGGTAATACGTCTGCTCTGGAGAAGCTTGCCCTCCAACTACCTCGAAGATCAGTCCCTCCAGGTTATCAAAATTGTTCGCCCATTGTCTTCCATCATCCTTATCACTCCGGGATTGCTTCTTGATAAATTTCACATCCAGAACTTTGCCACCCTCACCAATCGCTTTGTTCAGGTTCATATCCTGCCTGCCGGTAAAGGCAATAAGATACTTGCCTGTACGATCCGCAAAACTGTAAGTATCTGTTAGCGCAGCAATGTCAAGCAGCTGCTTCTGATCTGCTGCTTTAGCTGGCTGCTTATCTTTTTGACTTGGGGCTTGAACAGTAGATTCTTGCTTAGCTGTATCCGGATTGCTGTCTGAGCATCCTCCAATTGCAAGCACTACGCCAATCAGAAGCGCGAGCTTTCTCACTATGATTCCCCCTAGCTTCATTCGTCTTTAATTGTAACGTTACAGTCAAGGGGATTGTTTCAAATTTTTCCAATAATTATTACAAACCGGCTGATATTTACCGATTAATTCCCTGGACTTTCCTCAATTTCTTAAGCGCCTTATTGATTGAAATCGCAGCCATAGCACCATCACCCATGGCGACAGTCACCTGCTCAGCATGTACGCCCAAGTCTCCGGCAACCCATAAATTGTGGACGTTCGTCATCCTGGAGCGTGGATCTGCCTCCACATGTTTATTGTGATACAGCTTGGCCCCAAGTTCCTCAGCAAGCTTAGAATGAACCTGATTGCCGCCAAAGGCAATAAAGCCTCTCTCTGCTGGAATTACTGTACCATCTTCAAGAATGACGCCCTGTATCATTCCGTCATGCTCTTCCAACACCCGGCTGATACTTGCCTCGAGATACCGGATTCCTTGATTCTTTATTTCCGAGAGAATCTCCGCGTCAACAGTCTGCTTCTCATGATTAATATAAGTCATTTTGGAGGCTCGATCAGCGAGCAGCAGCGCCATGTTGGCACCGGGATTGCCTGAGCCCATTACCACTGTTTTTCTGTCATGGATTTCAAATCCATCGCAATCCGGGCATACATACACGGACCGTCCCATCGCCGGAAGGATGCCCGGGATGTCTGGGAAGCGATCCATCAAACCGGTTGCAAGCAGCAAGGTCTTGGCTTCATAGCGCTCGCCCTGTTCTCCGGTAAGCTGAAATAGATGGCCTTGTTTGGCTGCCTTTATCACTTTGTCTTGGACGAACTTAACGCCGGTCGCCGTCGCCTGGGCTTTCCCTCTCTTCCGAAGCTCTACACCGGAAACCCCTTCAGGCCAACCGAGTATATTATGATAACTCCGGCAAATGGTGGACCTTCCATGGCCAGAATCAATCACAAGAATCTGATGAGTCAAATACCGTCCTAGCTGAATAGCTGCCTGAAGACCGGCTATCCCTCCCCCGACGATGATGCAATCGTAGGTCACTGAAATTCCTCCTGTCTATAATCAGTAGCTTTGTCGCTCAGATAAGATACAAACATATATTTAAACAGCGCTACTTTTTTCAAACTCTTCTTACAAAGTACTTCCATTACTTCACTTTTTCCATAAAATAAGCTGCTCAACCAGAGAACTGGATTATCTGTTCTTAGGAAGATGATGTATAATAAGATCACACTGTCATCATGTGACATTTTTCCTTGTTAATCATCATAATTTTACAGGCGGGATATTACTTTGAAATTTGTGAACAAAAAAGGCTTTACCCTTCGATTCAGCATCAGCTTTCTTGTCATTGTTGCTGTTCTCCTAACCATGCTGATCGGCATGATCTCTGCCATACAAGTCAATCGCGATTCCCTGATCTCAAGCTATCTGCAGAGTAATAATCAGTACGCCAAGAAGCTGGCCTCCAACACCGGCAGCCTCTTAACCACCATGAGGCAGAACATTACATCCATCTCAGCCATCGTCAAACGCGGCACCAAAATGGACGCCGTACTTCTTGATGATCTTTACCAAGAGAACCGCCAATACTTCAACTCCATCTTCATTGCCAATGAGAAGCGGGTTATCGAGTTCACGAGTCCGAACACGACCGGAGTCCATCCTGGAGATCAGCTAACTTCGGAAGCAAGCAAACTTGCGATTACGTCCAGAACTCCTTTTATTTCTAATCCTTACCGAAGCAAGTCGGGAAGATATATTATCCTGATTTCTTCGCCTATCTTCAATCAAAATGGGGAGTATAAAGGATTTGTTGGCGGAACGATCTATTTGGAGGAGAAGAATGTACTTAATTCTCTGCTGGAGGAGCATTTCTTTGGGAACGGTTCTTATGTCTTCGTGGTCGAGAAGACCGGTCATCTGATCTTTCACCCGGACACGAAGCGTATTGGACAATCCGTTAGCGGGAATGCAGTTGTCCAGAAGGTCCTTTCTGGTGCAAATGGATCTCAGCGAGTAACCAACTCCCAGAATCACGACTTTTTTGCCGGGTATGCCTTTGATCCTACTAGCTCTTGGGGGATTATCGCACAGACTCCTACCTCGGTTATCGAAGGCCCGTCCTCTCATTTGATTAACAAGATGCTTCTTCAATCCCTGCCCTTTCTCATTCTGGTCCTCTTACTGGGATGGTGGGTTGCGAATCAAATTGCCAGACCGTTGCATATTCTTGCCAAATACTCAGACGAGGCTACACTGAATCTGGGCAAAGGAAAGAGTCTGCCTGATCTACGGTCCAATTATTACGAAGTACGTCTACTGTATCAGAGTGTTAAGATTGCTTTTCAGAACATTGATCAGGATATCACCCAACTTCGCGATGAAGTGAAGATGGATGGGTTAACCGGACTTGGTAACCGCAGGTCCTTTGACTCTGTCATGAACAAGTTAACGACAAGACACACGCCATTCTCACTGATTTTATTAGACATTGACCACTTCAAGAATGTGAATGATACTCACGGTCACCTTACCGGAGATGAAGTTCTGAAATTCCTCGCGAGCATGATGGAGGATTTGGCCGGGGACCGCAGCCTAAACTTCAGATATGGAGGGGAAGAGTTCGTTATTCTGGTGAAACATGAGGCTACGAGCTATGCGTTTCAAATTGCTGAACGAATAAGAAAAATTCTTTCGGTTACGAAAAGCCCGACAGGTGAGCCCATAACGATCTCCCTTGGTATCGCTTCCTTCCCTGTTCATGCCAAGGAGACCCAGGACCTCATTATGAAGGCCGATCAAGCGATGTACCAGTCCAAGGTGAACGGTAGAAACCGTACAACCATCAGTGAAGCTGAATAGACAGAAAAAGCCTGAGAAATCAGGCTTTTTCTGTCTATTCTTTTGAATCGTAAAAGATATGCTTCGCCTCAATTCCAGTCTCCCTAATATCAAGGAGTCCGATCGAATAGCGCGCCTCTCTCCGCTTGTCAGCGGCTGAGCCAGGATTAAATAAAAGCACACCGTTCACCTGCTTTAGCAAAGGTTGGTGCGAATGACCGAACAAAATGACGTCCAGGTTGTCTTCCTTGAACGACAGCTGCGCTTTCTCTTCCGTAGTTCGGCCAGCGAATGGCGTATGGCCATGCACGAGTCCAACCCGGTAAGATTCAAGAGTAAGGATTTTCCGGTGTCCAAAGCGTTCAATAATTTCACCCGGATCATTATTCCCGGCAATCCCTTCAACAGGAGCAAGCGCAGCAAGCTGCTCATAGACATCCATGGTGACCCAATCCCCAAGATGGAGAATGAGGTCAACTCCGCCGAACGCCTTGATCACGGCAGAAGGTAACCGCTTGGCGGACCTGGGCATATGCGTATCCGAAATAACTCCAACAATCATAGGTTACTCCTCCTATCTCAGTGGGGATGCGGCCATACGAATATAGGTATGCCTGCGGCCGCGAATCGCTATGGATAATGCCTGGATATTCTCGGGAACCGCAATACCTCCAAACCCAGCGTCCCCGATATGAAATAAGTCTGCACCAGCTCTCTTGGCACTAAGGGCAATTTCTCGAATTGTGGATGCATCTGCTCCTTCTTGACTCGTGCCGATTGCTGCCAGGGTCAGAGCGCCCTTCTCCTTTACCGCAGTGATGATCGCTGCAAGCTCTCTTTCCCTAAGACCAGGAACCGTTCCCGGAGCAGGTAACAGGATCACATCGGCACCAGCTTCAGCGAATCGAATAGAAGCGTCGATGTCCGTTACCCGGCCTGCTGTACCGGCTCCATGCATTTTGCCTGCAAGGATAAGGCCGCCAAAGTGTTGCTTGGCAAGGATAATCGCCTGCAGGATCTGTTCGTTCGTTACTCCGGTCTTCGGGTTGCCTGTTAAACAGATGAAGTCAAAGCCAAGCGTCTTCGCTTCGGTGAGCGAGGCCGCCGTAGCCCTTCTGCCCTCAGGCAGCGTAAAGAGAGATTCCACCGCATCAGCCTCTTCATCCACAGGCTCCAGATTCACACCAATCGGAAGTCCCGTTAGCGCTTTAAGCTTCTGGATCACCTCTCTACCAAGACTCACCTCTTGTCCAGCATCCTGATTGAATGCCTCTCCCGCTATAACACCACGAACGTAAGGCTTAAATACATCAAAAAGATTCAACAGGATCATATCTGCGCCGAATGCCTTCGACAGTTCCGCATTCGAAACCTCGGGCAAGAGGGACTGGGTAACTACATTCTCTGAGATAATGGTTCTTCCCTCAGCTGCAAGGATGGATTGCTTAAGATCCTCACGATTCATCTGTCTGAAATCAGAAGCTCTGCAGTCCAGTATTCTCTTCATCTAAGGCACCTCGATCTCCTAGTTCTAAAACTTGCTTTCATGTTAACACACCGCCCGGATAAGAACAAAAGACTCATTCCCGCCAGCCAAGATCCTCCACAATATGACATAGGAACCGCCCCCTCCAAGAGACCGAAAAGGACTGGCATCCATAGCAGACAAAATCACTGCAGGAGACCAGTCCGATTCAGGTTTGATGATCAACTTAACAAGTAGACCCTCGCTTCATAGGGCCGGAGCTGAAGCTTCTGAACATTCTCTTCTGGAACCGGCTTGTAATTCGAGATTAACAGCCGGGCTCCATCCGGACTCAGGTCCTCAGGCCATTCAAAAATCGGCTGCTGATCGAAGAAATTAAGGATAACCAGGAGCTTATCCTCTTCACAAGTCCGGGTATAGGCATAGATCTCGGTATCCAGAGGGTACAGGAGTTTATATTCCCCATACACCATAACCTTGTGCTCCTTCCTTAGAGCAATCAGAGCCTTATAATAATTGTAGATGGAATCCGGGTCCTTCTGCGCCGCTGCCACATTGATCTCCATGTAGTTGGAGTTCACTTTAATCCACGGCTGCCCCTTGGCGGTGAATCCGGCATGCTCAGTATTATCCCACTGCATGGGAGTACGGGCATTGTCCCGGCTCTTTTTCCGAACCGCTTTCATGACCTCCTCTTCAGGGACTCCTTTCTCTCTCCTTTCATGATAAAAGTTCAATGTCTCCACATCTCTATAATCCTCAATGGAGTCAAATGAAGGATTCGTCATCCCGATCTCTTCCCCCTGGAAGATGTAAGGCGTACCTTCCAAAGTTAGGAGGAACGTGGCCAGCATCTTGGCTGAAGGTACGCGAAAATGCAAATCATTCCCGAACCGGGATACCGGGCGGGGCTGATCATGATTCCCCAGGTAGTTCGCATTCCATCCTTGGTTATGAAGTACGGTCTGCCACTCGCTCATGACCTTTTTGAGCTCAAGGAGGTTCCATGGCCTGATCTCCCACTTACCACTCCCGGGTGAAGTCGCATCCAGATACATATGCTCAAACTGGAAGACCATATTCAGCTCGCGCCGGGTATCCCCTACATAATCAAGGGCCTGATGAGGGCCTAGACCCGATGTCTCCCCGACGGTCATGATGTCGTAGTAGTATAGTACCTTGTCATGAAGATTTTGCAGCAGGGTATGAACTTTTTCCAGATTCGAGAACAGCTGATAGGCCCGGACCGTCGGCAGATGGTTGGGATTCTCTGCGTCAGGCAGCCCCTGGGCTTTGACTATATGGGCTATAGCATCGAACCGGAATCCGTCTACACCTTTCTTGAGCCACCACTGAATCATGTTATGAAGCTCATCAACCACAGCCGGGTTATCCCAGTTCAGGTCAGGCTGCTGTTTGGCATAGAGATGGAGATAATAGCTGTCGGTAGTGGAATCATGTTCCCAGACGGAACCGCTAAAGTAAGACTCCCAGTTGTTTGGAGGCCTGCCATCCTTACCTTTGCGCCAGATATAGTAATCGCGTTTGGGGTTGTCTTCCGATGATCTGGACTCAACAAACCACGGATGCTCATCCGAGGTATGATTAAGCACTAAATCCATCATCAACTTCATTCCACGGGCATGGACCTCACGAAGCAGCCGGTCGAAATCCTCCAGCGTTCCGAACTGCTGCTGAATATCACAATAGTCACTGATATCGTACCCATTATCATGATTCGGTGACTTGTATATTGGACACAACCAGATCATATCTACACCTAAGTCCTTCAAATAATCCAGCTTGGAAGTGATTCCTCTAAGATCCCCTATTCCATCTCCGTTCGAGTCTTTGAAGCTGATTGGATAAATTTGATATACCACGCTTTCCTTCCACCACTTGGGATTCATCTTGCAAGGCCTCCTTTTTCTATGTAAAACAGTCCCTATTGTATACTTTTAAACAAGGTCTGCCATTTAGAACAATTTTTAATAAAATATGAAGCCGCTCATTTCAGCTGCAGACTATATTTATCCTTTACATTTAACGCCTAATGTATAATAATCAGGGCTGGTCAAAGAACTGTAACTGCTTCAGTATCATCTCGTTATAGAAAGGAAGTGAAGGGCCAATCATGAATAGTTTAGAAAAAGATAACCAGCCCTCGCTGCAATTATCACAGTCCCGCCGGTTATGGACGGCGGTTATATTAGGTTCATTATCTGCATTCGGACCCTTGTCCATCGATATGTACCTGCCCTCGCTTCCGAGGCTCACGGCAGACCTGCATACTACAGCTTCGCTAACTCAGCTGACTTTAACCGCATTTCTGCTTGGTCTTGCTCTGGGGCAGCTTGTCGTAGGGCCTCTTAGCGATGTGAAAGGGAGAAGGTCTCCCCTGATGATCTCCCTTGCGGTATATGCCGTATCCTCTCTATTGTGCGTATTTTCCCCCTCCATCGGGGTCTTAATCGTACTAAGATTCATCCAAGGTATATCCGGCGCGGCCGGGATTGTCCTGTCCAGGGCCATTGTCCGGGACTTGTATTCCGGTACAGAACTGACAAAGTTTTTCTCATTATTAATGCTCATTAACGGAGCTGCGCCAATTCTGGCTCCTCTTATCGGTGGACAGCTGCTGCGAATATTTCCGTGGCGCGGTGTTTTTGTTGTTCTTGCCCTAATCGGAATAATTATGCTTGCGGCCGTCTTCTTCAGTCTTCCCGAGACCCTTCCCAAGCATAGAAGAGCGACAGGAGGTATTCGTCAAACCTTCTCCACCTTCGGCAGGCTGCTAAGAGACCGTGTCTTCATGGGTTATACCCTTGCTGCGGGCCTCGTAACAGCCGCGATGTTCGGCTACATATCCGGATCTCCGTTCGTCATTCAGGACGTATTCGGCGTATCCCCCCAGACGTATAGTCTGATCTTCGCTCTTAACGGAATCGGTATTATTGCTGCCAGCCAATTCACCGGACGATTGGCTGGCCGGATTCGCGAGGAGAAGCTGCTTGTCTTCGGGTTGTGCATGGCTGCACTGGGGGCAGTTGTTCTACTGCTCAGCATCACCTTTATTCCGCGGCTGGCTACGGTCCTGCTGCCGCTCTTCTTCGTCGTAGCTTCTGTAGGCATTGTAGGGACATCCAGCTTCCCGCTGGCCATGAAGGAACAAGGCCATTCAGCAGGAAGCGCCTCTGCCCTTCTTGGACTGCTGCCCTACATCTTGGGTGCGGTAAGTGCACCGCTGGTTGGGATAGGCGGAAGCCATACAGCTATCCCAATGGGAGTAGTTATTGCGGTTGCCGACGTCTGTGCAATCGGATTCTATTACTTGCTGGTTCGCAGAACAGCGAACCGGGCCTCAATTTAAGCTTTTGACAAATAGAAGAAGCGCCAGGAACCCATGTTCCTGGCGCTTCTTCATGCTGTACGAAAGAGACTAGATTGAAGGTTGTGCAAATAAAGGCTTGAAATAGAGCGCGTAGGCTTTAGATGCTATTGCATCTGGACTGTAATTATTATTTCGCCGCAGGTATATGTAGGAATCCGGCGCGAATAGGAACAAGAACGCATTGATGTTGAAGCAGGGGTCACAAGGCTTTATCTCATGATTGTCAGCCGCTTTCTTCAATAGGTCATTAAGTGTTCCATAGATAAATGCATAGGGAGGCGACTCGGAGAAATCGAAGCCCATCTTCTGCATTTTGCAGTTATCTTCCAAAGCGCCAATCCAGTTCATCATTTCCTCGACGAAGTTTACCCATTTATGCACGACGTCTTCAATTTTTTCGCTAATCGATCGTGATTCCTTACTTATCCCGCTGCGAATATCCTTCATAGCCGCAGCCAGTTTCTCCTCGATCAGGTTCAGACAAATGTCTCCGATGCTTGTGTATCTTCTATATAAGGTTCCCTGCCCGATTCCTGCCGCTTTGGCAATCTGGTGCATACTAACTTTGTCGGCACCCCTCTGCTCGATCAGCAATCTGGCATTCTTTAAAATCAGTTCATTAATTTCAAGATGGCTTCTACTCTCTTCATGAAGCGGCATAGAGCAAGATCTCCTTCTAAGCAGGTAATGGATCGTACATCAATACATTGTAACCCTTACTCTCTTAAAGGATCAATACCTGTTAGACTTAGCTCTTAGCTCCATGCTCATGGGGAATGGTACTTCGGCGCATGAACAGAGCCAGAATCAGGGCGACAACCGTCAAAATTGCTGCTGCCCAAAAGGCGTTATGCACACCGGCAGTCATGGCCTCCGGAAGGTGCTTCGGATTGGCTGGATCTTGAACCCCGCTCAGATAACGCGTCTGTCCTGAGGACATGATGCTGATGAATAACGCTGTTCCAACTGCCCCAGCGACTTGCTGGATCGTATTCATAATGGCGGTTCCATGAGGGTACAGATTACGCGGCAGCTGATTAAGTCCCGTTGTCTGTGCCGGCATAATCACCATAGACAGCCCGATCATCAGGACGGAGTGAAGAATAATAATGACGAACACTTCCGATGTGGTCGTTACTCGCGTGAACATCCACAGGGAAAGGGTCATGATCACAATTCCCGGAATAACCAGAGCTCTGGGCCCGAATTTGTCGAATAAACGACCCGTAACTGGTGACATGAGGCCATTGATAATTCCGCCAGGGAGCAGGATTAAGCCAACGGTAAAAGCTTTCAGAGCCAGTCCAGTAATCATGAACATTGGCAGAAGGGTCAATGTTGAGAATAAGGTCATCATTAGAATAACCATTAGAATGACAGCCAGAGAGAACATTGGATACTTGAAGGTCCGCATATCCAGTACAGGCTCAGTAAGCTTGATTTGACGAAGAACGAACAAGAGCAGGCCAATAAACCCAGCAATCAGGCATGTAATGACCAGCGGGCTGGACCAACCGACTAGTGGATCGCCTGCACTGCTGAATCCGTATACGATCCCGCCAAAACCTACGGTAGAGAGCAGGATGGATAAGATATCAACCTTGGGACGTGTAACTTCAGATACGTTCCGTAAATAAATGAACGCGAAGATAATCGAGAACAAGGCAAGCGGCAGAACTGAGAAGAACAGCCAGCGCCAGTTCAAGGAATCCAGAATCAATCCTGCAAGAGTAGGGCCAATGGCAGGAGCGAACATAATGACTAGACCGATCGTACCCATGGCTGCTCCGCGCTTCTCTGGAGGGTAGATCGTCAAGATGGTATTCATCATGACAGGCAGCAGAAGACCTGTTCCAAGAGCTTGCACCAAACGGGCGACCAGCAAGACCCCGAAGCTCGGTGACAAGCCGGCAATCAGAGTCCCGGCGAAGAACAGAACCATCGCACTGATAAAGATCTGCCTGGTTGTGAACCATTGAATCAATAAAGCCGTTACCGGAACCAGGATACCGATTAACAGCATATAACCTGTAGTCAGCCACTGTATCGTTGAGTATGGTACCTTCAGATCCTGCATCAGATCCGTGAGGGCCACGCCAAGCAAAGTCTCATTGAGCAGGGCTAGAAATGCCCCGATCATGAGAGAAATAACTATGGGGAGACGCTTAATCTCACCTACGGGGGCAGCCGCCCCCGAAGCCGTACTTGCTGTATTCATTGTAAATCCTCCTTATATGTATCTCTATCTAACCGCACTGTACAGTATAGTCTGTCTATTAAAAGTCTCCGCTCTCCCTTCCGATGAACAACTCATTAATGCGGACAATTGTCCGCACGTTGTATATTAGCAGACAATTGTCCGCTGAGTCAATGTAAACAATAATTATAATAATTTGTTCGTAATTTCTCTTCTAAACAACATAAATAAACCATCCCCCGATTTGGGAACGGTTTATTTGGTGTTGTAATTAGTTCTGTGGGCTTTTTACGAAATCAGCTATTTATTCTTGATCCCAGACCGCAGCGCCTCTGGCCTCAAGTTGTCTCACCAGTTCTTCGCACAGCTCATGCGTCATCAGCGCATCTCTGGCTGAAGGCGATGGATTTCTCTGCTCTTTTACCGAGGTTAGGAATTCTTCAATAATCTGTTCAAACCCCCTTCTGTAGAGATTCGGATCCCAATCCTTGAAATGGGAATGCTTTTCTTCTCCGTTACTATAATGAATGGTGGAATTCAGATTTTTGACCCACCACTTGTTCCCGGGATTCATAACTTCCAGTATCTCTTCATTACTTCCGTTATCCCGGTTCATCATTCCGATACAGCTAAATCCCTGACCATCAAGCTGCATCATCACATGATACAGCTTACCCTCTTCGATATGAGCAGAGATCCGGGTCTCTGTAATCTCACCTGGAGCCAGATAACGAAGCGTATCTACAACATGGATGAAGTCATCCGTCACGAACCGGCGGGCGATATCAGGGTGGTGCAGGCGATTTTTCTGCAAAATAACCAGACGCCGTTCTTCCATATCCTTAAGCTGAGCATACATCGGGGCAAATCTCCGATTGAAACCAACCATCAGAATAAGGCCGGTCTGTTCGGAGAGTTCCACGATTCGGCGGGATTCTTCAAGTGTATAAGCAATGGGCTTATCCACGTAGACATGAACCCCTGCCCGAAGGAGCTGCTCTACAATAGCAGGATGTGATTCAGTTGAGGTATGTACGAAGGCCCCATCCACACCAAGGGCGATAAGCTCCTCCACAGTCCGAACATGTTCTTGAATCCGGTATTTGGAGCTTAATTGATCCAATGTCTCCTGGTTACGGGTACAAAAAATCAATTCGATGTCCTCACGGGCTGTAATCACCGGCAAATAAGCCTTCTGAGCAATACTTCCCAGACCAATAATACCAACTCTCATAGGTTAGCTCCTCCAATTTCGACAGCGTAGTCCCTCTAGTATATGACCTAACTGTCATCTAATAAAGAAGAGCCCCTTCTCCCCTCCTATATGGTTATAGGATTAATATCCTAAATTTGGTATAATTTATTGGGGTGTGAACGATCATGGGAATTGGGTTGATTATTATTTCATTTATTTTTCTTGGACTTGGTATTTGGAGTCGAGTTAAACCAACTTGGGGTTGGCATATGAATGTAGGCTGGATGGTAGAAGAAGAATCTGAACCAAGTGAAGCCTACATTGAATCCATGAAATTTAGCGGATTTATTTCTATTGTTATTGGTTTAATAATTTTGGCATTTGGAATTTTGCGGTTATTCCTTTAATCTCTTGTAGTTTACTCATATATGTTCAGCATCCTAATACTTATCAAACAAACTTCAGCCCCTAAAGAGCATAACATTAAAATAAAGGAGAGATGAATATGGAGTGTAGAGAAGCAACTCTTGGCGATTTACCGGACATCATCCGCTTATTGACGGATGATGAACTCGGACTAACCCGTGAGCAGTATGAACTACCTGTGCCCCAATATTATGTTGATGCCTTTCATGAAATTACAAACCAAGCAGGGAACTCTATTATTGTGGCTGCCCAAGATGAGAATGTCATCGGCTGTTTGCAGCTTACTTTTATACCTGGTCTAACCTTCCAAGGTATGCTCCGTGCCCAAATTGAGGGTGTTCGGGTCGACAGCAGCTATCGTAATCGGGGCATTGGAGAACTATTGATCCGGCATGTCATCTACCTCGCAAAAGAACGGGGATGCAGAGTGGTTCAGCTTACGACGAATAAGCTGCGCACGGATGCGCAGCGTTTCTATACCCGTCTTGGTTTCAAATCTACTCATGTCGGAATGAAGATCGAAATTTAAAAACGTTCTCTCTTTCTACTCTTCGTAGATCATTTTGCGGGTCATTCCACCGTCAATGACCAGATTGGCACCCGTAATAAATGTGTTGTCCGGATGGGTCAAATATAGACAAGCTCTCGCTATATCGGCCGGCTTCCCTACTCTTCCTGCCGGATGCTGCTGATGATCCTCAGGGCGAAGTGCCTCGTAGTCTCCTGTCTCAATCCATCCCGGACTAATGCTATTGACTTTGATCCCATCTTTGCCAAGGGAGATTGCCATCGCATGGCTCAGCGAGATAATTGCCCCCTTGGAAGCCGCATAAGCTTCCGAATTCGGCTCTGACATCGTAGCCCGTGTAGATGAAATGTTGACGACGGACCCTTGAATTCCCAACTCTGTCATATGCCGGGCAGCTTCACGTGTAGCCAAAAAGCAGCTGCGAACATTCGTGTTCAGGACATCATCCCATTCTTCGAGCTCAAGCTCGTACGGAGACTTCCACCGGGAGACACCTGCATTGTTAATCAGGATATCGATACGTCCAAACTCCCTTATAGCTTCCTGCATTAATTGTATAATGTCTTCTTCCTTCCTCACATCACATGAAGTGAATAAGGCATTTCTTCCTTCTTGGCGGATTGCAGCCGCAGCCGCTGCTCCTTTGGCTTCCTGAACGTCCGCAAGAACGACTGAAGCCCCTTCAGCAGCGTAAGCTTCCGCAACAGAGCGCCCGATCCCATCCGCCGCTCCGGTAACGATCACAACTTTCTCATCATAAGACACTGTGATCCCCTCCTGTTCAACTGGACTCTATGCCCTTCCACTCGCAATATCCCTGACAAGTTCAGGGAACCAATCGGACAATGAAGTAAATGAATAACCTGCTTGAACCGCTTTGCTCGTATCCATAACCCAGTCTGCCGGCACACCAAACGGGGATTTATGCTCGGGCTGAGCATATGGCTGTATAACCGCAGTCTGTCCGGTGATCTCCTCGATAATACTAAGAATTTGACGGACGGAAAGGGTTCCCGTGGATGCTGCGTTAACTGGCCCATCTACCTTTGCCTGGCTCAGCCAAGCCAGGAACTTTGCTGTCTCATCGGATGAAATGAAGCTGAGTCTGGCAGCCGGATTGGGAACTCCAATGGGCAGCCCCTCTTTTACATGGTTCACATGAAAGTGCAGTCTCTTCGTATAATCATCAGGCCCCAGCACTATCGGGATTCGCATGGCGGTGACAGGGAAATTTGCTTTTTGGAACAAGACTGCCTCAGCCTGACGTTTACCTTCCTGGTATGTGAAGTCAGCTGACGAACCTTCTCTGATTGGATAAGTATATGGATCATAATCCTTCTCAGTCAGAAGGTGATCAACGGGATTATATACGGATAGGGTTGAAGTCAATATATAACGACCGACATGACCATCCAACGCTTGAACCGCACTGCTCGCGTCATCCGGCGAATAGCAGATGTTATCATATATGACGTCCCAATCCCCCATAGATACAGTTCGGAGCAGGTCTGCCTTGCTCGTTCTGTCGAGAGTTAAATGCTTGACTCTCCTGCTGAAAATAACCGGTGTGTTCCCTCTGGTGGCCAAGGCTACATCATGTTTACCTTCCCCGAGAAGAAGTTCAACCAGTTTTTTGCCAAAATAACGGGTTCCCCCGAAAATTAATACTTTTCCCATGATTCTTATCCTCCTCTGAAGTGTATTCACTTAGTAGACGAAATCGCACCCGAGTAAAGTTACGTCTATACTGTCAAGCGCAAAGGATTCTCTTAAATTGTAAACATATGAAAGACTCTGCACAACAAGGGAGTTGGCATGAGCTTCTTCAAATTCGACACGTCCGCTGATGCTTTAGTACCGGGTACCCATTTTATAGTTTTGGAACAAGTCCCAATATCCCGAATTTATGAGTCTCGTTTCTTCCATAATTTATGAATATTGTGGGATACCCAAATGAAAACACTTCCATAATAATGGAGAAATAGGAGTCTTCCATCCATCATTAACAGCCTCGAATAAAAATATCTGGGAGGAGTGTCAAAGTTTGTTCCATACTATATTTCGCAAATCTGCTTATCTGATTACTAGCCTTACCGTTGCCTCAGGGGTCTTCGCAAGCAGTGGCTATGCCGCTCAAGAAACTCAGAAACCTGTCATAGAATGGTCCCATGAATATGGGAGGGGGCAGCTGTCCTCAAATGGACGAAGTGTAACGCCTACCCCGGATGGAGGCTACATCGTAGCTGGGGATTTTACAGGAACAGATCCATCGAGCTACGGAATTACACAAGCCTACATTCTCAAAGTTAACGCCTCCGGCCAGAAAGAATGGGAACAGAAAGTTGAGCATGGTGACGCGGAGTATACCTATGCTTATAAAGCGGTCCCGACTAAAGACGGTGGATATATTGTCAGTGGAGCGACTAAGAATTACGATGGCAAGCCGCACAACGTGGTTTACTTAATAAGATTAAATGCTGATGGAAGCGTGGTGTGGGAGAAAGAATACGGGGATGGATACACCAATCAGTACGGAGAGTCCGTTGCTCAGAGTGAAGATGGCGGATTTGTAGTAACCGGGTACAGTGTAACTTCATCCGGCGAGGCTCCGGCATATGTTCTCAAGACAGATGCCCAAGGGAACCAACTGTGGTACAAGAAGTTTAGCTTCAATGATAATCAGTACTTTAATGATCTTACGTCCACCTCTGACGGCGGTACTATTTCAGTAGGAACCATTAATACCATGTTTGGCCCTGGTGATACTGATGCTTCTGTGGCGACCAAGCTGAATGCCAATGGTGAGGAAGTGTGGACTAAGAAATATGTTCAAGCTAACTCCGGACGCGGGGCCTTCTCCATCACGCCTTCAGACGAAGGCGGTTATGTTATTGGCAGCAGAACTCGTGACGACATTAACATCCTGACCAAGGTTGACGCCGACGGTGAAGTCATCTGGGAGAAGACCTATGACCCTACCCCAGATCGGGAACTCTTCACCCAGGTCGTTCGTACTCCAGACGGGTATGCTCTGCTAGGTGAGAATGAAAAAGGCCAATACCCTGATGAACAAAGTCAATTTGAAGTATTAAAGGTGGATAAGAATGGTGAGGTTCTGGATAATGTACTCTTCGGTGAACCGAACCTGTATGGAATTGGCAGAGGTACCATCTCGCAAGATGGTGGATTTGTACTAACGGGCCAAGCCAACCAAGGTGAAGAATATTATCTTAAGCTGACTAAGCTTGCAGGCAGCAGCGCGCCAGCGGAACCTACGGTCACGGGTATTGTGTTCTCAGATACAACCAAGACCCTTGAAGTAGGCAAGAATACGGCTCTCACCCTTAAAGCTGTGTATTCGGATGGGACAAAAGCAGGGATTTCTGATTCGGTCACCTACACCTCTGGTGATGAGAATATCGTATCCGTAGACGGATCAGGCCTGATCACCGGGAAGAAACCTGGCACTACTACGATCACTGCAGACTACAAAGGGCTGTATGCTCAGCTCCAAGTAAATGTCTCGGCTGCCGGAGAACCCGGAACATCGGACGGAATCTTCTATCTGGATTCTGACGAATATTCCTTATCCGCTGGGACTTCTCTCGATACAATCGCCATCTTTAAGGACAAGAGTGGACAAATCCATAATGTTACGAAACAGGCTGTCTTTAAAAGTGAGAACCCCAAAGTTGCCGAATATGACAAGGACGGCAATATAATCGGAGTGCATGCGGGAATCACGCATGTAATAGCGGAATATAACGGTCAGACCTACAAAGCTTTGGTTCAGGTTGTTCGTGCCTATGTGCCGAGATAACCAAGAGAGCCATCCTTAGGGATGGCTCTTTATTTTAAGATTAAATCTGAAATTCCCCATACTTCCCCAAGTCAAACTTCCACCAAGCTTTTAACGTATTGGGATACCCACACCATCATGATTACCTAATAGTTGTTAACTAGCAATTACATACCAGACGCACGCAGAATTATATATTTTTAGGAGGAGTGACGAAGTTTGTTCCAATCTATTATTCGTAAAACCAGTTATGCTCTTGCATGCCTCGTCCTTGCATCAGGGATTCTTGTTGGTCAAACTTATGCATCTTCGGAGACCCGCCAACCCGTTATTGAGTGGTCCCACCAGTATGCCAAGGATCAGCTGTTCACAGATGGAAGCAGCATTACATCTACCTCAGACGGAGGCTATATAACAGCAGGAAGGCAAAATACGGGCGACGAAAACAAAGCCTATATTTTGAAGCTTGGTCCTTCCGGGGAAATTCAATGGGAGCAGAGAATTCAGCTTGGATCCTCCAAGTACACCGAAGCTTTAAAGGCAGTAGAGACCCAAAACGGCGAGTTTCTTGTCAGCGGGACTACCAACAAAGGATCGTATGATGTTATCTTCCTGGCTAAACTTAGTAGTCAGGGTGCTGTGGAATGGCAGAAAGAATTTGACCATGGTGTGCTTGAGAACGGAAATTCTGTCGCTGAGACTCAAGATGGCGGTATCGTTGTTACCGGTTATACCTATTCGGATTCTGGAGAGGCCCCTGCCTTTGTGTTTAAGACAGATGCCCAGGGACAAGAAGTATGGTACAAAAAGTACCGGGTAGGCAGGAATCAATACTACAATGATATTATTGCTACCCCGGATGGCGGTTCGATTGCTGTGGGTACCATCGATCGTAAAGTCGATAGCAGGGACATCCTCGGTGCTATAGTGACTAAATTGAATGCGAACGGGGAGAAAGTCTGGACCAGGCAGCTCATCACACCGAATACCGGACGCAGCGCCTCATCAGTCATTCCCTCCGCTGACGGCGGATATGTAGTTGCGAGCAGAAGCTGGAATGGGGTTAATTATCTAACCAAGATAGGCGCAAATGGGAATGCACTATGGGAGAAGACGTATGACGCATCTCCTGACCGGGAGCTTCTGAACACAGTCGTTCAAACGGATCAAGGATATGCCCTTCTCGGAGAATATCAAAAAAGAGACAGTTCTGATCATGATAAACAGTATGAAGTGTTAAAAGTCGATGATCATGGAGAGATTGTAGACCGAGTTATATTCAGCAATAAGAATTATGAGGTTTTTGCTACTGGAACCACATCGCCGGATGGCGGATTTGTAGTGTTGGGACAAGCCAAAGTTAATAATAAGTACTTTTTGCAGCTGACCAAGCTAGCTGGAGAGGACCACCCGCCGGTAGACCCAACCGTGACCGAAATCTTTTTTACGGATACAAGCAAAAAGATTACTGTTGGCGAACATACTGCTGCTACCTTGAATGCACATTACTCGGATGGTTCCGAAACAAGAGTGACGGACTCCGTGTCGTTCACCTCAGAAGATGAGAGTATCGCTACCGTTGACTCGAAAGGAATAATTACCGGTGTTAAGCCAGGTAGCACCTCGATTAATGCAGTCTACCAGGGTTTTAGTGCACAATTAATAGTACAAGTATCCGAAACTCCGGGTAGCGAAGGCCCGGGTGAGTGGTCCTATCAGTTCGGTAAGGATCAGCTGTCCACAAATGGAAGCAGCGTTACCCCTACCTCAGATGGGGGTTATATTGCAGCGGGAGATACTAGGGAGAATAGCGACGGAGAGACAACTGCCTTTATTCTAAAGCTAAATTCCTCTGGAGGCACGCAGTGGAAGCAAAAGATTCAGCATGGAGAGTACGCCTATGCTAAAAAGGCTATTGAGACCAGTGACGGCGGGTTCATTGTCAGCGGAACTTTCAGCAGTCAAGACGGAAGACCTCATAGTGCCATCTTCCTAACCAAACTCACTGCTCAGGGTTCTGTGGAATGGGATCAAGAATTTGACAATGGTTCTAATGTGAACGGGGATTCTGTGGCTGAGACTGAAGATGGCGGGTTTGTTGTAACCGGTTATACCCTTTCCGCCTCTGGTGAAGATTCTGCCTATGTGCTTAAGACAGACGCCCGTGGACAACAAGTGTGGTTCAAATGGTTCCGATTTGGCAGCAATCAACATTACAATGATATCATTGCTGCCCCGGGTGGTGGTTCAATCGCTGTCGGTACTCTAGATACCATTATCGGCAGCCCGGAGAATGACGGCGCTATAGTTACTAAACTGAACGCCGACGGGGAGGAAGTATGGACCAAGAAATTCGTCTCTCCAAACTCCGGTCGTAGTGCATATTCAATCACTTCTTCCGGTGACGGCGGATATGTGATCGCCAGCTCCGCTGAGAAGGATGGCAATAATGTCAACTATCTAACCAAAATAGATGCAGCCGGCGAAGTAATCTGGGAGAAGAACTACGATCCAACCTCTGATCTCGAATTCTTCACCTCAGTCAGTAGAACCGGGCAAGGATATGCCCTGATCGGTAACGCACGAAAAGGAACCTATCCTGATTACGAGAGCCGGTTCGAAGTGTTACAGGTTGATAAGAATGGGGAGATCGTGAACAATACCGTACTTCCTGACCCGAATTTGTACGGTTCAGGCCGGGGAACTCTATCACCGGATGGCGGTTTCGTATTAATGGGGACGATCGCAGTTAACGATAAGTACATTTTGCAGCTGACCAAGCTGGCTGGTCAGGACCATCCACCGGTGGAAGGCAGCTTCTATCTGGACTCGGATGAATACTCCTTAACCGCGGGAACTTCTTTGGATACCGTTGCATTTTTTAGAGATAAAGACGGTAAAATTCATAACGTCACGAAGCAATCCATATTCAAAAGCGAAAATCCAAAAGTCGTTGATTATGACAAAGATGGCAACATTATTGGCGTGCAAGCTGGAATCACGACTATCACCGCCGAATATCAGGGTCAGACTTATCGAGCACTGGTACAAGTCGTTCGTGCCTCTGTTCCGAAATAATGAAGATCGCCTATATTAGTTAAAATATTGATTTACACGTAAGGCGGCCATGTGAAATGTTCTTCCGATCGCTGTTGTTCCCAGATTTCTTAATTAATTTTATAAGGTGGAAGTCTGGTCACAAAG
>RCUH01001193.1_pt1 | contig 20348 bp, 20 predicted proteins | sample 2166191 | NCBI WGS metagenome assembly RCUH01 (sample SAMN09932848, study PRJNA488358) | compost metagenome | feature: garden; material: soil; isolation source: compost soil in an enriched community after 214 h of incubation | place: Germany: Experimental Botanical Garden Goettingen | collected...
CAATCGTGCCGATGTTGCAGTGCGGCTTCGTGCGTTCGAACTTTTCCTTGGCCATGGCCAAACTCCTGTGGCCCGGGTCCAAAGCGGAGGGGCGCTTCTGCTCAGTTCAAAAATCTGGAGCGGGTAGACGGGATCGAACCGACATCCTCAGCTTGGAAGGCTGCTGCACTACCATTGTGCTATACCCGCGCGAAGAATGCGTTGCCCCAACCTCTCGCAAGAGGTTGGCGTTTCCGCACCCGATTCCTTTTCTGGGTTTCCGTCCTCTCGGCCTTGAAACGCGCGTGGTGGGGGAAGAAGGACTCGAACCTTCGAAGCTTTCGCAGCGGATTTACAGTCCGCCCCCTTTGCCACTCGGGACATTCCCCCAGCGCGCGTTTTCAAAACCGGTCTGGATACGCAACATCACGATCTTTCGATCATTTTGTCGCGAAAGCCTTCGTGTCCGGCGACGCCTGTAATAGAGGAAGCGCCTGACCCGAAGCCCTAGGGCCCAAATCGGAGGCCGTCTTATAGTGTCGTCATTTTCAGAACGCAACGACCGGAAACCCGGTAAAAAGCAGTCTTTCCACAAACGCGTGGAAAGTCGGCCCGAGAAAGGTTGGTCGCCCGCGCCAACAGGCCGATCCGGGGGCGATTCAGCCCCGCGAGGGCCGCGCGGCAAGGCCGATGCGGATAATTTTGTCTGGGGCCGCCATCCCGTTTTGGCCGCCCTGGCCAATCCGGCCCGCCGCGGAATGGGCCGTTTGATGGTCACAGAGGACCGAGCCGCTGAAATCGAACGGGAAAATCTGGCGAACGGCCACCGAATCGAGGTGATTGATTCGACCGCCCTCGCCCGAATGCTGCCCGCCGGCGCCGTTCACCAGGGCATGGTCTTCAAGGTTCAGCCGCTAGAAGGCGTCTCGCTGGAAGACATCGCCGAGGAGGCCAGCGGCGTCATCGTCCTGCTGGATCAGCTGACCGACACCCAGAACGTCGGCGCCATCTTCCGCTCGGCCCTGGCCTTCGGCGCCAAGGGAATCGTCGTCCAGGACCGGCACTCGCCCGCCCTGGCCGGCGCCCTGGCCAAGGCGGCGGCCGGCGCGACCGAGCGTCTGCCCTGCGCCCGCGTGACGAATCTGAGTCGCGCCCTCGAAAAGCTGGCTGATCTGGGCTGGCGCGCCGTCGGTCTGGACGGTTCGGCGGAACTGACGCTGGAACAGGCGCTTGATTCGCGTCCGACCGTTCTGGTCATGGGGTCCGAAGGCGACGGCGTGCGTCGTCTGGTGGCCGAGCACTGCGACATCATGGCCAAGATCCCCATGCCCGGCGGATTCGAAAGCCTGAACGTGTCGAACGCGGCGGCCATCGCCCTGTATGAAGTCGCCCGCGCGCAACGCGGCGGCTGATCGACCCCTTCCCGCCGGCGTCGGTCGGCGGGAGGAACACTTTGAACCTGCGGCGTCTTGGCGCAGCTTTCTTCGGGGCTTAATGAACCCTGATGGAATTCCTCTCAGATCCCCACCTCATCAGTCAGGCCACCGCCCTCGGCAAGGTTCTGATGATCGACCTGGTCCTGGCCGGCGACAACGCCGTGGCCGTGGGCCTGGCCGCCGCCGCCCTGCCCCAGGAACAGCGCCGCAAGGCCATCCTGATCGGCCTGGCCGCCGCCGTCGTCATGCGCATCGGCCTGGCCCTGATCACCGTGCAACTGCTGGCCGTCGTCGGCCTGCTGCTGGCGGGCGGTTTCCTGCTGCTGTGGGTGTGCTGGAAGATGTGGCGCGAACTGCGCGAGCAGGCGACCCACGATCAGGCCGAGGCCGAGGCCGAGATTGAACGGGCCCTGGCCATCGAGAACGGCGGCGGGCCGTCCCCTGAGGAACTGGGCCTGAAGCGCAAGACCTTCGGCGCCGCCCTGATCCAGATCATGATCGCCGACCTGACCATGTCGCTGGACAATGTGCTGGCCGTCGCCGGCGCCAGCCACGACCACCCCTGGATCATGGTCTTCGGTCTGATCCTGTCCATCGCCCTGATGGGTCTGGCCGCCAGCTTCATCGCCAAGCTGCTGAACCGCTATCGCTGGATCGCCTACATCGGCCTGGCCATCGTGCTCTACGTCGCCCTGCACATGATCTGGGACGGCGGGCGTTCGGTGATCGTCCGCACCGGCCACGCCGATCAGTTCAACGCCTCGGCCCCCGCCTTCCTCGACATCGGCGCCGAGGAACAGGCCAAGCACATGAAACACGCGGGCGCGGGCAGCAAGGACGCCACCCCGGCGGGTCTGCCCGGCGCGCGAGAACAAAGGAATCGTCCAGCGGCGGACGCGGCGACCGCCCAGTGACCTGACAGCAAAAAAGGCCCGGAGCGATCCGGGCCTTATTCTCTATTCAGCGCTCAGAGGTTCAGCCCTCGGCGCCGCCGAAGCGTTCGGTCCATTCGGCGACCTGGGCGTCCTCGATCTTGGCGAACAGGACGGCGGGCGCGGCGACCGTCTGACCGGCGGGGACCAGGGTCAGCAGGTCGGCGTCGGCGTTCGGCCACGACAGGTCGGTCGCGCCGACCGTGGCGCCGATGCCCTCGGCGCTGCCCGGCATGAAGGGCACGGTAATGCGGGCGAACAGGGCGACCAGAGAAAGGCCGGTGCGGACCACCACGGCGGCGCGGTCGCGGTCGGTCTTCAGCGCCGTCCAGGGCGCGGCTTCCTGAAGATACTCGTTGCCCATGACCCAGAGGGCGCGCGCTGCCTGGGCGGCCTTGCGGAACTCCATGGCCTCGAACTCGGCGGTCAGGGTTTCCAGACCGGCCTTGATGTCCGCCGCCAGCTTGGCTTCCAGCGGACCGGCCTCGCCGCCCTCGGGCACGACGCCGCCGAACTTGGATTCCGTGAACTTGACGATGCGGTTGACGAAGTTGCCCAGGACGTCGGCCAGATCCTTGTTCGTCGTCGCCTGGAACTGCTCCCAGGTGAAGGCCGCGTCGGAGTGTTCCGGGCCATAGGCCGTCAGGTGCCAGCGCCAGTAGTCGGCGGGCAGCAGCTCCAGCGCCTGATCCATGAAGACGCCCCGGCCCATGCTGGTCGAGAACTTGCCGCCGTACCAGTTCAGCCAGTTGAAGGCCTTGAGCTGGTCGACCGTCTTCCACGGCTCGCCCGAGCCCAGGATGGTGGCGGGGAAGCTGACGGTGTGGAAGGCCACGTTGTCCTTGCCCATGAACTGGACGTAGCGAACATCGTCCGCCCCCTCGTCCAGACGCCACCACGAGCGCCAGTCGCCGCCCGTCGCTTCCGCCCATTCCTCGGTCGCGCCGATGTATTCGATGGGGGCGTCGAACCAGACGTAGAAGACCTTGCCCTCCATGCCCGGACGCGGGCCGCCGTCGGGACCGACGACCGGCACGCCCCACTTCAGATCGCGGGTGATGCCGCGGTCGATCAGGCCTTCGTCCAGATGCTTGTAGGCGATGGAGCGGGCCAGCGGCTGCCAGCCTTCCGAGCGGGCGTCGACCCAGGCGCGAACCTGATCCGCCACCTTGGTCTGCAGCAGATAGAGGTGGCGGGTGTCGCGAACCTCCAGATTGCGGCTGCCCGAGACGGCCGAATAGGGATTGATCAGATCGGTCGGGTCCAGCAGGCGGCCGCAGTTGTCGCACTGGTCGCCGCGCGCCTTTTCGTAGGCGCAGTGCGGGCAGGTGCCTTCGACATAGCGGTCGGGCAGGAAGCGGGCGTCGTCGATCGAATAGATCATCCGGTCCACGCGTTCCTCGATCAGGCCTCGCTCTTCCAACACCTTGGCGAAGTGCTGGGTCAGGCGGGTGTTCGGGGCGTTGGAGCTGCGGCCGAAGACGTCGAAGGACAGGCTGAAGGCCTCGCCGGCCTTCTTCTGGACCTGATGCTGCTCGTCGCAATAGGTGCGGACATCCTGGCCGGCGGCGGCGGCGGCCAGCTCGGCCGGGGTGCCGTGCTCGTCGGTGGCGCAGACATAGAGGACGTCATGGCCGCGCCCGCGCATGAACCGCGCCCAGACATCGGCGGGCAACATGGACCCGGCCAGATTCCCAAGGTGCTTGATGCCGTTGATGTAGGGCAGCGCCGAGGTGATGAGGATGCGGGCCATGGTCGTCCAGTCTGCGGGAGGAAGCAGACGGATATAGAGGGCGAAACCCGAGGCGTCACCCCGCCGTCACGCCTCAGGCCGGCAAGCGCTTCGCGATCCGCACGAACCGCCCGATCAGCAGCGCGCCGGAGATCAGGCTGGCCACGATGACCGACCAGACCAGACCGTCGACGCCGATCCGATGCGCCAGCCACCAGCCCAGCGGGATCATGATGACGCCATAGGACAGCAGGTGCATCAGCGTCGGCCAGACCACGTCGCCCGCCGCCCGGTTGGCCTGGGCGGCGACGACCTGCTGGGCGTCGGCGACGAAGAAGAGGGTCGCCAGCACCAGGGCCGGGGCTGCGATGGCCAGGATGGCCGGGTCGGTCGTATAGGCGCTGACCACCAGGGGCGCGGTCAGCCACAGGCCGATAGCGATGATGAAGGCCAGGACCGTCACCACGCCGATGCCGGCCAGGCCCCCGCGCATGACGCCGTCCCGGTCGCGCGCCCCGTAACTGCGGCCCACCAGGACCGCCGTCGCCGAGCCCAGGCCCATGGGCACCATGAAGACAATGGCGGAAACGTTGATGACGACCGCCCAGCTGGCGGTCTCGGCAGCGCCCAGCTGGCCCGCAAAGACGGTCATGGCGGCGAAGGCCCCGACCTCGATGAAGTTGGACGAGCCGGCGCCGACGCCTACCTTGACCTGCTCACGTTCGACCGCCTTGTCGCGCTTGGGCTTGCTGAAGACGCCCAGAGCCCTCGCTTCGGGCAAGCGCAGGATGAAGACGACGAGGAAGATCGCCAGCGCGGTGCGCGCGCCGAAGGTGGCCCAGGCCGAGGCGACCGCGCCATCGACGCCCAGCCCCAGAAGGTCCGGCACCAGCATCAGATTCAGACCCAGGTTGACGGCGTTGGCGACCCACATGGCCACCATCCCGGCCTTGGGCCGATGCAGCCCCTCAAGGAAGAACTGGGCCGCGACCGAGATCAGATAGGCCGGCATCGAAAGCGCGAAGACCATCAGGGCTGGCGAAGCGCCCTCGCCCAGTCCGTCTTCCAGACCCATGTGCTGAAGCCCGAACGGCCCCAGCAGCATCAGGGCGAACATGGAGACAAAGCCGATCTGCAGCGCATAGACCATGCCCCGGCGCAGCACGGCGCCGACCTCGTCCTTGCGGCCCTCGCCCAGCAGGCGGGCGGTCATGACCTGTACGCCCATCATCAGGCCAACCGCCGTGGTCAGCACGACCGACGACGGCGCCCAGGCCAGGGAGTGATAGGCCAGTTCGCGGCTGGCGTAGTGGCCGACGACGATGGCGTCAGTCAGGCCCATGGTCATGATGCCCAGACGCGCCATGACGACCGGCCAGGCCAGCTTCAGCAGCTCGGACAGGGTCTCGCGGGTCTTGAAGCTGAACAGGGCGTTGGTCATGGGAGCCGGGACAGGCCACGGCGGCGGCCAAAGGTCAATACTTGCGACCTAAAGCCACGAAAGGGTCACCAAGCGCCGAGTTCGCGCAGCTCTCGGGCCAGATCGTCGGGCAGGTCCGTCGCCTCGGCCACGGACAGGTCCGGCGGCACGTCCTTGGGGTCCAAATAGCGCCAGCCCTGAAACGGTCGCCGAGCCAGGGGCGCGGTGCGGATGACCTGACTGTCCAGCTTGATCTCGCAGCGGCTGGCCTTGCCCTCGCCGACCGTGGTGATGTCGAGGATGCGCTGACGGCAGGTCACAGAGCCCTTCATGACCCAGTAGAGCGAACCGCCGTCCTCGATCTCGGCGGCGCGCTTGGGCGTCATGCGGGTGTGGACGATGCGCCAATCGGACCGCGCGGCGTTCGCTTCCAGCGTCTCGACCTCGGTCACGCCGACGCAGAGTTTGATCATGTGAAGGGGCATGGGGGTGCAGATAGTCTCTTGGCGGGATTGGCGAAACCACCTCTTCCGTCATCCCGGGGCCGCGCAGCGGAACCCGGGCCCCAGACGGCGCCTCTGATCCAGCCCTGCCCGTGTTTGAAGCCAACGTCTGGGTCCCGGATCGGCCTGGCGGCCGTCCGGGATGACGGCGGGGGTTAGTCCGCCGCCTTCACCACGGCCAGAACCGCGCCGTCCACGACCTGATCGCCAACGGCGACGTTGAACTCGGCCACCACGCCGTCGAAGGGCGCGGTCAGGGCGTGCTCCATCTTCATGGCCTCCAGCACCACGATGTGCTGGCCCTTGGTCACGACGTCTCCGGCCTTGGCGGGGGCGGCGACGATCTTGCCCGGCATGGGGGCGCGAAGGCCGCCGTCGGAGGCGGAACCGCTCGCAGACGCAGCTTCGTAGCGCCAGGGCTGGATCTCGAAGGCTTCGCCATCAAGGAACAGAACAGTCGGGAGGCCCAAGGTACGGTTCAGGTGAACCCCATCGACAACAACTCGTGTCGCATCGTCCTGTGCGATCGCCACGGTCTCGCCGGTCCGAACCTTCCAAGACAACCTGTCCTTCCAGTGCGGTGCCTGCGCCTGAAGCATGTAAGCATCGCCTTCAACCGGTTCGCCGTTGACGAGGAATTTTCGGCTCGCGTGCCGGTCGCCGTTCAAGCGCAGGCCGTGAGCGCCAGTCGTTGCGCTCCATACATCCGACAGCTCCCAGCCACCGTCTTGGAGCAATGCGTCGTGGGCGAGCACGAAGGCCCCGCCCTGACGGACGATTTCGGGGATAGGCCCGGCGGACAAAACGTCCGCCTCTGCTGCGATGAACCCCGTGTCCACGTCGCCGGAAACGAAGCGCGGATGCTCCAGACAGCGAACGAGGAAGCCGGCGTTGGTCTTGACCGGCCAGACCTCGACATCGGCGCAGGCGTCGGCCAAGTAGGCGGCTGCCTCCTCGCGGGTATCCGCGTAGACGATCAGCTTGGCGATCATCGGGTCGTAGAACTGGCTGACCTCGCCGCCCTCCATCACGCCGGTATCGACCCGGGCGTTGTGGGGCATGACGAAGTGATCCAGCCGCCCGATGGAGGGCAGGAAGCCGTGGGCCGGGTCCTCGGCGTAGAGGCGGGCCTCCATGGCCCAGCCCTTCATCGGGATGTCGGCCTGGGCCAGCGGGATGGGTTCGCCCGCCGCGACGCGCAGCTGCCATTCGACCAGATCGACGCCGGTGATGGATTCCGTGACCGGGTGCTCGACCTGCAGCCGGGTGTTCATTTCCATGAACCAGATACGGTCGGCCTTCAGCCCGTCGGAGGCGTCGGCGATGAACTCGATGGTGCCTGCGCCCTGGTAGTTCACGGCCTTGGCGGCGCGGACGGCGGCGGCGGTGACGGCGTCGCGCGTGGCCTGATCCATGCCCGGCGCGGGCGCTTCCTCGATCACCTTCTGGTGGCGGCGTTGCAGCGAACAGTCGCGCTCATGCAGGTGGACGACATTGCCGTGGCTGTCGCCGAAGACCTGCACCTCGATGTGGCGCGGCCGGGTGATGTAGCTCTCGATCAGGACGCGCGGGTCGCCGAAGGAGGACTGACCCTCGCGTTGCGCCGAAGCCAGACCATCGGCGAAGTCCTCGGCCCGGTCGACCTTCTTCATGCCCTTGCCGCCGCCGCCGGCGACCGCCTTGATCAGGACCGGGAAGCCGATGCGGTTGGCCTCGGCCGTCAGGGTCTCAACCGACTGGTCCTCGCCCTGATAGCCGGGAGTGACGGGCACGCCCGCCTCGATCATCAGCTTCTTGGCCGCGTCCTTCAGGCCCATGGCGCGGATCGAGGACGGCTGCGGGCCGATCCAGACGATCCCGGCCTCCATCACTGCCTCGGCGAAGTCGGCGTTCTCGGACAGGAAGCCGTAGCCAGGGTGGATGGCCTCGGCCCCCGTCGCCTTGGCCGCCGCCAGCACCTTGGCCGCATCCAGATAGGATTCGCGCGCCGCCGCCGGGCCGATCAGCACCGCCTCGTCCGCCTCGCGCACGTGCAGCGCCTGAGCGTCAGCCTCGGAATAGACGGCGATGGTGCGCAGGCCCATGCGGCGGGCGGTGCGGAAGACGCGGCAGGCGATCTCGCCGCGATTGGCGACCAGGACGGACTTGAACATCAGGCTGTTCCTTACCCTTCTCCCCTTGAGGGAGAAGGTGGCCCGCAAAGCGGGTCGGATGAGGGGTCTCGCAAACAATGGGATCGAAGACGAAGCGGCTGGGGCGGCGCAACCCCTCATCCGTCAGCCTTCGGCTGACACCTTCTCCCACAAGGGGAGAAGGGTCATTTGAGCAGTCTTACTGCGCCCAGCTGGGGGCGCGCTTGTCGAGGAAGGCGCGGACGCCTTCCTGGCCTTCTTCCGAGACACGGGCGCGGGCGATCCGCTTGGCGGTCTCTTCCAGCAGGCGATGGTCGATCGTTTCGCCCGCCACGTCGTTCACCAGACGCTTGGCCTCACCCATGGCCCCGGGGGCGCAGGTGGTCAGGCTGTCGGTCAGCATGGAGATGAACTCGTCGACCGAGCCCTCCGGCAGCACCAGATCGATCAGGCCCGCGTGCGCGGCGTAATCGGCGTCGAAGGTGTTGGCCGTCAGGAACAGCTGGCGGGCGCGACGGGCGCCGACGGCCTCGATGACATAGGGAGCGATGGTCGCCGGGATGAGGCCCAGCTTGACCTCGGAGAAGGCGAAGCGCGCGCCCTCGACCGCCACGGCCATGTCGCAGGCGGCGACGATGCCCGCCCCGCCGCCCATGGCCGAGCCCTCGACCAGGGCCACCGTCAGGGCCGGCACGTCGTGCAGGGCCTTGAGCATCTTGGCCAGGCCCATGGCGTCGTCGCGGTTGTCGCTCTCGGACCAGCCGGCGGCGTCGGCCATCCAGTTCAGATCGGCCCCGGCGCTGAAGGTGCCGCCAGCGCCACGAATGAAGACCACGCGCACCCGGTCGGCACCGTGCAGGGTCTCGAACGCCTCATACAGGGCGGCGATGGTGGCGGCGTCGAAGGCGTTCTTCTTCGCCGGACGGTTGATGGTCACGAAGACCACGCCCGACGGCAGGGCGTCGATCTTGACCAGCTCATTGTCCGCGTCCGGCGCCGGATCGGCGACGAAGGGATGGGCGATGGCGTTCATCTCGGCCGCCTCGGCGTCGGTGACGTCCAGGGCGTTCAGGTCTTCTTCGGTAGGTTGGTCAGTCATGGATGGCTCCTTCGCCGAATAAACGCCGCTGCAAGACTTCCGTCCTTGCTGCGGGACAAAATAAGCGTCGCCGCCGGTTACATGCGGAACACGCCGAAGCGCGTTTCGGGGATGGGGGCGTTCAGACTGGCGCTGATGGCCAGGCCCAGGACGTCGCGGGTCTGGGCCGGGTCGATGACGCCGTCGTCCCAGAGGCGGGCGGTGGCGTAATAGGGGTTGCCCTCGTCCTCGTACTTCTGGCGGATCGGGGCCTTGAAGCTCTCGGCTTCTTCCGGCGTCCAAGTCTCGGCGTCACGGTGGACGGTGGCCAGCACCGAGGCGGCCTGCTCGCCGCCCATCACCGAAATCCGACTGTTGGGCCAGGTGAAGAGGAAGCGGGGCGAATAGGCCCGCCCGCACATGCCGTAGTTGCCGGCGCCGAAGCTGCCGCCGATCAGGAGTGTGAACTTGGGCACCTCGGCGCTGGCGACCGCCGTCACCAGCTTGGCGCCGTGCTTGGCGATGCCCTCGGCTTCGTACTTGCCGCCGACCATGAAGCCCGAGATGTTTTGCAGGAAGAGCAACGGAATCTTGCGCTTGCAGGCCAGTTCGATGAAGTGCGCGCCCTTCTGGGCGCTCTCCGAGAACAGGACGCCGTTGTTGGCCAGGATGGCGACCGGATAGCCCCAGATGCGGGCGAAGCCGCAGACCAGGCTGGTGCCGTACAGGGCCTTGAACTCATCGAAGTCCGAGCCGTCGACGATACGTGCGATGACCTCGCGCACGTCATAGGGGGCGCGGACATCGTCGGGGATGATGCCGTAAAGCTCTTGCGGGTCCAGGGCCGGGGCGCGCGGTTCGCGCACGTCCAGCGGCACGTCCTTGACCGTGTTCAGGTTGGCGACGATGGAGCGCACGATTTCCAACGCGTGCTCGTCATTCTCGGCCACATGGTCAACCACGCCGGACTTGCGGCCGTGGGTTTCGGCGCCGCCCAGTTCCTCGGCCGAGATGACCTCCCCGGTCGCGGCCTTCACCAGAGGCGGGCCGGCCAGGAAGATGGTGCCCTGATTGCGCACGATCACCGTCTCGTCGGACATGGCCGGGACATAGGCGCCGCCCGCCGTGCAGGAGCCCATGACGCAGGCGATCTGCGGGATCGACCGGGCCGACATCCGCGCCTGGTTGAAGAAGATGCGGCCGAAGTGATCGCGGTCGGGGAAGACCTCGGCCTGGTGCGGCAGGTTGGCGCCGCCCGAATCGACCAGGTAGACGCAGGGCAGATTGTTCTGCTCGGCGATTTCCTGCGCCCGCAGGTGCTTCTTCACCGTCATGGGGAAGTAGGCGCCGCCCTTCACCGTGGGGTCGTTGGCGACGATCATGACCTCGCGGCCCGAGACGCGCCCGACGCCGCAGATCATGCCCGCGCCGGGGGCTTCATCCCGGTACATGCCGTTGGCGGCCAACTGGCCGACCTCGAGGAAGGGCGAGCCGGGGTCCAGAAGACGCTCGACCCGGTCACGCGGCAAGAGCTTGCCACGCGCCACATGGCGCTCGCGGCTGGCGTCGGAGCCGCCGCGCGCGGCCTTGGCGACCTTATCGAAAAGTTCGTCCCGCAGGGCGCGATTGTGCGCATCCAGCGTTTTGAAAGCAGGACTGTTGCGATCGACGGCGGAAATCAGCTTGGGCATGCCCAAGGTTTAGGAGGCTTCCGCCTCGGGGGGAAGCGTCCGCTTTCCTGTCGAACGGATTCCGGCCTAAACCATCCCCATGGTTGCTGAACGTCACGACACGCTGCCCGACACGCTGGAAGCCGCCCTCGCGCGCGTCTTCGACGGCGCCAGGAACACCCGCGCCAGCTGGTTCGCCCTGACGCGGGGCGAGCGGCTGTTCTCGGCCGGAGATCCCGCCGACACCCTCTATCTGCTGCGCGCCGGGCGGCTGGGCGTGTTTCGCGACGACAACGGACGCGGGCAACAGTTCGTCGGCGTCATCAAGCCGGGCGATCCCGTCGGCGAGATGGCCATGCTGGCGGGCACGACCCACATGGCCAATGTCGTGGCCCTGCGCGACAGCGACGTGATCGCCCTGCCCCGCGACGCCTTCTTCGAGGCGGCCCGCGCCGAGCCCGCCCTGATGGCGGAACTGGGCCAGATCATGCTGATGCGCGCGCGCGAACGGAACTCGACCGGATCGGACCCGACCGTCTTCGGTTTCGTCTCGGCGCGCGCCCAGCCGATTCGCAGTTTCGTCGAGCGGGTCGCGCGGGCGGTCGAGTCCCAGGGCTTCAGCTGCCGCATCATCGACCACAGCGCCCTGTCGTCCGCCGCCGAGTGGTTCTCGGGCGTCGAGGACGCGCACGACTACGTCCTCTATGTCGCCGAATCCGATGAGCCAGGCTGGGCCTCGCTGTGCGCCCGGCAGGTGGACCGGATCTTTATCGTGGGCGACGCCGACCGCAGGCCGCAGGCCCCCGTCCTGCCGCCCGAGATCGAGGACGAAGCCCACCCCCTGACTGACCTCATCCTGCTGCGTCCCGCGCATATGGCCCGCCCCACCCGGACGCGGGCCTGGCTGGAGGCGTTCAAGCCCGGTCGCTGGTTCCATGCCGTCGAGGGCCTGTTTGACGACACGGCGCGGATCGCTCGCATCGTCACCGGCTCGGCGGTCGGGGTGGTGCTGTCGGGCGGCGGCGCCCGGGCCTATGCTCACATCGGCGCCCTGAAGGCCTTGCGCGAAGCCGGGATGCCGATCGACTTCATCGGCGGGTCGTCCATGGGGGCGGTCATCGCCGCCGGCCCCGGCCTGGGCTGGTCGGATGAGGAGTTGGACGAGCGTATCCGCAGGGCCTTCGTCGAATCCGACCCCCTGTCCGACATCGCCTTCCCCATCATAGCCATGACCCATGCCCGCAAGGTCGCGCGACTGATGCAGGAGGCCTATGGCGACGTGAATATCGAAGACATGCCCCTGCCCTTCTTCGCCGTCTCGACCAACCTGACCTCAGGCAAGGTTGAGGTGCATCGCGAGGGGATGCTGCGCCACGCCCTGCGGGCCTCGATCTCCATTCCCGGCGTCATGCCCCCGGTCGTGATGAACGGCCAGGTTCTGGTCGACGGCGCCGTTCTGCGCAACTTCCCCAGCGAGGTGATGCGACGCCTGAACAGCGGCCCCGTCGTCGGCGTGGACGTGTCCCAGACGCGCGGCGTCGATCCCAGGACGCTGGAGGACCCGCCATCCTGGTGGCGCTGGATCATCTCGGGCGCGTGGAAGAAGGGGCCGCCGATCGTGTCGGTGCTGATGCGCTCGGCCACCCTGACGACCGAGGCCGAACTGATGCAGGCGCGCGCCGATACCGACCTGCTGATTCTGCCTCGACCCGAGGGCGTCGATATACGCGACTGGAAGGCCTATGATCCGGCGGTGTCTTCAGGCTATGCCGCCGCGAAGACGGCGCTGGCGACGCTGAAATGCCCGGTCGAGCATCTGCACCGCCACCGCGTCAGCGCCTTTGCGCCACGAGAAACAGACGAGGAAATGGTAGAAGGGTCGCTCCGTCCCGACGCTGCGGAAACGCTGTCGACAATCGCGCGCTGAGGGCCTTGAGGAAGGCGTCGCTCATCACCGGGTCACTCCCCAGGGCGGTCAAATAGGGCCGCAGCGCCGTTCCCTTCATCCATTCCAGCACGGCGTCCTCGCCCGTCAGAACGTGCAAATAGGTCGTGGACCAGAGGTCGATGTCGTCGCAAAGCGGCGCCAGAGCCTCGTAATAGGCCTCGGCAGGCAGCAGGGGCGCGATCGTGTACACGCCGGTCAGGACCGAGGCCCATGGCCCCTCGGCCGCCGTCTCGCGCATGATCGTATGGTGGCGCGTCTCCCAGGCCATCGGCATCTGCACCGCCAGCAGGCCGCCGGGCGCGAGGGCGCCAGCCAGATGAGCGAACAGGGCCGTGTGATCGGGCAACCATTGCAGCGAGGCGTTGGCGAGAATCAGGTCGGCGGGGCGATCCGGCGCCCAGCTCGCGATGTCGCCGACCGACCAGTCGACGTCGGCGGACAGGGCGCGGGCCTGCTCCAGCATGGCGGTGCTGGAATCCAGGCCGTGCACGGCGGCGTGGGGATGTCGGCGCTTCAGCAGGGCGGCGTGCTGGCCGGTTCCACAGCCCAGGTCCCAGATCTCGGCGGGATCAAGTTCCTCGGGCAAGCGCACGAGAAGATCGAGCGCGGCGCGGTCGCGCTGGGCTTCAAAGCGGTTGTACTGGCGGGGGTCCCACAGGGGGAAAGCGTCGCTCATGTCGTCACCACTCCACGTCGCCGAAAGCGATTCGTGGGAGTGATGGTACCGCCTCTCAGGCTTGAACTGAGGACCTCCGGTTCCACAAACCGGCGCTCTAACCAACTGAGCTAAGGCGGCGCGATCAACGCGAGGCCGGTTCTCTAGCGGGCCTCGCCCCGGTCAGCAATACGCATTTGAAGGAATTTCACTTTATCCCCCGTCAGTTCCAGCCTCGGCTGGCGATATACTGCTGCAAGGCGGTGATCCGGGTCTGGTCCGAGGGGTGGGTCGAGGCGAACTCGGGCGTGCCCGACTGGCGCTGTTGCGCCATCAACCGCCAAAGCGCGATGGATTCCGAGGGCTTGTAACCGGCGGCGGCGACGTAATCGACGCCCAGACGGTCGGCTTCCAGCTCATGGCTGCGCGAGAAGGGCAGCAGCAGGCCCAGTTGCGCGCCCATGCCGCCCAGGGCGCCGATGGCCTGCGAATAGTCCCCTGCCCGGCTCTGGACCGCACCCAGGACCAGACCCGTCGTCGATTGGGTCGAATAGCGTTCGGCGGCGTGGCGGGCGACAACGTGACCAACCTCATGGCCGATGACGGTCGCCAGTTGATCATCGTTCTGCACCAGCTTCAGCAGACCCGTTGTGACGCCGATCTGGCCCGACGGCAGGACGAAGGCGTTGGGGCTGGCGTCCTCGAACACCGCATAGTCCCACTGACGGCCCGCGAGCCCGGCGGCCTGAACCATCCGCCCGCCGACGCGGCGCACGCGCTCGTTCTGCGCGGCGTTGGTCGACACCTTCTGTGACCGCAGCGTCTCGGCCCAGGCGGCGTTGGACTGCTGCATCAGGGCGCTGTCGTCGACGATCAGGAACTGATTGCGGCCAAGGCTCTCATTATAGGCGCAGGCGCCCAGGCCGAGCGTGGTGGCGGCGGCGATGACGGCGACGAATGTCTTCATGGCAAAGCCCTCTGAATATGCATGACAACCATGAGCAAGCTTGCCTCTTGGCGCCAGTCCCGCCGCGCTGATCAACGGGCAAAGAAAAACGCCCCGGAGTTCCTCCGGGGCGTTCAACCTGATCTCTAGAGAGATCCTTTAGTCCACGCGGAAGCGTGTCGTGAACTCGACGCGAGCGCCGACGGCGGCGCCGTCAACAGTTCGCGGCGACAACCGACCCGAGCGCGCTGCCCGAAGAACCGCTTGGCCGAAGCCTGCGCCCGACGGGTCTTCCGACACGAGGCGGCAGTCCGAAAGGCTGCCGTTCGGGGCCACGGCGCAGTTCACCTTGGCCGAGCCCGCCTCGATGCCGCGCGATTGGGCGCGTTCGGGGAACTCGGGACGAACTTGGCGGTCCCAGCTGGGGTTGGTGATGACCGAAGGTTTCGGCGGAGCGGGAGGAGCCGGCGGAGGCGGAGGTCCGGGGACGATCACGGGCGGGCCCGTGTATTCCTGACGGTCTTCCTTCTTCGTCGGTTCGATAGCCACAGTTACCGGAGGCGGAGGCGCCTGGGTGTTGATCTGCGGTTCACGCACCTGAAGCTTCGGCGGCGGCGGAGTGTCCGGCGGGGGCGGCGGCGGCGGCGGCGGCGGAGGCGGCGGAGGCGGAACCTCCATCAGCTCGACGTCGACGGCCTCGTCCTCGTAGGTCATTTCCTTCAGCACGAACTTGTTGTTGTACAAGTACAGGCCAGCCAGACCGTGGACAATCACCGAAACGGCGATGCCCACGATAGCTCCGGTCGAAAGCTTCTTCTTCTTCTTCGGCGGATCCAGAATCGGATCGCGGTGGACGTGAGGTTCAGCTGTCATGCTATGCGCCCCGCCCCCTTACGAGTTGTCTTCGCCAACCAGGGCGACGCTGTAGAAACCATTGTCCTGGAGGGCGTTCATGACCTGCATGAAGTCGCCGTACCGGGTCTGCTGGTCTGCACGAATGAAAATACGCTCTTCCGAAGGGTTCCTGCGTCCGATTTGCACCCGAAGGTCATCGCCCAGCGCACCAGGAGAGGACTTGAGGTCGCCAATCCAAACATCGCCATCGTTCTGGATGGAGATGAAGACCGGCGTCGGCGGATTCTTACCCGGAGGCGCAACGGCGCGAGGCAGTTTCACCGGCACCGACACGGTGGCGAGCGGAGCCGCCACCATGAAGATGATGAGGAGGACGAGCATGATGTCCACGAAGGGTGTGACATTGATCTCGGCATTCGCCTCGACGGTGTACTTGCCGCCGCCGGAACCGGAAAGTTTGGCGGCCATCCGTCTTACGCTCCCTTGTCGAGCTGACGCGAGATGGCGTTGATCAGTTCAGCGTTGAAGCCGTCCGAGCGCGTGCCGTAGTTCGAGATGCGCGTGTTGAAGTAGTTGTAGAAGATAACGGCCGGGATAGCGGCGAACAGGCCGATACCGGTGGCGAGCAGGGCTTCAGCGATACCCGGAGCAACGACGGCCAGGTTGGTCGTGTTGGACTCGGCGATGCCGATGAAGGAGTTCATGATGCCGTAAACGGTGCCGAACAGACCGACGAACGGACCGGTCGAACCCGTCGAAGCCAGGAACTGCTGGCCGCCCGACAGACGCTTGGGCAGGCCCGACTGGACGGCGGCGACTGCGGTTTGAGCGCGCAGCAGAGCCGAGTCGCGGTGATCGCCGGTCACGCTCAGGCCAGCCTGACGCGACAGTTCGATTTCCTCGGTGGCGGCGGCGGCCATGTCGGCCAGCGGGTTGCCGTCAAAGTCTTCCGAGGTGGCGACGCGGCGCATGTCAGCGATCGTGCGAGCGCCGCGGAAGGCTTCCAGGAAGCGGTCGGTGGCTTTGTTCAGCGCACCGAACTCCAGCAGCTTGATCAGCAGCATGGTCCACGACAGGACCGAGGCCAGCAAAAGGCCGATCATGACGATCTTAACGACTGCGGTGGCTTCCATGAACATGGAGACCGGGGTGATGCCGCCGCCGTGGCCGCCGGAAACCGATTCACTGACCGTGGTGGGGTCAGCAGCCGGAGCAGCAGCGTCAGCGGCCGGCGCAGCAGCATCAGCGGCCGGAGCGGCGGTCGATGCGGCGGCTGCCGGAGCAGCGGCGGGGGTTGCGGCGTCTTGCGCCAGAACCGGCGAGCTCGCCATCAGGACGGCGGCGCCGGCCATTGCGAGGAGGATATTCGTCTTCTTGCTATCGAGCATTGTTCGCCAGTTCCTGCTTTGGTCTGACACGTGGAACCCAAGACACGGACCGCGTCAGTCGGCCGTCCCTATAATGAAATTTCGCCACCGTCCGGATCGAGCCCGACGAGTGGACCGCCCTCCCGCCACGATCATTCGAAAACAACCGTGGCCGCCAGGGTCCTGGACACAATATCCCGGTAACCCCGACCTGCAAGCAGGAATGCGGTTAAGACCCTTTGGCGAACGCCTATCTTAGCGTCAAGTGCGCAAAGTTTCTTTTCCCCTTCGCACCGTCGGCAATCGGGAAGTTCGGCAAAATATTTGCGATTTTTGATATAAAGACGACACGAAAACGTCGCATCACGCCATGTTACGGAAATGCAATTCCCGAGGCGGAATTTAGGCCATTTTACGGCGCGACCTAACCGGGCGTGAAACAAGCTGAGATGTAAGGGGAAGTGGTGCCTGGAGGCGGGTTCGAACCACCGACACGCGGATTTTCAATCCGCTGCTCTACCAGCTGAGCTATCCAGGCGCCGCGACGTCGTCGCGAGAGGCGGGTCTATAGGCGAGGCCGACGGGGCTGTCCAGACGCCAATTCACTCAATTCAGCGATCTTTTTCATCGTCGGCCGCTTCGTCGGTCGGAACGGCGTAGCCGCCGGTGAACCAGCGTTGCAGATCAACGTCGGCGCAGCGTTTGGAGCAGAAGGGCTTGTAGGCTTCGACAGTCTCCTGGCGACGGCAGATGGGGCAGAGCGACATTATGGAGCCTCTTCAATTCTTACGGCGCCGGCGGTCATCGACGGATCAGCCAGCAGACCGCCCCTCGGGCCGAGGAACTCGATCAGGGGCGCGGCCAGCGCCGCCTCCTCAGGGCTACAGCGCGCGATGAAACGCGGCGTGGCGGGATCGGACAGCATGGCGAGACGCAGCTGGCGCACGACGGCGATGGCCCGAGTCTCAAGGGCGGGACGACCGCCGGCCTCCAGCAGCCGTTCATCCAGCGGCGTCCTTCGCCACGGCAGGGACAACTGCATCAGACCAAAGCGGCTCAACGGCCCGAACACGGCCTGCGGCTCTGCTGCAAAGGCGGCGCGCACGCCCTTCATTATAGTGTCGCCGTGCAGACCCGCGCCGATCAGGTCGATAACGACCAGGCCGCCCCAGCCTTTCAGCGTCAGTAGGCGCGCGGCATGGACCAGACCCTCACGGTTGGCCGCCTCACGGCTCTTGCGGGAATCACGACCCGGCGCGGGCGCATGGTCGATATCGACGGCGATCAGGGCGCGGGTGCGCTGGATCATCAGGTCCAGACCGCAGGAGGGATCGACGACGCTGGAGGACAGCGCGTCCTCCTCGGCCTCGAGGGCGGCGCGAATCGCAGCTACTCCGGTCTGAGGCGTGACGCCCGGCGCCAAGACAGAGAGAATCGCAGCCACGTCCGGCCCCGGCGCCAGCAGGCGCGGCTCGCCCGACGCGTCGCCGAGACGGCGCAGCACCGGGCCCTTGCGTTCGCGGGGTTCGGCGGCGACCTCGACCTCGACCTTGGTCCCCTCCCCCGGTTTGTCGTTCTGGCCCAGAGGCAGGAACCCATAGGGCTCGCCCGCGCCCAGATCGACGAAGGCGCCGCGCAGGGCCGGTTCGACCCGCGCGATGCGCCCCACGCTGCGCGCGCCCAGCCGATCGCTCGGCCGGTCGCTGTCACGCTGGATGATCAGATGGTGATAGCGCCCCTTGCGGGCGATGACGCCGCGGGTCTCGCCCGGCGTCTGATCGAGGAAGACCTCGATATCGGCCATGTCAGGCGATCCTGGGCCGCCAGCCGGCGCCCCGAAGCAGATTGGCCGCTTCATAGAGGGGCAGGCCCATGACGGCGGGATGACTGCCGACGATCCGGCGCACGAAGGCGGCGGCCGCCCCCTGGATGCCGTATCCGCCCGCCTTGCCGCGCCATTCGCCGGAAGCGACGTAGGTGGCGATCTCTTCGGTGGACAAAGTCTTGAACGAGACCCGGGTGTCGACGACGCGGCAGGTCGTCTGACCGCCCGCGATCACGACGACGCCGGTGAAGACGCGATGATTGCGGCCCGACAGCAGTTCAAGGAAACGCCTGGCCTCAGCCTCGTCCGCCGGCTTCTCCAGCAGGCGACGCCCCAGGGCCACCACCGTGTCGGCGGCCAGGACGATGGCGTCGGGCGACCGCGCGGCCACCACCTCGGCCTTGCCGCGCGCCAGGCGCTCGGCCAGACGCGACGGCGTCTCGTTCTTCAGCGGCGTCTCGTCGATGTCGGCGGGATCAACATGATCGGGAACCACCCCGATCTGCGCCAGCAGCTCAATGCGGCGCGGGCTCGACGAGGCCAGAACCAGCCTCGGAGCCGAAAGGTCAGGACGCGACACGCGCGTCCTTACTTGAAGCGATAAGTGATGCGGCCCTTGGTCAGGTCGTAGGGCGTCATTTCAACCAGCACCTTGTCGCCCGCCAGGACGCGGATGCGGTTCTTGCGCATCTTGCCGGCGGTGTGGGCGATGATCTCGTGGTCGTTTTCCAGCGTTACGCGGAAGGTGGCGTTCGGCAGCAGTTCGCTGACGGTGCCGGGGAACTCGAGAAGCTCTTCCTTGGCCATGCGGTCTCTCTCACCCGAAAAACAGCTTAAGGCTCGCGTCGGGTGTGAACGCGAGCCGTGAAGGAGGCGCCTAATGCACCAAAATGCCGAAATAGTCGAGTTCAGCCGCGTCGATAGACGGCGCAAACCAGCGTGAACAGCCGTCGGGCGGTTTCCTTGTCGATCTCGACCTTGCCTTCGAGCCGACCTTTAAGCAGTTCGGCGCCCTCGTTGTGCAGGCCGCGGCGCCCCATATCGACCGACTCGATCTGGCTGGGCGAGGAGCCGCGCAGGGCCTCGTAATAGCTTTCGCAGATCAGGGCGTAGTCGCGGATCACCGTCTTCATCGGCGACAGCGACAGGACGTGGGTGCGGGCGAAGTCCGGCCCTGTGATGTCGAAGGCCAGGCGGTTGTCCTGCGACGACAGGCGCAGGGTGTAGGGCCCGCCCGCGGCGCCCTCGGGCGCAAAGCTGTTCTGCTCGACCAGATCAAAGATGGCGACCCGGCGCTGATGCTCGATCTCGGCGGTGGCGGCCGGAAGGGTCGCGGCGTCCACCTCGATGGCCGTCAGCTTGTGCGGTCCGCTCATGGCTTGGTCTCGTCCAGGTGGGTCGGGGCCATGCGCGCAGGCCAGCGGTCCGACAGGTCGGTCAGCACGGCGTCCAGGCATTCCACGTCGATTCGCAGATCGCCGCCGCCGGCGAACATCAGGATGACGCGTCCGCCGGGGGCCTCGGTCGGTTCGAAGTCGAGGGCCAGCAGCTCCAGCGCCGATTCGGGCGCGCGCGGCAGGCGGCGGCTCTTGACCGCCTCGACGTCGCCGAACTGCATGGCGGACATGACGCGCGTGCCGCCGCATTCCCAACAGAAGCGCGACAGGACCATGGTCAGGCGCCGCGCCTCCCTTTCCCAGCTGATGTCGACGGGACGCATGATGGCGTCCTGCAGCGCGGCCGAGATGATCTGCAGGTCGACGGCGTCCTCTGCCAGCAGGCGCAAGGGCTCCATCGGCGCCAGGGATTCGGCCACCGCGTCGTTGTCAGAGACCGCCTGGACCTCAGTGCTCATCCGCCTCGCCTTTCA
>RCUH01001194.1_pt1 | contig 20324 bp, 14 predicted proteins | sample 2166191 | NCBI WGS metagenome assembly RCUH01 (sample SAMN09932848, study PRJNA488358) | compost metagenome | feature: garden; material: soil; isolation source: compost soil in an enriched community after 214 h of incubation | place: Germany: Experimental Botanical Garden Goettingen | collected...
ATATAGATCTGGCTCACATTTTCCACACACATTTCAACGGGAGAAAGCACGTTTTGCTCTTCGAACAAAAATGGAAAGAGAGATTGTATTGCTTGCCTTATGCCACTTATGCGCTGGAAGATTTTGATATTGAAAATCCGGATTTCGAAAAATATCCAGCATTAGATGGCGTTCAAGGCATCGAATGTTTCCTAGAGCACGGTGATACACTTTTTATGCCGACTGGCTGGTGGCATTGGATGAAATATCTTGACGGAAGTTTTTCACTTTCGCTAAGAGCTTGGGACAAAAGTTGGGGCGTGAAAGCCAATTCTCTTTGGAATCTTACCGTGCAAAGAGGTTTTGATAATTTTATGAAAACCAAATTCAAAGGTCAATATATGAATTGGAAAGAGAAAAAAGCCATCGAAAGAGCAAGTTACGCTTTGAAAAAAGGTTTGCCGAGGTAATTACTTAATCGTATTTACTCTTGAAAATCAATAAAATAAAAATGCAACTAATAATTTTAGTTGCATTTTTTATAATCACTTAGATTCTAATTTCTACTCTCTTGATTAAACCACACCTTGAGCCAACATTGCCTCAGCCACTTTTACGAAGCCTGCGATGTTTGCGCCTTTCACATAGTTCACATAACCATCTTCCTCTTTTCCGTAGTCTCTACAAGCTTTATGGATGCCGATCATAATTTCTTTCAATCTTGCATCTACTTCTTCAGAAGACCAGTTCAAACGGATTGAGTTCTGAGTCATTTCCAATCCAGAAGTTGCAACACCACCAGCGTTAGACGCTTTTCCTGGGGAGAACAAAACTTTGTTGTCCAAGAAATAATTGATCGCTTCCAAAGTTGAAGGCATATTGGCCGCTTCAGTCACACAGATTACGCCGTTTTCAACCAATTTTTTAGCATCTTCCAAATCCAGCTCATTTTGAGTTGCAGAAGGAATTGCGACATCACATTTCACTTCCCAAGGACGTTTTCCAGCGTGGAATTCTGCCGTTGGATATTTTTTCACATAGTCTTCAGCGCGGTTGTTTCCAGACGCACGAAGTTCTAATAGATATTCAATTTTTTCACCAGTGATTCCGTCTTTGTCATAAACATAGCCGTCTGGACCAGAAAGCGTCACTGCTTTTCCACCAAGTTCTTCTACTTTTTTGATAACGCCCCAAGCTACGTTCCCGAAACCTGAAACTGAAACTGTTTTCCCTTTGAAATCTTCACCAATGGTTCTCAACATTTGCTCAGCGAAGTAAACAACACCGTAGCCAGTCGCTTCCGGACGGATCAATGAGCCTCCGTAAGCCAAACCTTTTCCAGTTAAAACACCAGTAAACTCGTTTCTGATTTTTTTATATTGACCGAACAAATATCCGATTTCTCTTGCGCCAACACCAATGTCTCCCGCAGGAACGTCGGTTTCTGGACCAATATGTTTGCACATCTCTGTCATAAAAGCCTGGCAAAAACGCATCACTTCCATATCCGATTTTCCTTGTGGGTCAAAATCAGAACCTCCTTTTCCACCGCCCATTGGAAGCGTCGTCAAAGAGTTTTTGAAAGTTTGTTCGAAAGCCAAAAATTTAAGAACAGACAAGTTCACTGTAGGATGAAAACGGATGCCACCTTTGTAAGGTCCAATTGCCGAGTTCATTTGAATTCTGAAACCTCTGTTCACCTGGATCTCACCATTGTCATCTACCCACGGAACGCGGAAAATAATCGTTCTTTCCGGCTCTGCCATTCTCTCCAAAAGCTTCATTCCTGTATATTGTTTTCTGGTTGCGATAAACGGAATTACAGTCACTGCAACTTCCTTCACAGCCTGAAGAAATTCTGGTTCATTTGGGTTTTTGGCTTCTACTTTTGCCATAAACTCCTGAATTTTTTGCTCTACATTATAGTGTTCCATAAAGGTTGATTATTATGACAACAAATTTAATTTTATTTTCGAATTTCGCAAGTAATATTTTAATTATTATCGAAAATTTAAGGATATGAACTTAGTTTTTTGCTTAATGTATAATTACATCTTTTGCGTTAACGATTTTTGAAGTTAATGTTAATTTACTTCAAATTTCCGTAAGTCTTGTTTTCTCAGCTTGGTTGATATTGTCGTCCGGAAAGACATTTCACATAGCCATAAATCTCTAAATCTAAAAGAATTGGTAAAAGTTTGTGGTGCAAAATCCCAGATTTATCTGCTAATTCGTCCAGAGAAATACTCTTGTTTTCGGTGATGATTTCCAATAGTTTGAGGTGGTCTTTTTTGTCAGGATCAATTTTGATTTTAGGTTCTTCTGTGGGAAAAAGTTCTGGCTGAGGCACGAAATTCAAATTCTTGACAAGCGTCTTGATATCAACGATGGATTCCGCTTTATTATTTGCAATCAAGTGGTTGCAACCTTGGCTATAAATGTCCGTGATCTTCCCAGGCAAAGCAAAAACATCGCGGTTGTATTGATTTGAAGCGGTAACCGTTGTCACAGATCCGCCACCATAAGCCGTTTCCACTACAATCAGATGAGGAGAAAATCCAGCGATGATTCTGTTACGTTGCAAAAAGTTTTCCTTTGCCATTCCTTCAAATGATGCATATTCTGTGATGAGTGCGCCATTGTTTTCGATAATTTTTTTGGAGAGCGTTTTATTGGAAGCTGGATAGATTTTATCAAGACTTTGCGCCAAAATGGCAATGGTGGGAATTTGATTTTTTAATGACTCTTCGTGAACGCAAGAATCTGCACCGAGAGCCAATCCGCTGATGGTACAAACTTTTGAACCCGATAATTCCTGAGTCAAATCCTGAATGAAGTGTTTTCCATAAGCGGTCAATTTTCTTGTTCCGACAATACTTACGGGATTGAGGTCTGGATTCAAATGTCCTTTGTAGAAGAGAATCATCGGCGCATCGTCACAATTCAGAAGATGCTTGGGATAAGATTCTTCATCTTGATGAATGATTTTGATGTCGTGCTTTTCGCAAAATTTTAATTCTTTCTCGGCAGAATTTAGAAACTCATTATTACCGATATTCTGAATGCTGTTTTTCCCAATTCCAGAAATAGAAAGCAGAGATTTTGGTGTAGATTTCCAGACCTTTTTTGCGGATCCAATATTCTTGATCAGCTTTTTTAGATTGATGTTGCCAATGTTTTTGCACTGTTTCAGCGCAAGGATGTAGAGATGTTCTTCGGGATTCATACGGTCATTTGTGTATGACCAATTTAGAAATTATTTTTCATTTTTCCGAATTTCGTCCAGATATTCCCAAATATTTTCTTGCTTATATTGAGGCAAATCTTCGAAATCTTCCGGATGATTCATAATATATTCCTGCCACATTTTGTCATCTTTTTCGCTGTAGTAATCAGGATATTCCCAGATATATTTAATTTTTTTATCACCTTGTTTTCTGAAGATAAAGGCCAAAATAATTCCTGTGATACTTCCTGCCAAGTGCGATTGCCAACTGATTTTGCTCGGCGCTTCCATCTGTGAGAAAAACTCTTCCGGAAAAATTCCCCAAATCAAACTTCCGTAATACAAAGCAACGACCAAAGAAACGGTCAGCAATTTCATATTCCATCGAAAAACACCACTGAAGAAAATGAAAAAAGCCAGCATATAAACCACGCCACTCGCGCCAATGATGCAGTTGTAATTCCATTTTCCGGTAATGATGTCCACAGGAGGCAACATCCAAACTAATAATCCGCATGCAATCCAACCAATCAGAAAGATTTTGAAAGCAATTTTCGGATAAAATTCAAATAGTAAAAATAGAAGAATCGCAATCGGCATCGAGTTTCCAATGATGTGGTCAAGGCTTCCGTGTAATAATGGCGCAAAGATGACGCCACTCAATCCATCGGGAACAAGCGGGATGATTGCGCCACTGCAACCACTGAAAAATCCGACATTCTGAAGCAGGAAGAAAATCCACATTAGCGCCAACATTGCGATGGGAACCAAAAAGGATCTTAAATGAAAGGTTTTCAAAAACATAGTTTTGAAAATCACAATTTTACAGCCATTCTTGTGAAAAGGTAATTTTGTCTGCAAAAAAAATGCGATTAATTGAGAATTTGGTTATAAAGTCAGATTTTTAGAAATTTAGAATTGTTATTTTTGTGCAAAATTTTGTAGTAATGAAAAAGGTATTGGTAGTTTTTGCATTGATGATGGTCTTTTTTTCTAAAGCTCAAATTACTGATTATCAGAAATTGATAGATTCTATTGCGCAAAGAAGATGGGATTCTACTGCTGTGGACATCGATAGTTTGACCAATCCGAAAATCATAGACATCCGCTCTTTGAAAAAAGATACTGTGCAATTGTCCAATAATATGGTCATTGTTTCCAATACAAACGACACAAGTCCTTTGACGCCTTCTTCCATTATTAATCTTCCCACACTCAAACGTTGGTTCTTCTTCGGACAGAACAGTTTGGTTTTCAATCAGTCATCTTTCGCAAATTGGTATGCTGGAGGAAATAATAACATAGGTGTCATCGGAAAAGTGAATTACAATATCGTCTATAAAAAGAACCGTCATTATATGGATAATAACATCCAGATGGGTTATGGATTTGTGTCATCTACTGGGCAATCTACTAGAAAGACAGATGATTACATTAATATTATGACCAATTACGGTTATGAGTTGGCGCAACATTATTACCTTTCCACAGGTTTTCAGTTTTTGTCCCAGTTTACGCCGGGATTTAATTATGCAAATAATCCGGATCCTGTTTATGATAACAGAATTTCCAAGTTTATGGCGCCGGGATATCTGAACTTAGGTATCGGTGTCTCTTACAATCCGAACGATAATTTCCAAATTATCTTCCGACCGGCGAATGGTAAATTTACTTTTGTATTAGACGAAAAATTGCAGACCAAAGGGACTTATGGTTTGGAGCGCGATGGTCAAAGTATGCGTTCGGAGCTTGGTGCGATGATGAATATTCTTTATAAAATCAAAATTTTTAAAGATGTCAATTTTGTAAATCAACTTAATCTCTTCAGCAATTATCTGGAACATTCGGAAAGAGTGGACATTAATTACAGCGGAAGCATCAATCTGAAATTCAACAAATATATCACGACCGTTATCACATTGGATATGATGTATGATCATGATCAGATCAAAAGATTGCAGAGAAAACAGACTTTAGGTGTTGGCGTCACTTACAATCTTGGTTACAAAATGGAAAGAGACACAAAAACGGGAGTTATTAAACCTTTTTTATAAATTAAAATAAATACACAATGATGAAAAAATTACTTTTTGGTGGAAGCCTGCTTCTGGCTTTCAATTCTTATGCGCAGGAGTTGCCTGTTCAAGATTCAGTTAAGGCTTGGTCTGTAGTAGGACAAAACACTTTGATGCTCAATCAATCAGCATTCTCAAACTGGGTTGCAGGTGGCGCAAATAATCTTGGTTGGCAAGCCGGTGTCAACTACAATTTGACTTACGAAAAAGACAAAGACCTATGGGAAAACATCATCATTCTCGGTTATGGGATGAATAATACCCAAGGTGTTGGCAATAGAAAAACGCAAGATGTCATCAATCTTTCCACGAATTACGGGCGCAAGATTTCAGACAATTGGTACGCTTCCGTTGGCGCAGGTTTGATTTCTCAATTCGCGCCAGGCTACGAAGATGGCAACAATCCAGAAGCCAAGAAAATCTCAAGCTTTATGTCGCCAGGTTATGTGAATGTCGGCGCCGGTTTTACGTACAGGCCGAATGAAAATTTCACAATGACGCTAAGACCAGCCAATGCAAGATTCACTTTCGTCACGGACAAAGATTTGCAATGGGCAGGAAATTATGGCTTGAAAAATGACGGCGATTCTATGCTTTTTCAATTTGGATTCTTGGGAACGGCGCAGTACAAAGTAAAGTTGATGGAGAATATCAATCTTCAAAACAACGCCTCGGTTTTCTCCAATTATTTGGATCATCCGGAGCGATTGGTTCTGTCCTACAGCGGGATTCTTAATATGAAAATCAACCGTTTTGTCTCAACCAATGTGACTTTGGATTTGCTATATGACCACAATCAAATCAGAAAAACACAGCTAAAACAAACCTTGGGAATTGGCTTTGCCTACAACATAGACAACGGAAAGAAAAAATCCGACGATAAGCGAAATCAGGATTGGAAAACTAAATAGAAATTTTGGAAGACTGAAGGGAATTAAATTTTGGGCGCCTTTATCCGCCCTCCGTTCCCGCTTTTTTGTGCCAAGGCTTTTTCCAAGGCTTACAAAAAGAGCTCCACTCAGGTCGGGGCGCGCTTCGCAAAGTTGAACCATTCAATATAAATTCCAATTTTGCATTTGAAAGAAAGATCTCTTAATTTCGGATAAACATTTATATAAAAAAAGTGGAGCCTAATGCTCCACTTTTTCTGTTAACCAACCCAACTCTCCAAAATGCTTTTTGAATTTTTGGATTTTAGGTCCTACTACAGCGCTACAATAAGGCTGGTTTGGATTGGCGTTGTAATAACCTTGGTGGTAAGCTTCCGCTGACCAGAATTTCTCGAAAGGAACTATTTCTGTAACATATTTTCCATTCCATTCCTGTTTGTCTTCAGACGCTTTCAAAGACTCTTCAGCATCTTGTTTTTGTTTTTCGGAATGATAGAAAATCGCTGATCTGTATTGTGTTCCGATGTCATTGCCTTGTCTGTTGAGCGTTGTCGGGTTGTGAAGAAACCAAAACACTTCCAACAATTGCTTGTAAGAAATAATCTTCGGGTCAAAAGCAATCTCTACCACTTCCGCGTGACCCGTAGTTCCGGTTGATACTTCTTCATAAGTTGGATTGTCTTTCTGTCCGCCAGAATATCCCGACGTTACAGAATGAACACCTTTCAGCATATGGAAACAACTTTCCACGCACCAAAAACACCCGCCAGCCAGAGTGGCATATTCCAAATTGTTTTTATCCATTTTTTGATTTTTTAATGGGTTTTGTTTTTTCTCCTGGCCATTACAGCTGAAGAGAACAAAACTTAGAATTATTAATAAATACTCTTTCATTATCAGACAAGAAAAATCCTTTGATTTTCCTCGTTCTTAATAGCAAATAGTATTCCTATCAAAAATGAGAACCAAAGGATTTCTCTATATCAATTATTTATTTTCCCAAACGAGCGCACTTGCACCAAGAATTGCCGCGTCTGCTTCATCCAGTTCACTGAAAACAAGTCTTACTTTGTTTCTGAAAATTGGAAGTAGGTTTCTTTCCATGTGTAATTTTGCCGGTTTCAAAAGATATTCGCCTGCTTTTATCACGCCACCAAAAAGCAAGATTGCCTCAGGAGAAGAAAACATGACAAAATTTGCTAAAGCTTCACCCAGTTTTTGTCCTGTATATCTGAAAACTTCTATGGCTGTTGGGTCGCCCTTCTCAGCACATTCGAAAACTGTTTTGGAGTTTATGGTTTCCTCAGGATATTGATTCAGCATAGAATCTGGAAACTCAGCACGGAATTTCTTTGCCGTAATGGCAATTCCCGTCGCAGAAGCATAGGATTCAAGACTTCCTTCAGAACCTGTGCTCCAATGCTTTCTTCCGCCAGGTTTTACAATCGTGTGACCGAGTTCTCCAGCAAAACCATCGTGGCCATAAATCAAATTTCCACCACTGATGATGCCACTTCCAACGCCCGTTCCAAGCGTTATCATTATGAAATCTTTCATGCCTCTTGCGGCACCAAACATCATTTCTCCCAGAGCGGCCGCATTGGCATCGTTGGTCATTTTACAAGGCACTCCGAATTTTGCTTTCATCAATTCTGCGAAAGGAACTACGCCTTTCCAAGGTAGATTGGGAGCCAATTCTATAGTTCCGGTAAAATAATTGGCGTTCGGAGCTCCAACTCCGATACCATCTAAAGTTGTACTGCCGGAAAGTTCATCAATTAAAGGCTTTATATTGACATACAGCGCTTCGATAAAATCTTCAACTTGTTTGTAATCTTCAGTTTTTATGCTTCCTTTTGCAAGAATTTCTCCTCGGTGGTTCACCAAGCCAAATTTGGTATTAGTGCCGCCAATATCTATTCCTATTGCTATTTGTTTAGACAAATCAATTAATGACATTATATTTTTAATTTTTTAAGAGTCTAAATTTAGAGAAAAGGATTTTAATATGAATTAAATATTCAGTTAATTTTAAAAATTAGAAATTATATTTAATCGTAATGCCATACGTTCTTGGATCTCCCAAAACTGCAGCGTAATGTCCAGCGTTACCTGCACCAGGAAGTAATTGCTCAAAATAATCCTTGTTCAAAATATTTCTCACCCAAAGATAAGTTGTAACGCCACTTCTCACTCTGAAACCAAATCTTGAATTGAATAGCGCGTAACCAGGAACATTCAGAAACTGAGATGGAGTAGGACTGGAGGAAAATGTCGAACGGTAATAACTATCTAATGCAAAGAAATAGTCGCCATTATAACTCAGGAATTTACCAGAAAAATTGATTTCACCACCAGTGGATCCTGCCCATTTCGAAACACCGGGCAAAACGCCACCCGAAATATCAACAAAAGTAGGTCCTCCAGTATTTTCCAAAGCTGGCGGTGCGTTTGTGAATTTTGTATAAATCGCTTCTGTGTAAGCTAAGTTGGAATAGAAATTTAAATTGCTAAAACTGTAGGAAAGATCAGTCTCAATGCCACGTACTCTTACTTTTTCTGCATTGGCAAGATAACCTCTGTTGATGGATAAATCTGCTGCCTGAACTTGGATTTGATAATCTTTGATGCTGGAATTGTAAAGGGTCAAATTAAAAATGAAATTCTTAAATGGTTGGGATTTCAAACCTAATTCATAATGAAGAATTCTTTCTGGTTTTACAACTGCAAGCTCCGTGAGTGCATTTCCATTTGAATCTGTGGGCAATCCACCAAGATTAAGACCAACTGGTTTAAAACCTGTGGAAAATGTTCCAAATAAGTTGTAGTTTTTTGTTGGTTTGTAAGCCAAAGTCAATTGTCCTGAGAAATTGGTGTCATCAATCGAAGCATTAAATTCCTGATTGCTGTAAACCGAATTCTTCAAAGCAATCAACGCTGGGTCAGTAGTCTGTAAACCACCATAAGTTTGTCTTTTGAAATCGATTTCTTTTTTATCATAATTAATTCTAATTCCTGGAAGCAAACTCAATTTTTCTGTAAAGTTCCAATCCAACTGCCCGAAAACTGCACCACTGAAGGAGTTGAGACTTGGATAGGATCTGATTCCGTAACCTTCCAGAAGTCCAGGTGTTTGCCATAAAGTGCTTGTTGAATTTTGAGAAAACCGCCATTGGTCTTTTCCTGCTTCTTCTATTTGTCCTTCTTTATCAGCTCGTAATCGTTGCCAAATCCCAAATACGCCAAAAACACCACTTAATTTTTCATTGAAATTTCCTGACCAACGGATTTCTTGGCTCCATTGCTGATGTTTGCTTGGTGCCTGCGATTTTGCTAAAGCTGAAAGTCCAGTAAAATCTCTGTCATTTGAAGGATTCCAATTCCAAAATCTCCAAGCTGAGGTAGAAACTATCTTTCCTTTTCCTAAAGTGTATTCGGCATTAAAGGAAATTCCGCCCATATCTTGTTCAGCTTTCCAAGGCGTGTCTGTATCAACAGTTCTATTAAACGGATTGATCGAAGGAAGCGTGTAACCAAGGTCAGAAATGATGTTTCCAAATTGTCTATAACCTGCTCTTTTTGTGGTCACAACGCCTGCGATGACTTGCGCATAACCGTTGGCTCTTAGTCTGTTGTAATCTCCAGTTAGGATGAATTTCAGATTTTCATTTGGTTTGTACAATAACTGATCGCGAATTGCAATGGAATTGATATCATTATGGTCTTGGCTTGTTCGCGAGTTATAAATGGTTCCATCACGATGTGTTCCCGAAGCGGAAAATCTATTAGCAAATTTATCCGATATAGCGCCAGTCACAGAGGTTTTTGCTTGAATAAATCCATAATTGCCAAAACTGATCTCGGCTGTTCCGCCAGTTGTGAAACTTGGTTGTTTCGTAGTGACATTGAAAGTTCCTGCCGTTGTATTCTTCCCAAATAAAGTTCCCTGAGGACCACGTAAAACCTCGATTCTTTCGATATCGACAAAGTCTAACGTGGTTGCTGCTGGTCTTGCATAATAAACGCCATCAACATAGAATCCAACGCCTGGATCCAAACCATCATTCGTCAAACCAAAAGTAGAGCCCAATCCTCTTATGCTGAGACTCGTGTTTCTTGGTGTGGAACTATAAAACTGTACAGATGGAACCAATTCTTTTAACCGATTGACATTGAATGCGCCCGTTTCTTCAGCTTTTTTGCCAGAGATTACATTGATTGGAATTGGAACTTGCTGAGCTGTTTCTTCTCTTCGTCTTGCTGTTACGATGACTTCTGTAATGACAAAATCATTTGGAAGTAATTTGATGATTAATGTGTCATTGGTATTTTCCTTCAATAATAATTGTTTGACCTCGAATCCTGATTTTTGAATCTTGAATTCTGAAGGAAAATCATTAATGTCATTTAAAACAAAGAGTCCATCTTGATCGGTTTGCACAGAAAGATTTTTATCAGACTTTGAAGTTATTTTGACTGAATTGATCGGTTTATCATTGATGCTGTCTAGAATTTTTCCGTAAATCGAATGTTGTGCGAAGGAATGGACGAATGTGAAAGTGAAAAAGAAGAATGACCACTTTTTCAAGACAATAGAATTGCTGCTCATAGTTTATTAAAAATAGAGAGCAAAAGTATAAAACTTTATTATCATACTAAAATAGTATGAATTAAACTTAATATAAAACCTGAATGATTAAATTCAGGTTTCAATATCAATTATTTATCTGTGTTTTCTTTCTTCGTCCCCACCAGATCATAAATCCTGTGACTGGCATTGATGCAATGATGATACTGACAATGAATGCCAATATTTTGGTAGGCAAACCTAAGATGGCGCCAACGTGGATGTCATAATTGGCGGCAACTACTTTCTCACCAAAGTTTTTATCTTTCGGGTCGTGCGTGTGCAAGAGTTCGCCAGAGTTTTCATCAAAAATCAAACTGCTGTTTTTATGATAAGAATAGGAGAGATGTCTCACAAAAACCGAGAAATTTGGATGTTCGTGATCGTCTAAATGTGGATGGCCAAGATCCAAACTGAATGCGTAAGCTGTTGGATATAGTTCTTTCACTTTGTCAGAAATCTTGTCCAATGTTTTGTCGTTTCTCATTTCAATCGGCGCTTTTGTGGTAATGGCTGAGAAATCTGGGTAAACAGTTTCGCCTCCCGAAAAGACAACGTAAATCATCGCCTGAACTGCGAAAAATGCATAGAACAAACCAGTAATTGTCAGAATCAAAGCGAAAATGGACGAGTAAAATCCGAGGACGTTGTGAAGGTCATAATTTTTACGTTTCCATCTGGTAGTGTCTTTCCATTGGAATGCAAATCTTTGTTTCCTCGCTGCTTTATTTTTTGGCCACCAAAGGATGATTCCGGAAATCAGCATAATCAAGAAGATAACAACGGGAATCCCGACGACATAAGTTCCCCAATCTTGTTTCAAAAGAAAACTCCAATGGATGGATTTTACGATGGCAAAAAATCCGTTTTTCTCGTCATAAACCTGAAGAACTTTTCCGGTGTAAGGATTGACGTACGCCAATTTGTAAATCGGAAATTCATCAAAATAATTCCATTGATCTGGCTGATGCTCGTACCAATAGACCTGATAGGAAAGTTTCTTATCAATAGGAACGTTGATCCAGTGGATCGGATATTTCTCCTTGGTTTGCTCATTCACTAATTTTTCTATGACGCGGATGGGCAAGATCTGTTTTTGATCTATGTTTTGCTCCTGGTGGTAGATGTATTCTTTTCGCGAGATGTTTTCTATCTCATCTTTGAAAACGAATAATGCACCTGTAATCGCAATAATGAAAATAAGTAAACCAATGGACAAGCCAAACCACAGATGTAGTTTGGCTGTCCATTTTTTAAAGAAACCAGGTTTCTTTTTATGATGATGTTTTTTCCTCATAAAGTTTAAAAAGCCAAGTTGCAAACTTAGCTTTTTTATTTTTTAGAATTTGTAATTCAAGCTTAATGAAAGTGTTCTCAATCTTTGTGGTGTAACTGTCGACCAACCAGAGAAATATTTCTTGTTGGCAATGTTATCAACTTTCAAAATGATGCTGTATCTGTCTTCTGTGTAAGAAAGTGAAGAGTTCATAATGATATAACTTGGAAGTGGGAAAGCACCAACATTACCTCTGTTCAATGTGTAGAATCTACTTGCAGAGTTACCACCAAAACCAATTCCGAAGTTTTTAAGAGATCCCGTTTGGATTTTGTAAGTTCCCCAGAAGTTGATCAGGTTTTTTGGTCCTGCATCTTCCGTTCTGTTTCCAGGATATCCTTCGTCACCTTTCACAACATTACTATCGTTGTAGCTGTATCCGGCAATCAAGTTCATCCCAGGAATTGGACTTCCCAAAACGCTTACTTCAAAACCTTTGCTATCAACTTCTCCACCTTGAGAAATGTCCATACCATTGGTCATTACTTTATTTTTCACATTGATGTCGTAATAACTTGCTGTGATGGAGAATCTGTCGCCTGCTAGATTGGCTTTTGTTCCAACTTCCCATTGGTTAGCGTGTTCTGGGTCAAAATACATAAACTCGTTGGTAGGTTGTCCGCTACCGTCTGTAATATTTTGAGGTCCTACGTATTGGAAACCATTCATATAGTTACCAAAGATGGAAACTTTGTCCTGGATTGGCTGATAAACTAAACCGAATTTAGGAGAGAATGTTGTTTTCGCTTTTGAATCTGTAGTCGCATACAAAACTCTTCCTGTGAAATGATCGGCTCTAAGGCTTACCATTGCAGATAAGTTTGGAAGGAAGTTGATAACGTCAGAAACGTACGCACTATAGATTTTTGCTTCTGCATTACCAGGCAATTGAGATGCAGCTGGTTCGTCCGGATTGCCAGGTGTGCCTGCTAATCGTGCATCTACGCCTGCTGTAGATAGAAGTCCCGCTTTTGTGTCAGTTTTATTTACAATGTTTATCGTTCCATAACCAACATATCCCGTTCCACCTTGGATGAAATCTCTTTCGAAATAATCCAAACCAATTAATAATTTATTTTTTAAATTACCGATATTAAAGTTTGCATTGAAGTTCTGCTGGATTCCAGTCGTATTGGTTTCTCCACCAACTTTAGCTATAAATCTTACGAAATCTCCACCATTGGATTGATCCCACAAATAAGAATAATAACCGTTACTGGTTGTATTACTTTTTGAAATAATAGTTTTTGAAGTCCAGTTATCAGAGATCTTGTAATTCGCAGTCGCTTGTAAATTGAATGAATAATTATTCATTGTCAAATCATCACTGGTGTAGGAAGTCTTATAATTATCCTTGAACAAACCAATAGAATTGAAAGAAAGAGGTGCGTATCTGTTTAAGAATATCATCGGAGCGTTTGACGACTCTGCTGTTTTGATTTCTGTATTTACGAAGAATGTCAATCTGTCATTAGCAACAAATTTTACGGATGGCGCAATGTAGAAAGATTCGTTAAAACCAGCATCTTGGAAAGTGTTGTTCTTTTGGTAAGCCGTATTCACTCTTGCAAATAAACTTTTACTCAAAGGTGCATTTACGTCTGCAGTGATTCTATTCAGTCCGTAGCTTCCAGTGACATAATTTACTTCTCCGCCAAAATGGTTGTAAGGTTTTTTTGTAATAACATTAATCAAACCACCATAAGAAATCACACTTCCACCGTACAAAGTTCCAGAAGGTCCTTTGATAGCTTCGATAGTCTCAAGTCCTGCAGGGTCAAGGGTTCCGTTTGTTAAACTTGGCATTCCGTTTACCAAAGTTGGCTGAAGGGAGAAACCTCTCATAGTGTAATATTCTCCACCATCATTTCCTCTACCGGTAGATTCCCAAAGTCTCGCAATACCAGTTACGTTCTTAAGTGCATCATTGAAGTTGGTAACAACTTGTTCTTTTATAACATTCTTGTTAACAGTATTATAAACTTGCGGGTTTTCAATTTCCTTTAGAGGCATTTTGTTAACAGACTCTCTATCTCTTGTGATATATCCATTTACAATAACGCCATCAATATCATTTGATTTAATAGAATCATTTTCCTGAGCATAAGCAAATGTGGAAACTAAAACCACTGCACTTACAATTACTTTCTTCATTGATATAATAATTTTTGCAAATGTATTATTTTTATTAATTCTAAATTAGAATAAATTATGATATTTGTCATTTCTTAATAAATGTTAAAAGAAAAAAAGCTGTTGAAATTATCAACAGCTTTTTAGTTATATCGTAAAAATCCTTTGTTTATGCAGGAATTTCGCCTTTGTATAGGAATGAAACAATTTCTTTGTTCACTTTTTCTACCATTTCGCTAAACAAGTAGAAAGATTCCTGCTTGTAAATTACCAATGGATCTTTTTGCTCGTAAACCGCACCTTGGGAAGAACGACGTAGATCATCCATTTCTCTCAAGTGTGTTTTCCAGTTTTCATCAATGATAGAAAGCGAAATATTCTTCTCGAAATCAGTGATTAGACTATCGCATTTGGAGTCGTAAGCTTCTTTCAAGTCCGTTACAATCGTCATTGTTTTTGTACCATCTGTGAAAGGAACTTGGATCATTTTGAACATTGAACCTTGGTTTAGGAAAACGTTCTCGATGATTGGGAAAGCTTTTTCTTTAAGAAGATTCAATCTAAGATCATAATCTTCTTTTGCCGCTTTGAAAACCAAATCTGTAAGCGCAGGAATTGGTGTACTTCCAAATTGAGCCTCAGTTACAGGCGCTTCCATTGTGAAATATTTGATGATATCAAATTCGAAATCTTTGTAGATTCCAGTTGCTTTGTGTTGAGAAACAATCGCCGCCGCTGTATCATAGATCATATTCACGATGTCGTACTTCAAGTGATCTCCGAACAAGGCGTTCTTTCTACGTTTGTAGATCACGTCACGCTGTTTGTTCATTACATCATCATATTCCAACAATCTTTTTCTGACACCAAAGTTATTTTCCTCCACTTTTTTCTGAGCTCTTTCGATAGACTTGGAAATCATAGAATGTTGAATCACTTCGCCATCTTTATGTCCCATTCTGTCCATCATTTTCGCAATTCTTTCGGATCCGAAAAGACGCATCAAATTATCTTCCAAAGAAACATAGAACTGAGAACTTCCTGGATCTCCCTGACGACCAGCTCTACCTCTCAACTGTCTGTCAACACGACGAGAATCGTGTCTTTCTGTTCCGATGATCGCAAGACCACCGTTGGCTTTCACTTCGCCTTTCAGTTTGATATCCGTTCCTCTACCAGCCATGTTGGTTGCAATGGTTACAACACCAGCACCACCAGCTTCTGCTACGATCTCTGCTTCCTTCTTGTGAAGTTTCGCATTCAAAACGTTGTGAGGGATTTTTCTTAAGCTTAATGCTCTTGACAATAATTGAGAAATCTCTACCGACGTTGTACCAACCAAAATAGGTCTTCCAGCGGCCACTAGTTTTTCGATTTCTTCGATTACTGCATTGTATTTTTCACGATTGGTCTTGAAAACCAAATCTTGTCTGTCATCTCTTTGGATTGGTCTGTTGGTAGGAATTACCACGACATCCAATTTGTAAATCTGCCAGAATTCTCCAGCTTCTGTTTCCGCAGTTCCGGTCATTCCCGCCAATTTGTTGTACATACGGAAGTAGTTCTGCAATGTAACCGTCGCGAACGTTTGAGTCGCTGCTTCGATTTTTACATTTTCTTTAGCTTCGATCGCTTGGTGAAGTCCGTCAGAATAACGTCTTCCTTCCATAATACGACCAGTTTGCTCATCCACGATTTTCACCTCGCCGTCAATTACTACATATTCATCATCTTTTTCGAATAATGTATAAGCTTTCAATAATTGATTCATTGTGTGAATACGCTCGGACTTGATAGAGAAATCTCTGTACAATTCTTCCTTCGCCGCGAACTCATCTTCTTTGGAAAGATTTTGTTTTTCGATGTCAGCGATTTCTGTTCCGATGTCTGTCAAAACGAAGAATTGTTGATCTTCATTACCAGCAGACATATATTCTACACCTTTATCTGTCAAATCGATTTGATTGTTTTTCTCATCGATAACGAAATAAAGATCTTTATCTACTTTCGGCATATCACGGTTGTTATCCGCCATATATTGACCTTCAACTTTTTGAAGCAATGCACGGTTTCCGCTCTCAGACAAGAATTTGATCAATTGTCTGTTTTTCGGAAGACCTCTGTAAGCTTGCAACAATTTGAAACCGCCTTCTTTTGTATTACCTCCAGCAATTAATTTTTTAGCTTCATTGAAAAGAGCTGAAACTGTTTTCTTTTGAACTTCTACGATTCTGTCAACAGATGGTTTCAAAACATCATATTCCTGTCTGTCTCCTTGTGGAACTGGACCAGAAATAATCAATGGCGTTCTGGCATCATCTACCAAAACTGAATCCACCTCATCCACAATGGCAAAGTTCAATTCGCCTTGAACTAATTCTGTAGGAGAAGTCACCATATTATCTCTCAAATAATCGAAACCGAATTCGTTATTGGTTCCGTAAGTTATGCTGGCTTGATAAGCTTTTCTTCTCGCGTCAGAATTTGGCTGGTGAAGATCGATACAATCGATGTTCATTCCGTGGAATTCGTACAATGGTCCCATCCAAGCGGAGTCACGTTTTGCCAAATAATCATTCACGGTTACTACGTGAACACCACGACCAGGAAGTGCATTAAGATAAATTGGTAAAGTTCCAACAAGCGTTTTTCCTTCTCCAGTTGCCATCTCAGCAATTTTCCCTTCGTGAAGTACAACACCACCGATAAACTGCGTGTCGTAATGAACCATATCCCAAACTACAGGCGTTCCTGCCGCATCCCAATGGTTTTTCCACACAGCTGTTTCGCCTTCCAGAACTACAAAATCTTTCGTAGCTGCTAATTCGCGATCTCTGTCTGTGGCCGTTACGCGGATTTCTCCGTTTTGCGCCAAACGTCTGGATGTTTCTTTCACTAGAGCAAATGCTTCCGGAAGAACTTCAGCCAATACTTTTTCCTCAACCTGATAAGACTCTTTTTTAAGGCTTTCGATTTTGGTGAAAAGTGCTTCTTTCTCGTCAACGTTGGTTGAGTTTTTTATCTGCTCTTTAGTTTCTTCGATTTGGGTTGTAAACTTAGCAGTTGCAGTTTTTATTTTTTCTTTAAATTCTGCTGTTTTATCTCTCAGCCCATCATCTGTTAATGATTGGATTCCAGATTCTACTGTTTTAATTTTTGCGACAACTTTTTTTACTTCTTTAAGATCTTTTGCATTTTTGTCTCCCAAAAAACTTTTAAGAACGGTATTTAAAAAACTCATAATTTGCTATTTGCGGTTTGCACTTAGCTTTTGGCTAACTGCGTAATTTTATTTAAAAGAACGATTGGCAATAAGGCAAAAAGCCAAAAGCCAAAAGCACGTTAGTATTCGTCTTCGTTCCAGAGGTAATCCTCGTCTGTAGGATAGTCGCTCCAAATTTCGTCAATCGCATCATAGATCTCTCCTTCGTCCTCGATAGCTTGTAGGTTTTCTACAACTTCCATAGGTGCTCCGGTTCTGATGGCGTAGTCAATCAATTCTGCCTTGGTCATCGGCCAAGGTGCATCACTAAGGTAAGATGCTAATTCTAATGTCCAATACATAATTTATAATTTTTGCAAAAGTAAAAAATTAGGTGATACTTTATACACTTTTCTATTGATTTTCAACAATATTTAAAAATTATTTTATTTAATATTTAAATTTCTGTTGTCTTTGTAACTTATTACTGCGGATTTCCCAAAAACCATTCCACAAATTTTTTTATGCCATTTTGGAAGTTTGTGCTTGGCACATATCCAATTAATGTCCTTGCTTTTGTAATGTCAGCGTTGGTTTTTTGCACATCTCCTGGTTGCATTGGCAACATTTTTCTGTTTGCCTTTTTGCCAATTGTATTTTCTAAAACGGACAGCATTTCGTTAAGTGTCACAACTTCGCTTTCGCCAAGATTAATGATCTCATAGACGTTGTCGTTGGTCTCAAGATATTTGATTGATTTCAAGATCCCATCAATAATATCATTAATGAAAGTATAATCTCTTGCTGTGGAACCATCGCCGTAGAAAGGAATTTCGTTATTTCCAAAAATCAGTTTCGTGAATTTGTGAATCGCCAAGTCTGGTCTTTGTCTCGGCCCATAAACTGTGAAAAATCTCAGCTGAATCATATCGATATGATAAAGACTATGATAAACGTGACCGATAATTTCTCCACATTTTTTTGTCGCTGCGTAAGGCGAAATCGGATTGTCCACATTATCAGTTTCGGAAAATGGGACTTTCTCATTGTTTCCATAAACGCTTGATGATGAAGCGCAAACGAATTTTTTGATTCCAAATTCCTTGCAAAGTTCCCACAAATTCTGAGTTCCTCGGATGTTAACTTCCTCATATTCCAAAGGACGCTCAATAGACGGGCGAACGCCAGCTAAAGCCGCAAGATGAATGACTAAATCAATTTTATGATTTCGGAAAATTTCTTCCAAGCCTTTTTTATCACGAATATCCTGAAAGTAAAATTGATAACTTTTTGATTTGGTTTCAGTTGCCAATTTTTGAATATCGGTTTCTTTATCCGTAAAAATAAATTCAGAATTTGAACCTAAAGATTCGAGCGTATTTTTGATTTTAATTTTATAATCGTAAAAATCGTCGAAGTTGTCAATGTTAATGACAGAATGTCCATTTTTCAAAAGTTGTTCTACCAAATGAGAACCGATAAATCCGCTGCCTCCAGTTACTAAATAATTCATAAAATCAAATGTTCTGCGAAGATAAGAATTAAACAAAAAAAAAGAATCTCTAAATAGGAGATTCTTTTAATATTCAGCAGATTATTTTACTTAATGATTATTTTCTTGGATTCTAGATTTCCGTTTTCCTCAACATTGATTATATAAGTTCCCTTTGCAAGTTTAGAAACATTTACTTCTTTGTGAGTATTTGTGCTTATAACCAATTTTGCAGATACATCATAGATTTTGATATTTTTAACAGCATTGCTCGTTGAGGAAATATTAATAATTCCATTGTTTACCACAGTAGGATAAATGTTGAATGACTTTTTACTATCGTTGTTAACCGCTAAATCTTCTTTGGTTCCTACTAATTTTATATCATCAATTCTATATCCTACTGATGAATCCACAGTATTAGTAAAGCGGATTCTAAGATTTTCTGTAGCTGGAATCGTTCCAGCAGCCGTTACATATTCCCAAATAGATGCATTGGTGCTAACTCTTGCATAACTAAGAGCGATCCAGGTGGATCCATCTGTGCTAATTTCAACTTTTGGGACAAAGCTTGTACTTGCAACGCCATTGTAGTGCCCAAAAGATAAACTCATATCTTTATATTCTGATGTCTTGATTCCTGAAACTGTCAAAAATTTCTCTGGTGCGGTTGCAGTTGTAGTAGCTCCAAGAAACAGACAGCCCGCTCCACTAGCTCCGGTGTAACCGGTAGAAGTAAATGTTGTTCTAATATCCGAGTTTCCACTGTAAATTATTGGCGAAGCATTCTGATATCCAGTGTAAACTCCCACCCCTGTATTTGTAGAACCAGTCCCAGCGCCAAAGCTTTCAGAATAAATTGTGGTTTGAGAATAAACCAAAGTTGTAGCAACAAATGCTAGAAATGCATAAATATTTTCATAAAAAAGTGTTTTTAATTTAGCAAAAATATAATTTAAAAACGAATTGAAAATTATCAAAAGTTTATTTTGAAAAAATTTTGGTCAAATTGGTTGCCATATTTATGATAACCTTAAAATTAATTAATAATGTTTACTTTTAATCCCAAATTCAAATCCATTACAAAATGCAGTTTACCGGACAAATCCTGAAGATGATCTCTCAAAATGGAAAACCAATCCAATATTATCTTAATCTAAATGGCGATCTCATCAATATGAATCAGCTTTTTGGAAAAGAACTTCACATCAAACACGTTGGCTACGAATGTGTGAACTGTGGAAGTGATGAGAAGATCTACCGAATGGGATTCTGCAAAAAATGCTTCTTCGAAAGTCCCTATGCGAGCGACTCGATCATCCGCCCGGAACTTTCCACGGCGCATCTTGGCGTTGGCGAAAGAG
>RCUH01001195.1_pt1 | contig 20321 bp, 15 predicted proteins | sample 2166191 | NCBI WGS metagenome assembly RCUH01 (sample SAMN09932848, study PRJNA488358) | compost metagenome | feature: garden; material: soil; isolation source: compost soil in an enriched community after 214 h of incubation | place: Germany: Experimental Botanical Garden Goettingen | collected...
TCCCACTATCAAGGTGCGTTCGGGACTTCCACCCTAGAGTTTGCGCCCGTGCCGGCCGCACATACAAAAAAAGGGATGTATCGTAACGAAACATCCCTTTTTAAGCTTTAAACTTCCTCTTATTTAATCGCCATTTTTTTGCGTAAATCAGATGGAATTCCATTCTTGTTCAACAGGAAGGCTGTTGTTTTGTACTGTACAAAGTTTTTAGTTACATACAAATAACCTTTGTAATCGTTAGTTGCACCCCATGAGTTTTTAACGATATAATATTCTTTACCTGACTGATCTTTTGCAATACCAGTGATTTGCATACCGTGATCATCAGTAGTTTCATAGTCATCAAAAGCAGCTTGACGTAATTCTACAGTAATTTCTTTCTCTGGTTTTGGACCATTAAACATTGCTTTTTTCTCATCAATGCTCATGCTTTCAAAATCTTTTGCAGGCACATAAGCCACACCATTTTTCCAGCTAAAACCTTTTTCACTTACATCTGTAGCCCAGGCAACTGTAAATCCTTTTTTCAAAGCATTATCAATAATGGTAGTGATGTCAGTCATTGGCACATTGTAAACCTGATCAAATGACCAGTTATCAGGCACCATTAATACAGCTTTCTCATAATAAGGGCTGGTGGTGAACGATGAAAGTTCAACATAATCAGCTGGATTTATTCCAACAACCTCTTTAGCAAAAGTTTTAGGAGTATACTCTTTTCCTTCGTAAGTAAATTTCTCAGGAACAGCACCCATGCAAGAATCGATAGTTGCAATATATCTTGCTTTCCATGTTGGATCAAATTTACCAGAAACTGCTTTCTTTAAAATTGCTTCAGTTAACTTGTTCATTCTATCTGAAGAACCTGGGCTTCCATAATCATTACCACTATAAGCTTCTTGAGGTAAAGCACCATACTTAGCTAGCATATTGGTTACATCATGACAAGCACCACCATCACCTAAAGTCAAAGCGCCGTGCATACGTACATAGTTAATACCTTTTTCGATGTAAGCATTACGAGCAGTAAATAAGTCAGCCAAATCAACTGGTTTTTTTCCCATACGAATCATTTCTGACTCAAGGAATGAGTTGGTGCTATAACTCCAGCAAGTACCCGATGATTTTTGGTTCTTTACAGATGTAGCTTCTGCATTTACTACCGGAGTAAAAGTGAAACTGCTTGTACTGTTAGCACTTTGGTTATTTTTTAGTGAGTTAACAAGATTGTCTTGTGCAAAACCAACGGTAGTACCAAGCAAAAGCCCAGCTGACAACCACAATGGCTTCATTGAAAATTTAGTCATTTTATGTTTAAAAGTTAGTTAGTATACGTTCTAATTGATTACTGACGCAAACTTAGTAATTATCCAACACAAATTAAGTGCAGGTTAGCTGCATACCACTTAATTTGTTACAATGGAGCGGTCACCATCCGCATTAAAACGCCCTCCACTATACACCCTGCTTGAAACAGAAAATACCTTCTCCGACAAGGCCTCAGGCGCTTTAAGCTCCCCTTCAGGAGCCTTAAAGATGCCAGACTTGGAGGAGAACGGTTTTTTTTGCATTTTTGCAACGCATTAAACGCCATTTGCACCGGTATCAATGAATTATGAATAAATTCCAGACATTACTTTACTATTGCTATAGTCACATAGCAAACGCAGAACAATTCGCGGACGATCACTTAAAATTCTGTAAATCCATAGGTCTTGTTGGCCGAATCATCGTCGCCGATGAGGGGTTAAACGGTACCGTTTCAGGAACAAAAGAAGCCTGCGATGCCTATATGGCAGCCATCAACGCAGATGAACGTTTTGCAAAAACTGAATTCAAAATCGACGATGTGGAAGAACCCTCTTTCATTAAAATGCATTGTCGTTATAAATCAGAAATTGTTCACTCCGGCTTAAGAGATCCGAACATCATTGATCCGAACAAACAGACTGGGAAGCACCTGGAGCCCGTAGAATTTCAGAAAATGATTGATCAGGAAGATGTAATCATCCTTGATGTCCGTTCAAATTACGAGCATAATCTTGGCAGATTTAAAAACGCCATCACCCTCGACATCGAAAATTTCAGGGAATTCCCGGATAAGATAAATGAGCTTGCTCAATACAAAGACAAAAAAGTACTAACCTACTGCACAGGTGGTATCAAATGCGAAAAAGCATCTGCATTACTGTTGCACCATGGATTTAATGATGTATACCAACTTCATGGCGGGATAATAAAATACGGAAAAGAAGCAGGTGGAGAGGATTTTGAAGGTAAATGTTATGTATTTGACAGCCGCATTGCTGTTGACGTGAACTCTGTTAATCCATCTGTAGTATCCACATGTTATAACTGTGGCAAAATAACGCCTAAAATGATCAATTGTGCCAATCCAGAGTGCAATGAGCATGTAACACAATGTGACGAATGTGGAGATGAGTTACAAGGCTGTTGTTCGGTACCCTGCACCACCAATCCGCGTAAGCGTAAATACGATGGAACAGGATATTATGTAAAAGTACCTCAACCAGTAAACGTATCGGCCAAATAACTATCTTAGCTCTTCATGAAACGAAGAAGCCTAACATACTTTTTACTTTATCTTATTATATTCCTGCCTTTTTATGCAGCAGCTGATGATGTAAAAAATATTGGGGTTCCTTATGTGCAAAATTTCCCCAAATCCGTTTACTTATCTGGCAATCAAAACTGGTCTATAGCAAAAGACAAGGCCGGCATTATGTATTTTGGAAATGCCCAGGGACTTTTAAGCTATGATGGAAAATATTGGCAACAATACAAAATGCCAAACCAACAAATTGTGCGGTCGGTAGCAACAGGTAATGACGGTGTAATTTATGTAGGTAGTTTTGGTGAGTTTGGCTATTGGCGGGTAATTGATAAGCGTTTAAAATACTTTTCGTTAATCAACCTTATCCCCAAGCAACACAAAATGACCGATGAGATATGGAAGATCTATGTTGACGATAAAAGAATTATCTTCCAATCGTTCACTACTATATACATCTATGAGCATAGCAAAATCAGTGTCATTAAAAGCACAGGTTCATTTTTGTTTTTGCACAAAGTTGATAAGCGTTTCATTGTCGAAGAGCTCGGCAAAGGGCTGTTTGAGTTGAAAGGCCATGAATTGGCTCCTTTAAACAATATAGGATTACCTTTACCGGAAAGTATATTATCAATACTCCCTTACAAAAATGGACAGTTACTGATAGGAACCAGTAAAGCCGGGCTTTTTTTATATGATGGTCAGCGATACACTCCTTTCAAAACTGCAGCTAATCCCTTTTTACAGACATACCAGCTCAATAATGGAGCTCGGGTATTGGGCAAATATTATGCCTACGGCACTATCTTAAACGGCCTTATTATTATTGACGAGGATGGTAATATTGTACAGCAAATTAATAAATCAAGCGGCCTTCAAAACAACACGGTATTAAGCATTTATGCAGATAACGAACAAAATTTATGGACAGGACTGGATAACGGAATCGACAGGATAGAACTAAATTCTCCCCTTTATTTCTATTTTGATAAAACGGGCATGTTTGGCACAGTTTATTCCAGCCTGATCTACAATAATAAAATATATCTAGGCACCAATCAGGGCCTATTTTCCAGTCCATGGATAGGTGGAAAGGGACAAGATTTTAAGCCCTTTAATTTTAAGCTTATTCCACAGTCACAGGGCCAGGTATGGGACTTGAGCTTAATTGATGGACAATTACTATGTGGTCATAACGATGGCACCTTCAGCGTAAAAGATAACAATATAGAAAAGGTCTCCAGCATAAGCGGAGGCTGGACCATAAAAAAACTAAATGACGAATACCTGATTCAAGGTACATACACAGGTCTTGTCCTTTATAAAAAAGAGGCCGGGCAATGGAAATATTTTTATAAAATTGAAAACTTCAAAGAACCTTCCAGATATATAGAAAAAGATTCCAAAGGAGACATTTGGGTAAGTCATGCTTATAGAGGGCTTTATAAACTGAGCCTTAGTCCCGATTTTAAAAAAGTAATCAACGTTAAATATTACGATGAACGTAACGGCTTACCCAGCAGTTACAATGTTAATCTGTTTACACTAGAGAACAAACTGCTTTATTCTTCTGATAAAGGCTTTTTAACTTTTGACGAGATCAGCAATCGCTTTACCACCTATGAAATTCTTAATAAGTATATTGGTTCCTTTGCCCATTCCAATAAGGTCATTAATGCGGGCGAGAAAAAATATTGGTTTATTAACCACGGTAAAATGGCCCTCATCAATTTTGCTCAGCCTGGCAAGATCGATATAGACTCCAACCGTTTTAGTATACTGGATGGACGGATGGTTCAATATTACGAGAATATCAGCAAAATCAGCAACCAGATTTACCTCATCAGCGTGGATGATGGTTTTGTGATATACAATGCAAATGAACCCCAAACGAGCAAAAAAATCAGCCTGCCATCGGTATTGATCAGAAAGATAGAAGATATTACAGATACCTACTCCACTATAAGCGAAGTAGGTAACAGCAAATCAGCAATAGAAATCCCTTTCAGTCGAAATAATATACGAGTCTCTTATGCACTACCCTATTATAGACAAGCCAACATCAAATTCCAGTATTTCCTTGAAGGTTATTCCAAGCAATGGTCGGATTGGAGCAGCGCTTCCCAGAAAGACTTCACCAACTTAAACCATGGGAATTACAAGTTTCTGGTCCGGGCGAAAATAAATGATCAGACCTTAAGTGGGACTACCGCTTTTGAGTTTACTGTGCTTCCCCCCTTTTATGCCAGCAAGTGGGCATTTGGTTTCTACCTGATTTTGCTGATTATATTCTTATATATCGGCAAGAAATTATATGAGAAAAAATTACTTAGAGATCAACAGGCAATTACAGCAAAACTTCAAGCTGAAAAAGAAATATTCCTAAAGAAAGAAGCTGAAACCACTGAAAAACAAATCATAAAATTACAGACAGAAAAACTACATGCGGAACTTGCCGGAAAAAGCAGGGAACTAGCAAATTCTGCCATGAGCCTGGTTTACAAAAATGAGCTACTCAAAAAAATCAGCGAAGAAATTTTGAAGCTTAAAGACGAGCACGGAAAGACGCTTTCGGAAGATCAATTGAGGAGAATTCAGAAAGTCATTGACGAGGGCATGAATGATGATCGGGACTGGAATTTATTTGAGAATAGTTTTAATGAAGCGCATGAAAATTTCTTCAAAAAACTTAAAGCCAATCACCCAGACCTGGTACCCAATGACCTAAAACTTTGCGCCTATTTACATATGAATATGAGTAGCAAAGAGCTGGCGTCTTTATTAAACATTTCCCTTCGAGGAGTGGAGATCAGAAGGTATAGGCTAAGAAAAAAACTGAATGTACCACACGATAAAAACCTTGTAGAGTTCCTTATGGAGTTATAAGCACTACTACATTACCTCTCATAACTCAAAAAAACGTCCCCAGACCAAACCTTTTTAATTCCATCGTTGTAGTATATAACTCAATGGGGTTTAATCCACAACAACCCTGTTTTCCGCATTAAAATCGGTGATTCTCCGCCTCGATGAGATAGCCTTTTTTAATAAATGATGTAATAATGTTGAGGTTGCAAAACTTGTTATAACCAATAATCTAATGGAGTTTTAACTATCAAATATTAACCAAAAACTTAAACGAGTATGAAAAGATTTTTTACAAAACTCTCTGTTTTAAGTACACTTTGTTTGTTTTTTACCAACGCCGCCTTTTCACAGGACATCACTGTTAAGGGCACTGTTACAGATGGTCTGGACAAGACCACTGTACCATCAGTAAGCGTTACCGTAAAAGGCACAACTAAAGGAGTACAAACAGATGTTAACGGAAACTATTCCATTAACACATCGGCCAATAGTACCCTGGTATTTACCTATATTGGTTATGTAACCCAGGAAGTCCTAATTAACGGACAACAAACAATCAATGTAGTATTAACTCCTTCCTCACAGCAACTGGAGCAGGTTGTAGTAGTCGGCTATGGAACCCAGCGTAAATTAGACGTAACGGGTGCTGTAGCCAGTTTAAAAGGATCAGAAATATCAAAACAGGCATCTACAAATCCTATAGGGGCATTGCAAGGTAAAATTGCCGGGGTATCCATAACCAGTACAGGTACGCCAGGAGCTTCACCTCAGATTCGCATCCGTGGGTTAGGAACAATATTCGGAAACCAGGCTCCTTTATATGTGGTAGATGGGGTATGGTATAACGACATCAACTTTTTGAATCCAAATGACATTGAGAACATGAGCATTTTAAAGGATGCTTCTGCACAGTCTATTTATGGTATCCGAGCTGCAAATGGAGTGGTATTAATTACGACAAAGAAAGGAAAATTGGGCACTCCAACAACGATCAACTATGATGCCTATGCCGGTTTTCAGAAAGTAACCAATAAGGTTAAAATGGCGAATGCTCAAGAATACGGAATTTTTACAAATGAACTTGCCGGACTAAACGGCGGAACCCCTGTGTTCAGTAATACCGATAATTTGGGTGTAGGAACGGATTGGTATGATCAGACCCTTCGCAATGCATTTGTAACAAACCATAATGTTTCGATAGCTGGAGGAACAGAAAAATCTACCTACAACATCTCATTGGGTTATCTTGATCAAGATGGAATTATCAAAACCAACAACTACAAGAGGTATACAGCCCGCGTATCCAATGATATACAACTGTCAAAAAGCTTTAAGGTGGGTTACAACATTACCGGGGTTTCTAGTAAATCCAAAGATGTTCCAACAACGATCTATCATCAAATATATTCTGCTTCACCTTCTATACCTGTATTTAATGCAGATGGTTCATACGGAGATCCTACTAGCCAAGGTCTTGGAGATGGTGCTAATTTTAACCCTCAGGCCAGTCTTGATTTTTTCAATCAACAGACCAAGCAATACAGAGTTACAGGTAATGTTTTCGCAGAATTGAAATTTGCAGAACATTTTACTTTTAAATCCAGCTTTGGTGGAGAGTTCGGTCAACTAGAAAATCGAAAATATGGTCCAAAATATTATGCTACTTATGCACAGAAAAGTGATGTAAGTATCCTTGATCTCAAACGTGTTGAAACCAGAAACTGGATCATTGAAAATACGCTGACTTATGAGAATACATTTAACAAAGATCACAACATTACTGTACTACTCGGTCAATCTGCCCAAAGTAACAAAGCTTATACTTTAAATGCTTCAGCACAAAATGTACCGTTTACTAGTGATGCAGACCTATATCTTAATTTGGGCGATGCGGCCACAAGGACTGCAGCAGACGAGGGTTCACTCATCAAATTCGCTTCTTATTTTGCAAGGGCAAATTATTCGTTCAAGAATAAATATCTGCTGAATGCCTCTATTCGTACCGATGGTGCTTCACAATTTTTTGGCAGCAACGAAACCTGGGGATATTTCCCTTCAGTTGGTGCTGGTTGGGTAATCACTAATGAAGATTTCATGAAAAATCAAACTGTGTTCAGCTCATTGAAGTTAAGAGGAAGCTGGGGTATTATTGGAAATGCAAACGTACCGATTAATCCTTCACAACAGTTAGTGGGCCAGACAGGCAATCTAGTTGCCATATTTAACAACATTCCTTTTACCGGTAAAAGTGTGAATACCCTTATCCCACCTGCCATTGTTTGGGAAAAGGGAATTGGTACGAACATTGGCTTTGAGGCTGCCTTCCTAACAAACAGGTTAACCGTTGAGGCAGATTTTTATAACAGAAAAACTTCAAGGGCAATTTTTAAGATCCCTGTATTGGGATCATTGGGCACCGTAGACAATCAATTACTAGGCAACCAGGCCGACATTCAGAACAGGGGGGTGGAGTTGTCTGCAGCATGGACAAATACAACTGAAGGAGGCTTAACTTACTCAGTAGGTGGCAATATCAGCTACAATGCCAATAAAGTAATAAATGTACTTTCAGGCGAAATACCTATTTTCTCTGGCAGCACAGGTATTACCAACGGCGCATTCGCTACAAGAACTATTGTTGGAGATCCTATAGGCTTATTTTATGGATACAAAGTTGCGGGCATTTTTCAGAATGCAACAGATGTAGCCAATTCACCTACTCAGGCAAGTGCTGCTCCTGGAGGTTTTAAATATCAAGATCTGAATGGCGATGGAAAAATTACTTCTGCCGACAGAACAGTAATTGGTGACCCTAATCCTAAATACACCTATGGGGTTAACACCAACTTTGCTTACAAAAATTTCGACCTTGCTTTGGATTTCCAAGGTGTGGCAGGTGTAGACATATATAATGCTAATCTGGCCAATCGCTTCGGAAACGAGAACATCAGCAAAGACCTTTTTGATAACAGATGGCATGGAGAAGGTACTTCAAACACCTACCCTTCAGCAAACATAGGCGCCTCAGCCAATGCAGCGCCTAACTCATTTTATGTATCCAGCGGATCATATTTCAGAGTAAGAAATGCACAACTGGGTTATACCCTGCCTTCAGGTATTTTAAATAAATGGAAGATCAAAAAGGTAAGAATCTATGCCAATGCTCAAAATGCAATTAACATTTTTGGTTACAAAGGGTTCAGTCCTGAAGTAGGCCCGATACCAACTGACAATGCAGAAAAGATTAAAGCAGACAGACCAAACACTGCCTTAAATGCAGGATTGGATGCTAATGTTTATCCTTTATTTGCTACCTACAATTTCGGAATTAACCTTACTTTTTAATCTGCAATATCATGAAACAATATAATAATCTATATAAAACAGCAGCTTTGGGTATTGGTTTAGCCCTTAGCATTGGTATCCTGCCTTCCTGCAACAAAGGTTTCCTGGATGTTCCTGAACAAGGTAAGCAACAAAGTACGGTCTTCTGGAAAACGGCTGATGATGCCACAGCTGGAGTAAACGCTATTTATGGGAACCTACGTTCCTGGGAAAACACTGCATTTCCGGCGATTGCTATCGAAAGTATCGGCTCTGACGATGCAGACAAAGGAAGTACAGCATCTGATGCCAGTTTCTTTTTACAATTCGATCAGTTTACGATCGACCCGGATCAGGGAAATATCTCAGGTTTCTGGAATGGACAATACCGGAACATCAATTATACCAACCGGGTACTGGATAATATTCCAGGCATAACCATGGATGAGAACCTGAAAGCAAGGTATTTGGCCGAAGCTAAATTTGTACGCGCCTTTTCTTATTTCAGGCTTGTACGCGCTTTCGGAGGAGTTCCGCTACGCTTACATGTTCCTAAAGATGCAAATACAGACTACAATCTTCCGAGAGCATCTGTTGCAGAAGTATATGCACAAATTGAGAAAGACCTGAATGAAGCGGCAGCTGTATTGCCCCCATCTTATACTGCAACAACAGATATTGGCCGTGCAACAAAAGGCGCTGCATTAACCTTGCATGCCAAAGTTGCGATGTACCTTAAAAAGTGGACCGATGTAATGACTTACACCAATACGGTAATGGGCATGGGCTATTCCTTGCTTCCCAACTACGAAAAGGTGTTTAGGATAGAAAATGAAAATAGCGTAGAATCTATTTTTGAAATCCAGTGTGCATTATTGCCAAATAATAAAGATGCTTCTAATTCTCAATATTCTCAGGTACAAGGTGTACGCGGTGTAACCGGTGGCGGATGGGGATTTAATGTTCCTTCAGCCAATCTGGCAGCAGCTTATGAAACCGGAGACCCAAGAAGGGATGCGACCATCATTTTCAGAGGCGAAACTACACCGTCGGGCGACGTGATTTCAGCAACAGGAGATAACCCAATGTACAACCAGAAATCATATGTTCCTTTCTCCTTGTTTGTATCAGGCTTTAACGAAGGTGCACAACAAAATGTACGTATGCTTCGCTATTCTGATGTATTACTGATGAATGCTGAGGCCGCCAACGAACTAAACAATAGTGGTCAGGCGATCTCTTCTCTGGAACAGGTTAGACTAAGGGCTCGTCAAGGAAATACGGCCATTCTACCTAAGGTAACTACAACCGATCAGAATGAAATGAGAAAAGCAATTTACAGAGAAAGACGTGTTGAATTTGCAATGGAGTTTGACCGCTATTTCGACGTGATTCGTCAAGGACGCGGAACTGAAGTTTTTGGTCCTAAAGGATGGAAAGCCGGTCGTAATGAAGTATGGCCAATTCCGCAGACTGAAATTGACTTGAGTGGCGGGGTCCTTACTCAAAACCCAGGCTTCTAAAGAACAAATGAACTGTAGGCTGCTGATTTTGGTCAGCAGCCTTTTTTAGCAATAATAATTATGGCAAAAGGCAGACTTTTTACAGTACTTTTTCTGGTGCTCACATCCTGTTCAATAATAGTTCCGCAGCCTGCGAAGGCGCAAAAAAACAACACAAAAAATATTCCTTCACAATTAAAAATCCAGAAGGGATTAAGTGATGATCAACTATTGGATCTTGTGCAAAAACAAACCTTTAGATATTTCTGGAATTTTGGTCATCCGGTGAGCGGCATGGCCCGTGAACGTAGTAATGTTGCCTTTGGCTATGGGGATGAAGTGGTAACCACAGGAGGCACAGGGTTTGGAATTATGGCAACTATCGTGGCTGCCGACCGAAAATGGATCAATCGCGACAGCGCATCCGCGTATCTGTTAAAAATGGTTAAGTTTTTAGCTAAAGCCGATGCTTACCATGGTGTATTCCCACATTGGCTTAATGGCACAACAGGCAAAACCATCCCATTTAGTCGCAAAGACGACGGAGCCGACCTGGTCGAATCATCTTTTCTATTCCAGGGCTTACTAACTGCCAAACAATATTTCAATGCAGATAACCCGGTAGAAAGTGAGTTGAGGAACCGCATAACCTGGCTCTGGGATGAAGTAGAATGGGATTGGTTTACTAAAGGGGGAGAAGAAGTATTGTACTGGCACTGGAGTCCAAACAATGGCTGGGCAATGAATTTTCCACTAAGGGGATACAACGAATGCCTCATTACTTACGTACTCGCAGCTTCTGCAACAAGATATCCGGTATCGGCTGCTGTTTACCACAGAGGCTGGGCACAAAGCAATTTCTTTTTGAATGGTAAAGAATTTTATGGGCATAAGTTACCCCTCGGCTTTGACAATGGTGGTCCTCTATTTTTTTCCCATTATTCCTTTTTAGGATTGGACCCAAGGGGATTGAAAGACCGGTATGCCGATTACTGGGAGCAGAACAAAAATCATACACTAGTAAACAGGGCCTATTGCCTTGCAAATCCAAAACAATACAAAGGCTACGGACCAAACAGCTGGGGGCTAACGGCTAGCGATAGCTGGCAGGGTTACGCAGCCCATTCGCCCAATGAAGACCTGGGTGTAATTACCCCTACCGCAGCCCTATCTGCCTTCCCTTATACCCCCGAATATTCTATGCAGGCATTGAGGCATTTCTATGAAGATCTCGGCAATAAAATATGGAGTGAATATGGCTTTGTTGATGCCTTTAGCGAACAGCACAACTGGTATGCAAAATCGCATCTGGCCATAGATCAGGGACCTATTATTGTGATGATTGAAAATTATCGCAGTGGTCTGCTGTGGAAACTCTTTATGAGCAGTCCGGAAATACAAAAAGGCTTAAATAAACTTGGTTTTACGAGTTCGGCCTTGCCCCCATCAGTAAAACAATAAAAGAACACAAGTACACACACAATGAAACTCCTATCCCTACTTTCCCTCTCCCTGCTCCTGGCTGTTCATACCGGTTTTGGGCAACAGAAAAAAGCAGTTCCTTCGGCCAACAAAAAAATGGACACTTTCCTCAACAACCTGATGTCGAAAATGACACTAGATGAAAAAATAGGGCAGCTAAATTTACTGACAGGAGGCGAAGCCACCACTGGATCTGCGGTAAGTACAGATGTGGAAAGCAAGATAAAAAAAGGACAGGTAGGCGGTATTTTCAGCATGACTACTCCAGCCCGCATCCGTAAGGCGCAGGAAATTGCCGTTGGGCAGACCCGGCTTAAAATACCCATTATATTTGGTCAGGATGTGATTCATGGTTATAAAACCACCTTCCCTATTCCACTTGCCCTTTCCTGTACCTGGGATATGGCATTAATAGAAAAAACAGCCCGCATTGCTGCCATTGAAGCCACTGCAGACGGAATAAACTGGACCTTCTCTCCTATGGTCGATATTTCCAGAGATCCACGCTGGGGCCGTATCTCAGAGGGCTCCGGAGAAGACACCTACCTTGGATCACAAATTGCAAAGGCAATGGTTAAAGGCTACCAGGGCGATGATCTATCGAAATACAATACCATGATGGCCTGTGTAAAGCATTTTGCTTTATATGGCGCTGCAGAGGCAGGAAGGGATTACAACACAACAGACATGAGTCTGGATCGTATGTACAATGAGTATTTGCCACCTTACAAAGCTGCCCTTGATGCTGGTGCGGGCAGCATTATGACTTCTTTTAACGACATCAATGGTGTTCCGGCAACGGCCAACAAATGGTTAATGACGGATCTATTGCGCAAGCAATGGGGTTTTAAAGGTATGGTTGTTACCGATTATACGGCCGTAAACGAATTGATAGATCATGGTCTGGGTGATCTTCAAACTGTCTCTGCTTTGTCTTTAAATGCGGGTGTAGATATGGATATGGTTGGTGAAGGCTTTTTAACCACGCTTAAAAAATCAGTTCAACAAGGCAAGGTAAAACAACAAAGAGTTGACGAAGCTTGTCGCCTTGTACTGGAAGCCAAATACAAACTTGGCTTATTTGATGATCCTTTCCGTTATTGCAATGAAGAAAGAGCAAAAACGGAGATTCTAAAACCAGAGCATCTTGCTTTTGCCCGCAAAGCAGCTAGCGAGTCTTTTGTGCTTTTAAAAAATGAGCAACAAATCCTACCCTTAAAAAAAACTGGCACCATTGCTTTAATAGGACCTTTAGCCAATACTGGTTCCAATATGCCAGGCACCTGGAGTGTAAATAGCGACTTGGCCAACACCAAATCTCTTTTACAAGGAATGCAAGCCGCAGCAGGTACCGAAGTTAAAATCTTACATAGTTTAGGTTCTAATTTGCTTGCCGATGCTCAATACCAGGAAAGAGGGACTATGTTTGGTCGGGATATTCCACGCGATGATCGTCCTGAAGCAGAAATTATCGCCGAAGCTGTAAAACTAGCTCAGCAAGCCGATGTAGTGGTCGCTGCATTGGGCGAAAGCTCTGAGATGAGTGGTGAGGCCTCCAGCAGAACAAATATTGAAATCCCTGAGGTACAAAAACATTTGTTGCAGGCTTTACTTAAAACGGGTAAACCGGTGGTGCTAGTCTTATTTACCGGCAGACCTTTGGCTTTGAAATGGGAAAATGAAAATGTACCTGCGATTTTAAATGTTTGGTTTGGCGGTACTGAAGCTGCGAATGCTATTCCAGATGTTTTGTTTGGCACAGTAAACCCATCTGGAAAACTGACGGCGACCTTCCCTCAAAATGTAGGTCAAGTTCCGCTATATTATGCACACAAAAGTACAGGCAGGCCATTAGAAGAGGGCAAATGGTTTAGTAAATTCCGTTCCAATTACCTTGATGTAAGCAACGATCCGCTTTATCCATTTGGATACGGCTTAAGTTACACTACTTTTGCTTACAGCAATTTAAAACTAAGCAAAACCAGCTTTAAAACTGGTGAATCCATCATTGCCAGTATTGAGGTAAAAAATACAGGAGCTTTCGAAGGCAAAGAAGTCGTGCAGTTATATATTCAGGATCTTGTAGGCAGCTCTACCCGCCCCGTTAAAGAGCTGAAAGCTTTTCAAAAAATCAGTTTAAAACCCGGAGAAAGTAAAACAGTAATTTTTAAAATCACTGAAGAGGATTTGAAATTCTACAATACTGCTTTAAAATTTATTGCCGAGCCTGGTGATTTCAAAATCTATATCGGAGGCAATTCCAGAGATGTAATGGAAACGAAATTTGTTTTATCACCTCTAAACAAACAAAATTAGGAATAACTAGCCTGAACCTAGGTGGAGTTAGCCTAAATCAACAAGTAATATCAGTATAGGACAAGAAACTGGAAGCCTCCACTATGAAAAGGGAATAAATAGGGGATGAATAGGGAATGAATAGCGGGTTGCCTTAGGGTTGCCTTACCCTTGCTTTAGGGTTGCTTTACCCCTAGGGTAAGGCAAGGGTAAAGCAACCCTAACCCAACCCTAAAGCAAGGGTAAAGCAACCCCCTATTTTACCTCTACTCATTCCCTATTCATTCCCTATTTATTTCATTGCCTGACAAAGCCATTTCAGGCTCTTCCCAAAATCTGCCCTAAACTCTGCTTGCTTACAAATTCATTGTTTGCAATAGCCTTATCACGTATCTTGCGAGCCGCTTTTACAGCCTCCTCTTCGCATGATGCCATCAGATAAATGCAAATTTGATCTCCTTCAAAAAAGTAATGCTCCTTGATGGCAAGTTCAGATCGCTGCAGGTCATTGGCCAGTGAAATCACATATACATCGGAATTTCTCTCTAGCTGGATAAAATAACAGTCCCTGGTGATATCGGTGTAAAAAGGGGGATTGAGACGGCATTCGAGAATCTGGGCATCGCTAAATGTTCTAAACCTATTGAAATAGGCTTTAGCGGCAAATGCGTCATCAAAAACTACATGGACAGGGATGTCCGTTTCGGCATTTGGTTCCAGAATAAAATAAAGGCTTTCGTTAGTTTCTTCGTCGTTGAGTTCCATATTATTGTTTGTTAAACAGTTGATAATAGGAGTCCCTCGCGAGATTTTAGCAGTAGGCTTAGAGATCGGTTTTAACCACAGATCGGGTTAAAACGAAGATGCAACTATAGCGAGCTCTAAATACCGCCCTGCCAGGTTTCTAACGACCTAAGGAACGGGTTTACGACAGAACCCATAACGCTATAGTGCACCTTCAAAGGTACAACAATATTCGTTATGGGCATTAATCTATCGTCCCTTCCTTAGCACTTGTTAGAATTTGGCAGGAGAGACTCTTTAAATTAATACCTCATTTAAGAAGTAATTGATAGGTTGTTTATATTTCTTTAGTTCATTGGCTTGATATTTTGGTCTATATTCAGGGCTATAACCTCTAGCCAAATATCATTAGAAACTTTAAATAAAAAAAATATCTAAAAAATTAACTATAGATTTAATTAAGTAATTTTTCAAATCGCATCCATTTGTAGAAATTGATTACCAAATTCCCAGAACGAGTAATTAATTCTTCGATCATAAACTTCTAGTATAATTGAATGTTTACCAAAAACAACAAAAGTTTCAATCATAACGTAATCTTTTATAGGTATGCATTTTTTTGTACGTTATGATTGAAGAAAATATAATACTGGATTACACAAAAGTTTCCACAGCGTGGACAGCACATTGTACTTATGCGCTTAGAAAAAGAGTATAAATTTAGCGAGATCGCAGCGATTCTTAATATTTCAGAAAATAATGCAAAGGTACAAATGAGCCGCGCAGTTCGTTTTATGCGAAAAGAGTTTTTGAAATATAAAGGGTTTAATAGAAAGCTATGAAATTAAGTTCTGTTCGCTGTAGAAATTTGGTGTAATGTAGAATACTGTATCGATAAAATAAAGTAAGCCATCACAACAAAGAACATTTTCATCATGCAAATCTTCAAAAATGATACCCAACTTAGCATTTTGATAATCATTGTTCCGCACGTGGTCAAACTGATTATATTCAAGGAAAGACCTTAGCGCCTTCAGGTCAGTTGTTTCCGTAGCTAGAATAAAGTCTTGTTTGACAACCGCAAAAAGAGCATTGTCAATTATTTTAAAACCGAGAAATTCATATAGGGTTGATTTAAAAAAATAATTATGAATCAGCAGGCTGCTAAAATAGTCTAACCAATATTCGTAAAAGACGCTCCCGTTAAGTTTGATCACACTATGATTATCAAAACGGTAAACCCTTTGTTCAGCTCCTTCGCTTATGAATAAATCTTCTGATATATCCCCAGAAAAGATAAGATTCTCTTTTTTAGCAAACTCAATCAGGAGTTGTTCTTCTTCACTTTTGAGACGCTTTTGTTCTTCAGGTTTTGAGCCTGTTTTCGCATTTCCTCTAAGGAAATTGTGGACTTTTTTGAGTTGGCTTCTGTAGCCATCCTGTCCATTTTCGATAATGATACTCTGTAATTCATCTTTAATTTGCTTCATTAAGGATTTATTACACAAATATACGATTTTTTATTGATGAAACTAACAAAGAGGCGATGTCAGCGCCCCCCTTGTCAAGGAGTTACAAGTTCAGATAAATCTGCTGAAGATACAACACCCATCACCAGAGTATTGTAGAAGCCAGCAGAATTCGATAATTTAGTTAAATGAACAAACTCAAATTGACCTTCTCCATCATTCTGCTGTCTGCCGGTTTAAACAGTAAAGCTCAAGATTTAACAAAATACGAAAGAGTTACTTTTATTAAGGGCAAGGACAGTATCAGCTACAGAGTGCTGTTTCCTGAAAATTTTGACCGCACCAAAAAGTATCCAATCCTTTTCTTCCTACACGGAAGTGGAGAGAGAGGTAATGATAACCAAAGTCAGTTGACCCACGGAGGAGGCTTATTTTTGAAGGAAGAAGTAAGAAAACAGTTTCCTGCGATTATTGTATTTCCACAATGCAGTTCTGACAGCTTTTGGTCTAATGTGGAGTTTAAACAGGATGCTACAGGCAATAGAGAATTCCTCTTCCAGGAAGGAGGCCAACCGAGTAAAGCTATGCAAGCCTTATTGGCTATGGTAGATAATTTCGTTAAGAAGCCTTACGTAGATAAACATCAGGTATATGCGGCTGGATTATCAATGGGGGGAATGGGTACTTATGAATTACTAAGACGCAAACCTAAACTATTTGCTGCTGCATTCACGATCTGTGGAGGTGATAACGTGGCTAATGTCCAAAAGTATAAAAATACGCCACTGTGGATCTTTCATGGGGAGAAAGACGATGTGGTCCCTGTTCTATATTCAACAAGCATCGCTGATCAGTTAAAAGTACTAGGCAGTCCTGTTAAGCTAACCCTATACCCTAATGCGAACCACAACAGCTGGGACTCTGCCTTTGCAGAGCCCGAATTATTGCCGTGGTTATTTTCTAAGCATAAATAGCTTTATTAAAGCTATTCAGCCATATTGTGATAAACGGCCTGAACGTCATCGTCCTCTTCCAGTTTATCAATTAATTTGAAAACATCAGCTGCCTGCTCTTCAGTTACAGCAGTATGTGATAAAGCGATGCGTTCCAGTTTAGCACTTTTCATTTCTACACCAAGATCTTCTAGCGCTTTTTGCATTTTTCCGAAGTCCTCAAATGCAGTTTGTACTACTGCAATATCATTTCCTTCTTCATCAGCCTCAAGATATAAATCTTCTAAACCAGCATCGATCAATTCAAACTCCAATTCTTCCAGATCTCTTTCTCCAGGGATAAATCTAAAGATCGACTTGCGGTTAAAGATGAAATCTAATGATCCTGTTTTACCCAAAGTACCACCAGTTTTATTGAAGTAGCTACGTACGTTAGCAACTGTTCTGTTGGTATTATCTGTAGCAGTTTCGATAAGCACAGCTACACCATGCTGTCCATAACCTTCGTATACATACTCTTCGTATCCATTCTCATCCTTATTAGAAGCACGTTTGATTGCAGCATCTACCCTATCCTTAGGCATATTTACTGCCTTGGCATTCTGGATTGCGGTACGTAAACGCGAATTGGTATCAGGACTAGCACCGCCATCCTTTACAGCCATTACGATCTCTTTACCTATCCTGGTAAACTGCACGGCCATTTTGGCCCAACGCTTAAATTTTCTTTCTTTTCTAAATTCAAATGCTCTTCCCATTTTCTATTTTTATTTTTTACTTTCTCTTAGTCGACAGGATCCCCCTTTGACCAGATACTTTATTTTTTTAAGTTCTTTAACATGTCTATTGTCAGCTTTGCTAAATCAAATTCTGGTTTCCAACCCCAGTCTTTAGCCGCGTAACTGTCATCTATAGACCTTGGCCAGCTATTTGCAATTTGCTGACGTGGATCATTATCGGTGTAAGTTAAGGTAAATTCTGGAATATGCTTTCTGATTTCAGCAGCAAGGATCTCAGGCGTAAAGCTTACACCTGTAAAATTATAACTAGAACGGATAGAGATTTTACTCGATTCTGCGTCCATCAATTCAATAGTTCCCCTTATTGCATCATCCATATACATCATCGGTAATTCTGTTGCTGCATTTAAAAAAGAAGCATAAGTTCCTTTCATCAACGCGTCATGGAAGATATGAATCGCGTAATCCGTTGTACCTCCACCTGGGGCAGCCTTCCAGCTAATCAATCCAGGGTAACGGATACTACGTACATCCAGACCATACTTATTAAAGTAGTATTCGCACCAGCGCTCACCGGCAAGTTTACTTACTCCATATACTGTATTTGGGTCCATCACACAAAACTGCGGAGTTAAGTCTTTAGGCGAATTTGGCCCAAACACCGCAATAGAACTAGGCCAGTAAACCTTTGCTGTTTTATAAGTAATGGCCAGGTCTAAAATATTCAATAACCCGTTCATGTTTAAGTCCCAGGCTAGCTTTGGATTTTGCTCGCCTGTGGCCGACAGTAACGCAGCCAGCAGGTATACCTGTGTTGGCTTATATTTTTGAAAGATGTTATTTAAGGTATCCTTTTCAAGTACGTTTACAAACTCAAAAGGTCCAGAATTTTTGATATCATAATCAGGTCTGCGGATATCGCAGGCAATTACATTATCTTCACTATATGCTTTACGTAAGGCAGTAACTAGTTCAGTGCCGATCTGGCCATTAGAACCTAATACTAATATTTTTTCACTCATAAATAATTTATGGATTTTGGCAAAGGTAAATAAATGAACAAACCTATTCAAAAATGTTCGTAGCAACCAAAATTTATAGTTGATTATTTACAGCGTATTGCTGGGCTATTTTCAAATCCCTTCATACAACTAATTGTTAAAAAGTTGATTTAGTAACAAAAACATTATATATTTACTTTATGGTGTATTTATGACACTAACTATTTTATTTTGCTTAATATTACAAAACAAAACGCAGTTTAAACACACAATAACAACCAAATATGAACAGAAGAGAAGCAGTGAGAAACGTTGCCTTTTTAATGGGGGGCGCGTTATCGGCAACTACAATTGGCGTATTTCTGGAGGGTTGCAATTCACCAACCACTAAGGCAAAAGGCAGTTTATTTACGGAAGATCAGCAAAAACTGATTACTGAGGTCGCAGACATTATCATTCCTACAACGAGTTCTCCTGGCGCAAAAGCGGCGGGTGTTGGACCGTTCATTGCGATGATGATAAAGGATTGTTACCCGGACGATGCACAAAAAGCTTTTGTTAAAGGCCTTGAAGATCTGGACAAGCAAGCGAAGGATGAGTATAAAAAATCCTTCCTGGAACTAACCGTAGCTCAACGTCAGGAATTGCTAGGTAAACTTAGGGACGTAACCGTTGCTGCTACCAAAGCAGAAAAGGAAAATCTTGACAAACAGGAACAAGCTGAAAGAGATAGACAGAAGACAAACCCTGTAGATCAGGCAAAATCAGCCACCGAGGGTACCGGCACGATTTCGATACTTCCTAAGGATCCTCCTAAAACGGAACCGCGTTTCTTTTCTATCATCAGAGACCTTACCCTACTGGGTTATTTCACATCAGAAATTGGAGCCACTCAGGCTTATGCATTTGTTGAAATTCCAGGTCGCTACGATGGTTGCGTAGATTTAAAACCTGGTCAGAAAGTTTGGTCGTAAACCTTTTTATATAATTAAATAATGAGCAATTTAAATGTTAAAGCAACAGCACAGAACACTTATGATGCAATTGTTGTAGGATCTGGAATTAGTGGCGGCTGGGCAGCAAAAGAATTAACTGAAAAAGGTTTAAAAGTTTTATTGCTGGAAAGAGGCAGGAACATTGAACATATAAAAGACTATACTACGGCTATGAAAAAGCCTTGGGAATTTGAGCACAGAGGTAAATTGACCGAAGCGCAAAAAGAAACCCATCCGGTACAAAAAAGAGATTATCCGTATACAGAATTTAATGAGAGCTTCTGGGTAAATGACCACGACTGCCCTTATACTGAAGTAAAGCGTTTTGACTGGTACCGCGGCTTTCATGTTGGTGGTAAATCATTAATGTGGGGCA
>RCUH01001200.1_pt1 | contig 20193 bp, 21 predicted proteins | sample 2166191 | NCBI WGS metagenome assembly RCUH01 (sample SAMN09932848, study PRJNA488358) | compost metagenome | feature: garden; material: soil; isolation source: compost soil in an enriched community after 214 h of incubation | place: Germany: Experimental Botanical Garden Goettingen | collected...
TGATATGTTCGATTGCGTTATGCCGACTCGTAATGCGAGAAATGGAATGTTGTTTACTGCAAACGGAACAATCAATATCAAAAATAAAAAGTGGGAAGCTGATTTCTCTCCAATAGATGAAATGGGGCATACTTTTGTTGATACAGAATATACAAAAGCCTATTTACGTCACTTGTTTGCTGCCAACGAATATTTAGGAAAACAAATTGCTACCATTCATAATCTTGGGTTTTATATGTGGTTGGTTCGTGAGGCTAGAAAACATATCTTAGCCGGAGATTTTAGACCATGGAAAGAAATGATGGTTAAAAATATGAGTCAGCGTCTTTAAGAGTTTAAAGTTTCAAGTTTTAGGTTTCAAGTTCTCTAAAGGACGAAATCCTACAACTTGAAGCCTAAAACAAAAAAACTTGAAACTAAAAACTATATGCTTTCAATAATAGATAAATACATCTTAAAAAGATATCTGGGAACTTTCTCTGTGATGTTGCTTTTATTTGCACCAATCGGAATCGTAATTGATGTTTCTGAAAAAGTAAATAAAATGCTCGAAAACAAGATTCCGTTTGGCGATATTGCATTCTATTATTATAATTTTACAATTTATTTCATTAATTCGCTGTTTCCTATATTCTTGTTTTTGTCGGTAATTTGGTTTACTTCAAAACTGGCAAACAATACAGAAATTATTGCGATTTTAAGTTCCGGAATTTCATTTACGCGTTTTTTGCGTCCTTATATCATAGGTGCGACTATCGTTTCGATTTTTGTTTTGCTAATGGGATTTTTCATTGTTCCAGCTGCCAGTGAAGGCTATAATAATTTTAGATACACCTATCTCAAAGGAAATGGAAAGGAACTCATGCGTGGTGAAAACACCAATGTTTTTAGACAAATTAACGATCACGATTTTATTTTTGTAAACAGTTTTAACGAAGAATCTAAAACGGCCTTCAACTTTTCTTTAGAACATTTTGAAAAAGAAAAACTGACTTATAAAATCACTGCAAGCCGCATAAAATGGGATCCTAAAAAGAAGATTTACGTTTTATACGATTATACTAAAAGAACCGTAGGAGAATTAAATGATGTAATTGAAAAATCTCCAGAAAAAAATGTTGCCTTCAAATTTGAATTGGCAGATTTAACTCCAGTAGTTTATATTGCCGAAACATTGACTTTGGGTAAATTGATAGATTTTATTGAAAAAGAAAGAAAAAGAGGTTCAGGAAACATTAATACCTATTTGGTTGTTCTTTACAAAAAATATAGTATTCCTGTTTCAGCATTTATTCTGACCATTATTGCGGTTTCGGTTTCTTCTATGAAGCGTCGTGGCGGAATGGGAATGAACCTTGCGATTGGAATTGCGATCGCGTTTTCATTTGTATTTTTTGATAAAATTTTTGGTACACTAGCCGAAAAATCTACATTCTCACCTTTATTAGCTGTTTGGTTCCCGAATATTGTTTTCGGAATTTTAGCAGTTTACTTATTACGCAATGCGAAACGATAATTTAAAAAGTTATTTAAATCTTCACTTAATTGTTTTTATCTGGGGTTTTACAGCCATTTTGGGCGCTTTAATAACCATTGATGCAGATAATCTGGTTTGGTACAGAATGTTGATTGCCATGATTTTTCTTGGTGGATTTATAGCATTTAAAAAACAATCTTTTCAAGTTCCGGTAAAAGAATTTTTTAAGCTCATTTTTGTTGGACTATTAATTGCTTTGCATTGGATTTTCTTTTTTAAAGCAATTCATGTTTCCAACGTTTCTATTACGCTTTCTATATTCTCATTAGGAGCATTTTTTGCCTCCTTATTAGAGCCATTGTTTTACGGAAGAAAAGTACTTTGGTATGAGGTTTTTTTCGGGCTTATCATTATAGCTGGTTTAGGATTGATTCTTCAAGTCGAAATAAAATATCTTACGGGAGTCTATTATGCTCTAGCGGCAATCATTTTAGGAGTTTTGTTTACTTTAATGAATGGGAAATTAATTTCAGATCATGAACCTTCAGTTATTACCTTTTATGAGTTTGGGGCGGGCGTTTTCTTTATCACGATTTATTTTTTATTTCAAGGGAAATTCACGGCAGATTTCTTCCAAATGTCTTTAAATAACTGGGTTTTATTATTGATTTTAGCTTCAATCTGTACTGCTTATGCGTTTACTGCTTCGGTAAAAGTAATGCAGCGATTGACGCCTTATACCGTGATGTTAACCACTAATTTAGAGCCGGTTTACGGGATAGTTTTGGCTTATTTTATCTTAGGGGGAAAAGAAAAAATGAGTGTCGAATTTTATGTCGGAGCTGTTATAATCATCATAACAGTTATTCTAAATGGCGTATTCAAGCATTATCAGAACAAGAAAGAAAACTTGTAATAGTTTACTTATTTTTAAATTGCATTTTTATACTTTAAATAACAATTAACTTCGCCAATGATATAATATTTTTATATTTGCGGTTCGATTTACAAACAAAATTCAAAAATCCATGGAATATTTAGATTTTGAGCTTCCAATTAAAGAACTTGAAGAACAGTTAGAAAAGTGCGTTATTATTGGAAAAGAATCTGACGTTGACGTAACGCCAACGTGCAAGGAAATCAACAAAAAATTAGTAGAGACTAAAAAAGAAATATATAAAAACCTTACGGCTTGGCAGAGAGTACAATTGTCAAGACATCCAAATAGACCTTACACTTTAGATTATATCAAAGCAATCTGCGGAGATACTTTCTTAGAACTTCATGGAGACAGAGGTTTTAAAGATGATAAAGCGATGGTTGGTGGTCTTGGTAAAATAAACGGACAATCGTTTATGATTATCGGTCAGCAAAAAGGTTTTAATACAAAAACACGTCAATACCGTAACTTTGGTATGGCTAATCCAGAAGGATACCGTAAAGCACTGCGTTTGATGAAAATGGCAGAGAAATTTGGGGTTCCAGTTCTTACTCTAGTAGATACTCCGGGTGCATATCCAGGTCTTGAAGCCGAGGAAAGAGGACAAGGAGAAGCTATTGCTAGAAATATCTTTGAAATGGTTCGTTTGCAAGTGCCAATTATTACTGTTATTATTGGTGAAGGGGCTTCTGGAGGAGCTTTAGGAATTGGTGTTGGTGATAAAGTTTACATGTTAGAAAATACTTGGTACTCTGTAATCTCTCCAGAATCTTGTTCTTCTATTTTATGGAAAAGCTGGGAGTATAAAGAACGTGCAGCGGAAGCTTTAAAACTGACTTCTTCTGACATGAAAAAACAAAAACTTGTTGATGATGTAATCCCAGAACCACTAGGTGGAGCGCATTATGATAGAGAAACTACTTTTAAAACGGTAGCAGAATATATTACAAAAGGATATAACGAATTGAAAGACTTATCAACAGCCGATTTGATTGCCCAAAGAATGGACAAATACAGCAATATGGGCGAGTTTAAAGAATAAATTCATAAAATAGAATTAAAAATCCGAAGCCCTGCGGTTTCGGATTTTTTTTTGGTTATGAACAAATCAGAATTATTTATAAACAATTATTAGTTATAACTCGATAGCAGATTTTTTTTAAATTTTGCTACTTTCGCTATATGGAAAATTTCAAAAATGTAAACCCTGTTAAGGTCGACAAAACCACTATTATTAATCTTGAAAAAGGTAAGCTTCCTCCACAAGTAATTGACTTGGAAGAAGCGGTTCTTGGTGCGATGATGATTGACAAAAAAGGGGTAGATGATGTAATTGATATTTTACAGCCAGACGCTTTTTATAAAGACGCACACAAACATATTTTTGAAGCGATTTTGCAGCTTTTTACAGAAACTCAGCCAATCGATTTGCTTACAGTTTCTACACAGTTAAAGAAAAACGGAAAGCTAGATTTGGCTGGAGGAGATTTCTATTTAATTCAGCTTACGCAAAAAATTGCTTCTTCTGCCCACATCGAATTTCACTCGCGTATTATCCTTCAGAAATTTATTCAAAGAAGTTTGATTCGAATTTCATCTGAAATTATTGAAGAATCGTATGATGAAACAACAGATGTATTTGACTTGTTGGACAAAGCAGAATCTAAATTGTATGAAGTAACGCAAGGAAACATCAAACGTAGTTCTGAAACGGCTCAAAGTTTGGTTCTTCAAGCAAAGAAACGTATTGAAGAAATTGCTGGTAAAGAAGGTTTGAGTGGTGTTGCAACTGGATTTGAGAAACTAGATGAAGTTACTTCTGGATGGCAGCCTTCCGATTTAATTATTATTGCAGCTCGTCCTGGTATGGGTAAAACGGCTTTCGTACTTTCGATGGCGAGAAACGTAAGTATTCAGTTCGGACATGCCGTTGCGATTTTCTCTCTGGAGATGGCGTCCGTACAGTTGATTACGAGGCTTATTTCTTCTGAAACAGGACTTTCTTCTGAGAAATTAAGAACTGGTAAATTAGAAAAACACGAATGGGAACAGCTGAGTACTAAAGTGAAGAACTTAGAAAAAGCTCCATTATTTATTGATGATACGCCTTCGCTTTCAATATTCGATTTACGTGCAAAATGCCGTCGTTTGGCATCTCAGCACGGAATCAAATTGATTATTATCGACTACTTGCAGTTAATGACCGCAGGAGGAAGCGGAAAAGGAGGAGGAAACCGTGAGCAGGAGATTTCTACAATTTCTCGAAACTTAAAGGCATTGGCAAAAGAGCTTAATGTTCCGGTAATTGCACTTTCTCAGTTATCGCGTGCCGTTGAGACGCGTGGATCTAGTAAACGACCACTTCTTTCGGATCTTCGTGAATCTGGAGCTATTGAGCAGGATGCCGATATCGTATCGTTTATTTATCGTCCTGAATATTATAAAATTGAAGAATGGGATGATGATGAAGCTTCTTCTACTCAAGGTCAGGCTGAGTTTATTATAGCCAAGCACCGTAACGGTGGTTTGGAAAATATTCGTCTTAAATTCTTAGGACATTTAGGTAAGTTTGATAACTTAGAAGAATTCACGGGAGGTTACGATGATTTGCCATCTAAAATGAATCATGATGATAACCCTTTCATAACGAAAAATTTACCATCTGCTAATGAAGCCTTCGGTAGTAATTTAAATGATGACGATGACGATAGCGATGTTCCATTCTAAAAAATCAAAAAGCCTTAATTTTTAAGGCTTTTTTTATGTTTAAGTGTTAATTTTCTAATAAAAATCAGTAGTTTAGCTGAACCAATTATAGACTATTGATTTTTTTTAATTATTAACCAATAACAAATTTTAAATTATGAATGAAGAATTAAGTTTAGAAAATATTGAGATTTCTTTGTCTGAGGGAATTAAATGGGCAGATAAGTATCGTAAAGATACTGGGATTGAAGAAGGTAAAAGAAAAAAAGTTGACGGGTTTTTGATACCGGTTGAAACACTTAGAATGGTATTGAATCAGGATATTCAAGCTGTGCGTGCGTACAATGGAATCAATAATGAAGGAGAACAAACTCTAATATTTGTTGGAGCAAAATGGGATCCTGAGAAAAAAATCTATGTTGATGTTTTCAAAAATGATGGATTATTAACTGGTGAAGATGTTGTTTATGATGGTGCTCGCCCAGTTCCTCCTTACGGTGATCCAGAGAGTCCATTAAATCCATAAAAATGTTTGACTTTTTTATATACTTGGGCTATTTCGTTTTATCTATAGACCTAGTTTTATATACACATAGCTTTTTTCGGAAGAAAAAAGCTAATGTTTTTTTTGTTAGTTACCTCGCATTTTCTTTTATAATGCAGTTTTCAATGGAAGTTATGTATCATCTTCGAATGAATAATTTATTTCTAGTGAATATTTTTATTATTGGGCAAATGATTCTATTAGGGCTATTCTACACATCTATTTTTAAATTAAAAAGCCAGAAGAAATTCGTACTGCTTAGCATTGTCGCGGCACTATTAATACTCGTGGTTCAATTTATAATAGACTGGAATCAATTTTTGCGTTTTAATTTGTTCGAAATAACTCTGACTTCTCTATTAGTTGTAATTTTTGCTTTAATTCACTTTTATAACATGCTTACAGAAAGCAAAGAATACTATTACATTAGTATTGCTGTGGTGTTCTATTTATTGACTAGCACAGTGTTGTTTTTAATTGGTAATTTAACCCACAACCTAAGTAAAGAGTTTAAATTTTTAAGCTGGCAGTTAAATTCTATTTTGCTTGTTATGTATTATGGATTTATTTTGTACGATTGGAAAAAGAATTTATCAAAGGATGTTGCTAATTAATGTTGTTATATAAAGATGGGTGTACATGCATTGCCAGAAAAAGAGATTGTTGCAATTATTTTGTATGTCTCTATGTTTCTTATGATTCTAGCAGTTGTATTAATCGTGTTTTTTTATTTTTCTAGAAAAAAAATCATTCAAAAAGAATTAGAGAAAATAGATTTAATACTTCAATATCAAAAAGAACAATTACATGCCATTATTGTAACTCAGGAAGAAGAGCGTAAAAGAATAGCACAAGATTTGCATGATGATATTAGCTCAAAATTAAATATAGTTTCCTTAAACAGTCATTTGCTTACTGCACCAAATCTTACAGAAAGTGAAACTGCTGAGATTACAGAAAACATAATCAATCTAACTAATAAAGCATTAGAAAACTCTAGAAAAATTGCTCATAATTTGTTGCCGCCAGTTTTCGAAAAATTTGGTTTAAATGCTGGTATAGAAGAATTATGTGAGGAATTTGAAAGCAGTAAGTCAGTCAAAACGTACTACAAGAACGAGATTGATTTTGATGATAAAGATATAGATCGACATTTGCATGTTTTTAGAATTCTGCAAGAACTCATGAATAATTCTATCCGTCATGGAAAAGCAACAGAAATATGGATCTATTTTGCCAATAAAGAAGGAATAAGTACTTGTGATTATGAAGATAACGGTGTTGGTTTTGATAGTTCAAATGCTGAAAATCAAAAAGGTCTAGGAATGAAAAATATTGACAGCCGAATATCATTTTTGGAAGGGACTATAGAAATTAACTCCAAAATTAATAACGGAATTAAAGTGAGTTTTACCTTCTAAGTATAATTTAACTATTTTATTAAGCTTTTTGGTCAATAAAATAAGGTATTTAGATTTTTTCTAAATCATATTTTGTAATTTCGATAAACCAAATAAACGACCAAAATCAAATAAGATGAATTCTGCTATTAAAATTGCTCTAGTTGATGATGAAATTTTGTTTCGAAAAGGAATTTCTTTTTTACTACAGAGGGAAGAAAATATAGACGTTATTTTTGAAGCCTCAAACGGAGAAGAGCTTATTTCTCAACTAAGCGAGAGAGAAATCAAACCCGATATCATAATAATGGATTTAAAGATGCCAGTTTTAAACGGTGTCGAGGCTACTAAAATTATAAAAAAACTTTTTCCCGATATTAAGATTATTGCATTGACCAGTTACGATACAAAATCTTTTATCGCAAATATGATCCAAGTTGGGGCTGTCGCGTACTTAATTAAAAATACGACTCCAAAAGATCTAATTCATACAATTAGCGAAGTAGCAAAAAAAGGGTTCTATTATAACGAAAATGTTCTTAAAACAATTCAAGAAACAATAGTTTCTCCTAAAAATTCAAGAGGAGGGTTAGAGACTAATTTTCTTTCGCCTCGTGAAATTGAAATTTTGCAATTAATTTGCCAGCAGAAAACTACTGCAGAGATTGCAGAACACCTTTTCTTAAGTCCAAGAACTATAGAAGGACATAGAAATAATTTATTGCTTAAAACAGAATCAAGAAATATCGCTGGTTTGGTTGTTTATGCTATCCAAAACGAATTAGCTGTTTTAACGATTTAAGTTATGCTGTCAAAAATTGAATTGACAATACATAATACAATATGATCGTTATCACAAGAACACATAAACCTATTTTCTGAATCATATTTAAACCCTTTTGGTGGTTGTTACTATCATTAAACTTCATAGTGGTTAATTTTTTACAGCGATTAGTTCTGTGAACTTGGGATAACAAATTTATAGAGAAAGTTCTATCAAAATACAGGTATTTTTACCTGTTTTTTTATCGATGAAAGTCATCTTTATTTCATACTTTTTATTTAACATACTATTGTGTAAGAAAAGGTTGTAAGTGTTCTTTTTTTCTTGCGGCCTTTTATATCTTTACTAAAATAATTTTCTGATGAATAAGAGTTTACTCTACATTTTTATACTATTAGCAACACTTAATACTAGAGCTTCGTTTATCTTGCTTCCGATGGACGAAACCACGCAACAAAATCATTTAAAAGCTTACGGAATTACTTATTGGTGTTTAAGCAGAGATTATAAAGCGAGTTGGCTTTTAAATTATCGTGGAGGTTCTTTTTTACTTCCTGATGCTGAAGAAATTAGAAAAGAGTGTAAGATAAGGGGAGTTAGTTTTGAAGTCATTTCAGATAGCGAACAAACATCTATTTTAAATGAAATTTCGAGTCCTTCCCAGAATATGGAATCTGTGATTTTGGAAAAAGCGCCTAAAATTGCCGTCTATACTCCAAAAGGAAAACAGCCATGGGATGATGCTGTAACTTTGGTTTTGACTTATGCCGAAATTCCTTTTACTCCAATTTATGACGAAGAAGTTTTAAGTGATCAGTTATTAATGTACGATTGGCTTCATTTGCATCACGAAGATTTTACTGGACAGTACGGAAAATTTTACGCGGCTTACAAAAATACCCCTTGGTATATTGACCAAAAAAAAGATGCGGAAGCGTTGGCAGCAAAATTAGGATATGCAAAAGTGTCTCAGGAAAAAGGTGCAATTGCCAAAAAAATTAGGGATTTTGTAATTGGCGGCGGCTTTATGTTTGCCATGTGCTCTGCAACAGACAGTTTTGATATTGCACTTGCGGCAGATGGTGTGGATATTTGTGAAACTATGTTTGACGGAGATCCGAGTGAATCTAATTACCAGTCAAAACTAAATTATAACAATTCTTTTGCTTTCAAAAATTTCACTTTAGAAAGAAGACCAGAAGTTTACGAGTTTTCAGATATCGATATGACTACGAAAAGGCGAATCATAATGGATAAAGATTATTTTACTTTAATGGAGTTTTCTGCAAAATGGGATCCAATTCCGAGTATGTTATGCCAGAACCATACACAATTAGTGAAAGGTTTTATGGGGCAAACAACTTCATTTGATACCTCCTTGATAAAATCGAATATCTTGATCATGGGTACATGCGAGTTAAACGGTGAATCCAGATATATTCATGGAGAGAAAGGAAAGGGAATGTTTACTTTTTTTGGCGGACATGACCCAGAAGATTTCCAGCATCAGGTTGGAGACCCGCCAACGGTTTTAGATTTGCACCCTAATTCGCCGGGTTATAGATTGATTTTGAATAATGTTTTGTTTCCTGCTGCTAGAAAAAAGAAGCTTAAAACGTAAATTAGTTTAAAGAAAACTCAAACCAAATCGGAATATGGTCAGATATTTTTCTGGCGCTTTGTAAAGAATCAAAATCTTCGTAAAATTTAACAATTCCAGAATTGATGATTTTTAGGTTTGATGTTTTATAAAATACATTGTCAAACTCAGAGGCAAGACAAATATTGTTTTTGCATTTATATTTAAGGGTTGTCTTTTGGTTTTTTAGAATAGAACTATAACCCATTTTTTTTAACGGATTAAAAACAGAGTGTTTTTCGGGACAATTAAAGTCGCCTAAGAAAACGAGATTTAAAGGAGGATATTCGTTTGGTAAAAACTTGAAATATTTGATTTCGGTTTCAGGCTGCTTCTTTTGCGTTATCGCATGAAAATTGACAAGAGTAACAGTCTTTCTGTCAATCTCAAACGTGGCAAAATAGGGTTCACGGTCAATTTCAGCGCTAAATTTTTTCTCTAGCCAAGGTTTATTTTTTAATTTGACTTTGTGGGTTTTCCAAATAAATGCGTAGCGTTCGGTTTTGTAACTGCTACTAGAAGTTGGATCGCTTATTATGTAGTCCCACTTACTTCCTTTTTGATTAAGTAATTCTGCAAGCTTTGCAACAGTTTGGGCGCCTCCGTTTCCAGCAACAACTTCTTGAATGGCAATTATATCGTAATTGGAAACTATTTTTGCAACGTAATTTAGGTGAATGTCTGATTTGGATTTTCCAAAGTTCTCAATATTCCATGATACTACTTTGGTTTGCGCAAAAGATAAAAATGTAAATAATAATAAGACTAGGCTGAGCGTTTTTTTCATGTGCAATTAATGAAGCTAAGATATGAACCTTCCCTTCCAGCAATAATTAAGCCCTTCTTAAAATTAATTAATGTTTTTTATATCGATTTTTTAACGCAGTTCCAATAATTATAATTTGCAATACTAATAAGGCAGGAATAAATATTATTTTCCAATCGATTTCAAGCCAGCCAGTTTTTTCAGAAATAATAGCAAAACTTAGAGATAAAAAAAGGCAGAGTAACATTGTTTTCATAATAATTTTATTTTGAGTAGTATTAATTTTAGAGAATATAATACTCGCTTTACTTTTTGGTTTCATCGGTTAATTGATAGAGTATCACAAATGTAGCAGTATCAGATCTGTAATCCTTACGGAAAACCGTAAAGCGTTGTAAAAATTATACCAATCCGAAATCTTTTGCAATTGCAATCAAATGCACATTATTGTTAGCTTTAAAATATATTTTTAATTTGTTGATTCTTTTTTCTATACTGCTGGTTCCATTAGGAGTTATAGATAGGTCTTTAAACTCTTTTGAAATACTTTCTAAAATATATCCTTGAGATAAAAGTTTTAGTATAGAAATATCATACGATTCGATTTCGATTAAGGACTTATCGTTAAAATTAAAAGACAAATCAGAAGAAAGTATTTTTTCTTCATTATTAAAGGTGCTTTCAATAGCATTTCTTAATTCTGAAATACTATTTCTTCCTTTAGAAACATAAGCATTAATGCCTAATTCGTTAAAAAGTGTTTTTATTCTATAACTTTTATCTTCTATAGAAAAAACAATTTTTTTTAGATTTGGTTGCACTTTATTTATGGCATCAATAAGTTCATCGCCACTATTTAAGTTTACTTTTCTGTGATCCGATTTAAATGATAAATCTGTAATCAATAAATCATAAGGTTCTTTATCAGCCAGTGCTTTTTTAATTTTAAGAAAACCTTCATCACAATATTTCACGTGATTAATTACAGGAACTTTAAGCTCTTCAAGTACTTGAACAACTGCAATGCTGATACTATCTAAATCTTCGGCAACTAAAACTTTTTTAAACATATATTGGGTTATATAGTGAATTTGAAACTTATTTTAAAACCACTTTCTGAATTTGCATCAAAATTAAATGTTCCTTTTATTGTTTCAATACGGTTTTCCACATTTTGTAGTCTTTTTTGTAAAATTTCTTGTTCACCATTAACTTTTGTACCATTATCAGTATATGTTATAAAGATGTTTTTTTTATTTTTCTTAAACGTTATACTTGCTAGCGACGCATTGTTCAATGTTTTCATCTGGTCAAAAATTTCTTGGAGAACACGGAAAACAATTATTTTTTTTACTCGATCAATTTTTGACCACGAAAAAGTATTTAAGCCATTTATTATGATATTTAAATTGGAGGTTGTATAGCTGGCAATCATTTCTTTCAGTTCTATTTCAAAATTTTCATTGGTTTGTATAGTGCTATTTTCTCTAGAAATACTGCGCATTTTTGAATAAATGCGGCTTAGGTAATTAAGAAATTGTTCTTTATTACTGGCGTTTTCAAGGTTGTTCTTTTTGGCAAAAGATAACGTTTCATGAATATCTTTTTCAAGGTCGTTTTCTAATTTATCAGAAATTCGAATTTCGTTTTTAAAAACAGCATCATTTTTCTCTCTTTCGCCTTTCAAAGTCAGGTAAAAAACTAGAAAAATGAATATGAAAATGGTTATTGATAATGCAATGTAAGAGATAAAACTCCTGTTCTTTTGTCTTTGCATTTCCAATTTATGCTCTGCTCTTTGAATTTTAAGCTCTAAGTTTTCTTCTTTAATCTTTGTGAAATTATATTTTATATTGGCAAATTGAATTTTTCGTGTTAAACTAATTTTATTAATACTGTCTCTAAAATCAATATAAATCTTAGAATACTTTTTTATATCATTTCCTAGACTGGTTCTTATTAAAGCTTCCAGAGCATACTTTTTTTGCTTGTAGGTATTTACAACGCATGAATGTTTATAAGCTGTTTCGGCATATTTTTTTGCCAAAACAGGATTTGAACTTAAGTAATAATCAGAAAGATTTGAATAACTATCAGGTAAGTTCTGTCTATCATTTAATTTAAGTCTAATTTTAAGAGCTTCTTGGTAGTAGGCTAGTGCTCTAGAATCATTTAAATTGGCATAAGAAATACCGATATTGTTTCTCATTACTGCATAATCTATTACTTCATAATCTTCTAAAGAATTTGTTTTTTTCTTATTGCCATAGTAGCCTGAAGTGGTTAGTTGTGTATAGATTTTAATAGCTTTTTTATATTCGCCCTGATACATGTAAACTAATGCAATATTAGCTAATGCATTTGCTTTCCTTCGCGGACTTGCATGCAAATTGTATGCTTTTTTAGCATATATAAGCGCATTGTCATAATCGTTTGTTGCAGAATAATTTTCTGAAATAATTTTGTATGTTTCCCAAGCAAATCGTGGCTTTTTTAGGTATTTAAGTTGTGGTAATACTTTGGTAGCGGTAGCTTCACTTTCCAGATAATTGCCTTCGAATTGCTGAATTAGTGCTATAGAAATTAATGCATCAACATAATCTATTCTGTTTTTTTTAGGGTCTGAAAGGTGAATTATGGTTAGGTAATTTTTATAGGCCTTCAAATATTCATTTTGGTCAAAATCATTGTCAGCTATTATTGTCAGCTTTTTTATTTCTGCGGTATTGTCAGCTCTTTTTTTAACTGCCGGAATTTCCTTTTCGCAAGAAGTCGGAATGACTAGCAGAAAAAGAACAGAAATTAAAATTTGAACAAAAGCAGATGTTTTCATTTGAGTGCCTTATGATTAAAGCATTATTTAGATCGGAAGTTTTACAAAAACCTTAAATCCCTGATTTGGATTTAAAACAACATTAAAAGTTCCTCGTACTGGTTTAAGGCGATTTTCGATATTAGCAAATTTCTTGTTTAAATTAATATCATCTTGAATTTTGATACAGTTGTCAGCGTAGGTAATTGCTATAGTTCTCTCGTTCTTCTTAAATGTGATACTTGCCAGTGAAGCATTACTGATAATTTTTGCCTGATCAAAAATTTCCTGAACAACACGAAAAAGAGTTATTTTTTTTACACGATCAATTTTAGACAAGGATAATGAGTTTAAACCATTTATAATAATATTTAAATTAGAAGTTGTATATCCTGAAATCATTTCTTTTAGTTCTATTTCAAAATTTTCATTAGTCAATATTTCACCATTTTCTCTAGATATATTTCTTGTTATAGAGTAAATGTTGCTTAAATGAGATAGAAGTTTTTCTTTATTTTCTCCTTTTTTTAAATCGCTCTTTACTGTAAAAAGTAAAATTTTGTCTATATCTTTTTCAAGTTCAAGTTGTAATTTTTCCGAAATGCGCATTTCATTTTTAAATACTTCATTGGCTATTTCTCTTTTTCCTTTCTTAGTGAGATAAAAAACGATAAAAACTAAACTTATAATACTAATAGAAATTACAGTATAAGAGATATAACTTCTGTTCTTTTGTCTTTGAAGTTTTAACTCGTTTTCGACTTTAAGATTTTTAAGTTCTAAGTTTTCGTCTTTATCTTTCTGTGAATTATATATGATATCTGCGAACTGATTTTTTGCTTTTTTCCTGCTTACAATAAGACTATCAAGCATTCTACTGTAAACTTTGAAATGTTTTTTTGAAGTTGTAGCATTGTCGGCCTCAATTAAATAGCCTAACATGCTAATTTCGTTGGTTTTAGATTTTGATTTTTTAGCATAATAATAAGCTTTCTCAATATTGATTTTTTTGAGCGCTGGATTATTGTATTTTTTGTAATATTTATAAAAAGCATAATAGCTGGTAATTAGTTCGTAGTCATCATTTAAAGTAAGAGCTACTTTTAGGCTTTCGTTAAAGCAGTCAAAAGCTTCTTGCTTATGACCTCCAAGATAGAGGTAGGAAAGTCCCAAATTATATAATTTCGCGGTACGCTGATAACCTGTATTTTTAGGAGTAATTTTGTCCTCGATATTCAGCCAGGCTATAGGTTCTAGTAGATCTATAGCCTCCTGATATTTTCCTTCCTCCATGTAAACAAAGGCAATTTCAGATATTATACGTGATTTTCGAAATGTAGAGAAAGCTTTTTTTAGTGCTTTTTTATGATAATATAATGCCTTTTCGTAGTCATAAGTAGAATGATAGTTATAGGCCATAAATGTATAAGCATTAACGGCATGCTTTACATTAGTTGTTTTGTCTAAGTACGGAAGAGCTTTTACGAGTGTAGTTTCTACTTCATAATAATCGCCATGTCTTTGTAATATTTCTGTAATATAGTTTAGCGATTCCACATAATAATCAGCATAATCTTCTTTTGGTTCACATAATAATTGAGTTTTATTAAAATAAAAATAAGCACTGTCACCTTTTTCAGCGTCCCAAAAGGTATGTGCCTTTTCCAGTGTTTTCTTTATTTCTGACAGACGGTCATTTTTGATATAACTCAAAGATGTTTTTTTAGGGTCAGAAAATTTCCAAGACAAATAAAGAGCTATAACTACTCCGCAAATTAAAAGGCAGAGAAAGATCCATTTTTTTTGAAAAAAGGAAAGTGTTTTTTTTGGCATTATACCGGAAATTTAATTTGTACTTTAAAACCTTCTCCTAAATTTGAATGAATTTCAATTCCGCCTTTAATAGAATAAATTCGATTTTCAATATTGTGTAGACCATTTTTTAGAACCATTTTGTTTTTGTCAGCTCCTTTTCCATTGTCTGTATAATTGATGATTATAAAATTGTCTAACTCCTTAAATGTTATTGCAACAAGGCTAGCATCACTGTGTTTTTTCATGTTTACAAGCAATTCCTGTATCGAACGATAAACCACTGTTTTTTTGTCTTTATCAATTTCGCTCCAACAAATACAATCCAGACCACTTATTAAAAGATTAATTTGGGGAGTATTAAAACCAGAAATCATCTCTTTGAAAGAAGCGCTAAAATTTTGGTGACTCGTTACTAGATTATTATCCTTCGAAATATTTGTTGTTCGCGAATAAATATCTTCTAATCGTTTTAACAAATGATTCCTGTTTTCTTCTAATGAAAGATTTCTGTTTTCTGCAAATGCAAGTGCATGGTAAATATCGTTAGCAAGTTCATCATGTAATTTCTTCGAAATTTTAGTTTCACTTTTGTATGTAGCTTCAATTTTTTGACGATTTGCTCTTACAGTTAGAAAAAAGTAAAGAAACACAATTAGGCAAGATGCTACTATAATTATGATGTAGGAAGTAATATTTCGGCTTTCTTGTTTTGCTAATTGAAGTTCGTTTTTAATTTTTTGAGCGCTTAGTTTTAAATTTTCCTCTTTTTCTTTTTTAGAGTCATATTTAATTTTTGCAAACAGATTTTTGGCTTTTTGCCTTTCCATATAAATACTATCCGCCATTTTTATATATGTAAGTGCATTTTTTTTAGATTCAATATCCGACCTATTATTTTCAATAATGAATTGTAAAGCAAGTAAACTATCATCTGCGTTGCCGGATAGAGTATGATTTTTGTAGCTTAATTTTGCATATTTCATTGCCAAAGCTGCATTTTGGTTTTGATAATATTTGCAAAGATTATAGTACGTTTTACCCAAACCGTTTGTATCATTTTGCTGAGACTTTATTTTTAGACTCTCTTCAAAAAAAGACAAAGCTCTAGGGGAGTTGAGTTTGAAATAGCAGTAACCAATATAATCTTGTATTTTAGAATAATTTTCGGGATTCTGCTGAACAAGTTTTTCATTGCTTAATGAGTGGAAAATAGAAAGTGCTTTATTAAATTTTAGCTGTTTTAGATAAATAACAGCTATGTTATTTTTCGCTTCAAGTTTATTAATCCTATCAGTTTGAAGGGTAAATGCTTTAGAATAATAATAAATCGCAGTTCGATAATCATATGTATAAAAATGATTTCTTCCTAAAACACTATAAATGTTCCATACATAATTTGGCTCTTTTATTTTATTTAAATAAGGAATTGTTTCTGTTGCTGTCTTAGTGCTTCCAATAAAATCTTCATGAGCTTGTTGAATTTCGGCCATGCAATACATAGAATAAACATAACTTTTTGCATCTTCATTAGGATTACATTTCGTTCTTGCTCTGTTGTAAAAATAAAATGCACTATCAAACTTTTTATTCTTATAGAGTGAGTCAGCTACATTTATTATTTTTTCTATTTCGACTTTGTTATTTGTAATTTCTGTCTTGAAATATTCTTTCTTTTGACAGGCAAAAAAAACTATAAAAAGTAAAATTATATATAGTGTAAATTGTGTTCTTTTTGATATCATGCGCCAAAAATAAAAAATATCAGTTCCTGTGAAAGAGTATAAATACCTGTTTTTGCAAAAAGTTAAATTTGTTCTTTTTTGACTGTTCATTTACAATTATATACAAATAAACCCTCAGATCGAGGGTTGTTAAAGTTTGAAAATGATGTAAATATTATCCTTATAAATTATGAAGCACGTATTCCAGTAGTAATTGCGAGTCTATTCCAAGAATTAATTGTAATAATTGCTAGAATGATTTCAGCAAGGTATTTTTCATCAAATAATTGAGCGGCGTTTTGGTAAACTTCATCAGAAACATGATTGCTGATTAAAGTTACTTGTTCTGTTAAAGCTAATATTGCTTTCTCTTCTTTGGTATAAACATCAGCTTCGCGCCAAGCACTTGTTAGATATATTCTCTGTTCAGAAATTCCATGTTTTCTGGCATCAGCAGTGTGCATATTAATACAGTAAGCACAACCATTTATTTGAGAAGCACGTATTTTAATTAATTCTTTGTGTACAGGAGTTAAGGAAGTAGATGTTATGTATTTTTCTAGGTTTAATAAAGCATCGTAAGCTTCTGGAGCAATATTCGGGATAACGATTCTTGATTTCATTTTTTTTGTCTTTTAAAAGTTCATTACAAAGGTCAGTAATGTATGCTTTCAAAAACTTGAACTACTTCAAGAAATTCAGGTCAGATTTTTCCAGCTCGTATTTTGCTCATAAATTCTGCAGAAAAATCCAAATAGGAGGCAAGCATATATTGAGGAACTCGCTGAACAAATTCTGGAAAATGATCGTTAAAATGATGATATCTTTCTTCAGCCGACATTGTAAACAAGAATTTGATGCGCATTTGCATAGCGCCAAAACTTTTTTGCATAACTATTCTGAAATATCTTTCTAGATTAGGTATTTCAATTAACAATGATTCTAAAACAGTTTTGTCAATAGCAATGACTTCTGAGTTTTCAACGGCCTGCAAATAAAAGCTTGAAGGAACGTGATTATGGTAACTTAAATAATCCGTAATCCACCAATTTTCGATTCCGAATTGCAAAGTTTGTTCAGTTCCTTTAGCGTTGATGATATATTGGCGTATGCAACCTTTGACAACAAAATACATGGTGTTGCAAATTTGCCCTTCTTGAAGTATATGCTCTTTCTTTTTTATTTTCGAAAGTTCTAGACATGATTCCAATTTATCAATATCTGAAGGCTCAAGAGAAATGAATTTTTTGATATGCAGGATAAGTGAATTTTGCACTACTTTGAAATTTATATAGATTAATTGTGGAAATTAATCTCAAAGTTACTATTAACTTTTATGCCATTACTGACCGCAGCAGTCCAATTAGCATGTTTGATAAATGCAGTGATTTGGTCAGCTATCAAACTGTAAAACTTTTCATTTTTTTGATCCTTAAATTCAACCTTTACAGTAATGTTGGATATTGAATTGTCTTTGTTGATTGTAAATTTAGTTTTGGCATAAAAATCTCTTTTTTCATTGCTTTGAATAAATTTTTTTGGAAATTCAAAAGAAGAGAAAAAATCTTTCTGAATTTCAATCTTCTGCTCCAAAAAGTCTCCGGCTTTTGGATATATTAAACAGTAATTATCTACACCATAAGGATATTCAAAAGGGATTTCTATTCTGCTCATTACGTACAAACTGTCTGCAGTTTTGGTAATGTTCTTAATGAAGTTTTGTCCATATTTTTCCTTTAATAGTTCATTAGATGTTTTGCAGTAACAATTTGATATTAATGAATATGTAGTTTCATTATCTGAGATCCAATATGGGCCTATATCACGAGATTCTGAAAAGTTAATTCCTTTTTCTTTTAGCAAAAGTATTAATTTAGGATAATGCCTATTATAATCGCTGTCAAGATATCCTTCGGGAATAAACTCGTAGAGGACTTCTTGTGTTTTAAAATCAATTTTTGCTCGTTTGATTTCGGTGAGACAATTTGTATCGCGTTTATCAATTACACCAATGATTGTTTGAACGGAATTTTTATCTAAATTTTTCTCTTGGGCTTTTAGAAAAAGGATTTGTATTATAAATAAAAAGGTAAAGAGTTTCTTCATTTCTTTATTGTGTTTGCGTCGAAAGATAATAAAAACAAAAAACCATTCGAATAAACGAATGGTTTTTATATAATAAGTAAGTAATCTTAAATTGAGTTTATAAAACGTTTATTTTACTTTATTAAGAATAGCTTTGAAAGCTTCTGGGTGGTTCATAGCTAAATCTGCAAGAACTTTACGGTTCAATTCGATTCCGTTAGCTTTAACTTTCCCCATGAATTGAGAATAAGACATTCCTTCCAATCTAGCTCCAGCGTTGATACGTTGAATCCATAATGCACGGAAATTTCTTTTGTTCTGCTTTCTATCGCGGTAAGCATAAACCATGGCTTTCTCCACCGCGTTTTTAGCAACTGTCCAAACGTTTTTACGTCTACCAAAGAAACCTTTGGCTTGCTTCATTATTTTTTTTCTTCTTGCTCTTTTAGCAACTGAATTTACCGATCTTGGCATAATTTTAATGTGTTTTTGTAGCAGGCGTCCTGAATTGAATCAAAGGAACTTTAAAGCCATACTCCAAGGTTATATAAATAATTTTTTAACCTAAAGAATTATTAGATAATTCTTAATTGTTGTTTGATGCTTTTCATATCTGTTTGGTGAACTAGCGCTGAGTGAGTCAAAGCTAATTTACGTTTTTTAGATTTTTTAGTCAAGATGTGACTTTTAAAAGCATGCTTTCTTTTAATCTTTCCAGAGCCAGTAACTTTAAAACGTTTCTTAGCGCTAGATTTTGTTTTCATTTTAGGCATTTTTCCTAGTGTTTTAATTTATTCTTACTTACTTATATCTTGAGTCTAAAGTTCAAAACTCAAAAGTCAAAAGTCAGTTTATGACTTTCGACTTTAAGACTTTAAGCTTTTGACTTATTTCTTTTTCTTCGGAGCAATGAACATAATCATTCTCTTTCCTTCCAAAACAGGCATAGCTTCAACTTTACCATGTTCCTCTAAATCTTGAGCAAGACGCAATAATAAAATCTGACCTTGATCTTTGTAAATGATAGAACGTCCTTTGAAGAAAACGAAAGCTTTTAATTTAGCTCCTTCTTTTAAGAATTTTTCAGCGTTCTTTCTTTTAAACTCATAATCATGCTCGTCAGTTTGAGGGCCAAATCGTATTTCCTTTACAACAACCTGAGAAGATTTAGCTTTTAATGCCTTATCTCTTTTCTTTTGTTCGTAAACAAATTTCTTGTAATCCATGATTTTACAAACCGGTGGTTCAGCGTTTGGCGAGATTTCAACTAAATCCAATTCAAATTGGTCAGCTAAACGTAGCGCATCGGCAATTTTAAAAACCCCTGGTTCAATGTTTTCACCTACAAGACGTACTTCAGGAACACGAATAAGATTGTTTATTCTGTGCGCATCTTTTTTCTCTACTCGAGGTTGAAAACCTCTGTTACTTTTTATTGCTATGACTTTCTAATTTAAGTTAAACTGTAAATACTTTTAATGTCTTTTTTATTTCTTCGTCTACA
>RCUH01001205.1_pt1 | contig 20144 bp, 20 predicted proteins | sample 2166191 | NCBI WGS metagenome assembly RCUH01 (sample SAMN09932848, study PRJNA488358) | compost metagenome | feature: garden; material: soil; isolation source: compost soil in an enriched community after 214 h of incubation | place: Germany: Experimental Botanical Garden Goettingen | collected...
CCTTCGAGGATACCGGCAAGCTCGGCGGCGTCGGCCGGCCGGGGCAGGGGCTGGCAATCGACTATCAGGTCGTGACCGATATTCGCGCTTTCGAAATCGATACGGCGAAGAACCTCGCCAATATCGAAATCTCGGTGAAGCTGCTGAATGACCGCAACGGTGAGGTGAAGGCGCAGGAAGTGTTCCGCGCCAGCGCCCGTGTCAGCGGCTCCGGCAACGCCAATTTCGTAAAGGCGCTGGATCAGGCTTTCGCTGCCGCCACGCGGGAGATCGTGGCCTGGACGCTGAAATCGCTCTAGGCGTTTCAGCGGTCATTGCCGTCAGAAGAAATCGCTTTATGTTTGCGTCAGACCGGTTGCCGATCGGTCCATATGCAATATTGCCGATCCGTGAGTTCGTGATGCGATTTCTGCTGCTGCTTTGCCTTGTGCTTTCCACCCTGTCTGGAGCCGGTGCCGCCATGGCGGCCGGTCTCCGGCTGATCGAGGTTCCAGCCGCGAATGGCAAAGCTGCCATGAAGGCTGCGGTGTGGTCGCCCTGCGCGGCCGCGCCGGTGGAGGTCAGGATTGGCCCCTTCCTTTTACCCGCTGTCAGGGATTGCCCTGTGCCCGAAGGGAAATATCCGCTCGTCGTCATCTCTCATGGTTTTGGCGGCACCTATTTCAGCCATCGGGACACGGCGGCGGCGCTGGCGGATGCCGGCTTCATTGTCGCGGCGATCAATCACCCCGGAGACAATGCGCTTGAAATGCAGAAGGCGGGTGAACTTTCCGCGCTGACGGGCCGGCCGGCGGAGATTGCCCGCTTGCTGGATCATCTGCTTGAAGGTTTTAGCGAAGCCGGTTCCATCGATGCCGGACGGATCGGCGTTTTCGGATTTTCGCGTGGCGGTTATACCGCGCTGGTGCCTGCCGGCGGCACTCCCGACTTTGCCAATGCCGCGCTGCCCTGTCCGGACCCGCAGGCGCCGATTTGCGCGCAGATGCGGCAGAAGACGACATTACCGCAGCACGGCGGTCAGGATGCACGTGTGAAGGTTGTGGTTGCTGCCGACCCGTTGAATGCCTTTCCCGGCGCGGGCGACCTGAAGAATATCACGATCCCGGTCCAGCTCTGGAGTTCGGAACGCGGTGGTGACGGTGTCGCGCCGCAGGATGTTTTGCGGCTGCGCGGCGATCTGCCGGCGAAACCGGACTATCGGATGGTGAAAGGGGCGGGGCACTTTTCGTTTATCGCCCCTTGCCCCGCCGAGATGGAAAAGGCCGTGCCCCAGATTTGCAGCGATGCGGCGGGCTTCGACCGGGTGGAGTTCCATGGCGGCTTCAACGCCGATGTCGTCAGCTTCTTCAAGGCATCGCTGCGCTGAGGCGCTTTCCTAGCGTGGCAGTGGAAGCCGTCGATCAGACGGCGTCCTGCTGCGACTTCCATTCCGGAAGGGGGAAAACCCGGTCGTAGCTCCAGTTGAAGACAAAAGCATAGACCACGTAAAACAGCGCAAACGAGATATCCATCACCAGGGCGTGCGCAAGGCTGATATTCAGATACCAGGCAATGAAGGGCATCAGCACGATCAGGAGGCCCAGTTCGAACAGCACGGCGTGGGCGACCCGAAGAGCGGGCGTTTTCAGCGTCGTGCCTTTCAGCCGCTGCATGGCGTGGTCGAAGCCGAGATTATAGACATAGTTCCAGACCGTCGCCAGCGTGGCGCTGACGAGGCCGACAATGCCGATATCTTCCATAGGCATGCCAAAGAGCAGTGCGCCCAAGGGAATGACGAGCAGAAGGCCGATGATTTCGAAACTGAGGGCGTGGCGGATACGATCTTGCAGGGAACGCATTTCATTCTCCGGTATGTGACCGGGCCGTCCCGCATGCTGTCGCCGATATGGCCGAGGTCGTCCTCGCGCTGGGTCATATAGAACCTTTGGGCGGAATTTTCAAGCGCTGCGCATTTGGGGGCTGGGAGTGTTCCGCCTGTTTCCTCTCCCGGGCGGGGAGAAGAAAACATACGGCAACGCGTTCGTTTCTCTCGCGCGCACCAACGAAACCGTGATCGGAACAAGACCGGCGCATTTTCGTTATCGCTTATGGAAGGAGGCGTGCCATGCAGCAGAATTCCTCTGAAGGAAGAACGATCAAGGCCGCCAACACGGCGAAGGTTTCGACTTACACGCCAAGCCTCATTTCCCTCAAGGGAAGCTATGTGGCGATGATATTTCGCAGACCGCTTTGCCGAAATCCGCTGGATGTGCGGAAGAAATAAGGGCAGGGGAATCTGCCTGTTACTTGGCCCCGCACATTGATGACGACGACTGCCGAAATGATCGAGAGCTTTAGATGTCTCTAAAGTGTGATTTTCAATCCGGCCCGTCTCCACCTAGACTGGAGATCGCCACAAGAGCGAAGGGAGAATGACATGAAATCAGTTCTCATTATCGCCGCTGTCTTTGGTTTTTCCGCCAGTGCAGCGCTTGCGGAATGCGCAGGTCATCAACAGATCAACGCTTCCGTTCCTGCCGTAGACCGTGAATTCAAAACTGCAAGCATCGTTCCGCCGACGGACCCGGTCGAGAAGCCTGTCGTCATCCTGAAAAAGACCGACCGCCTTCCGGCTGCGGTTGCGACTACCGGTGAGCCCGAAGCCGCAATGCAGCGCATGCAATAGACAGAATAATAACCTCTTCATTCAGAAATCCCGTGCGTGAGGTGATCCGCACGGGATTTTGCTTTTTGAAGACGAGGGGAGGCAGGAATGCTAACGGTAAAGGCCTGCTTCGCGAGCCTTCTCCGGCATTTCCAGGGCGACTAGCTGTCGAGTTTCAGCGACAGCTGTTTCGGCCCTTCGTTCTTTTTCAGCACGTAAAGCGGCCGGGTGATGATGACTTCCGTTCGCCGTTGCAGTTCGCGGCGTCGTTCGAGCGCGCGCTCGCGCATGTCGCGGGAGCGGGCGACGACGGAAAGGGCATTTTCTATGGTTGCGTCTGCTGTGTTCATCGCTGACCTCCATAATGTTCACTTTATGTTCTCATTATTGGTGGCTTGTGTCAACACTATGGCAGGGTTGCGGGCAGGTAATCGATACGTCCCGCCACGCTGGGCACGGCGGTGCGAAAGGCCGCGTGGGAAGCGTCGCCGCATGGGATCGGCTTTGCTCCACGCGCTGACCTTCACGGCACGGATCTGTTCCGGCAGTGTCTAGAGGGACACTCCGGGCCAGCTACGTCGATTTTCACGATGATGTTTCGAAGGCGCGGGGCTGATCCGCCCTGCTTCAGGAGGGGATCAGGAGAGGGGACGTTGATCCGGCGCGGGAAGGCCGCCGGCGGTCAAGAGATCGGTGAGATGCTCGCTGGCGAGCGCGACGATGGCAAGGGCGGCCTGCTGGCGGTTCCAGCCGGCATGTTCCGCTTTTTCGATCAGCCCTTGAATGGAAGGCTCCAGCGCGAACTGGCACTCTGCCTGATAGTCCATGGTGTCGATCGAAAGCGACGGGGAATTGATTGCGGCCCGCATCCTTTGGTCTCCCTGTTTTCCGGCATGCCATCATACGCAAGACGCAAATCGGAACATGCACATTCAGAGGCCGGTGATATCGGGTATGGTCATGAGGCCCGCATATCACTGGCAGCGAATCCCCCAGCAGGCGGACGTTAACGGTAAGTCTTGATCGCTGTCAACGAGCGTGGGGTGGCAGGGGATGTCGCCATGCTCGTTTTCAGAGCCTTCCGCTCCGGAAAGGCTTTCGCCGCCAGATCAGCAGCGCCATCACATAAAGCGCAAAAAGTACGAACCAGGTGACGGGCAGCACCATGAAAAGCGCCGCATAAGCGCAGTTTCCCTCAAAACAGGAGCCGAGAAATCCGGAATCGGCAAGCGCTGCCGACAATAAAAACGCACATATCCCGCTCCCGACTGCGCCGAGAATGAAAAGCAATATGTTGATGAACAATCTCATGACCCCGATCATAGGGATGATTGAGACAGCTTTGGGGAAACGGCGTCACGGCGAGACCTATATTCACCGTTTCGGCAGCCTTGAGAAGGAATGAAGATCTTTTCCAGTCGCAACGAATTGACGAAAACATTAAGTCGAATTTTAAATATGACTCGCGTTTTACGGGAATTCTGGTTTTATTACTTCGGGGTTATAAATGGGGATTTTCAGATGATCAGGGTCGTTTTTATTACGCTCGCATTTTTTCTCTTCGCCATATCGCCGTCTGTTGCTCAGGATACAGCTCCTGACTGGAAAAAATTTGGTTCCGAATATTTGACCTATAATGGTCAGGCCCTGACGTTCGACGCGGCAGACCTGCAGCGCCACCAGAACCGCTTGCGTTGCGTTAAAATGAATAATTACGGATGCGTTATGGGGAGAAGCTGGCAAGGGGCAGCCGGCAACGACAGGGCCGGTCATGCCATCTTCGAGCATCCGAAATGGTCGGTACGCGCAGTTGTCCGGGATTATTGCTCGAAGAACCGCAGGGGATTGCGATCTGCAATGCAGATTGCCGAGACCTATTCACCCTGGTGCGATACGCTCGGCACCGTCGGGGTTCGAAACGGCTGGGGCAGATCATGCACTGGCGGTCCGCAGCCGCCCGCAGGCTTCAAAGGTCCTCTCTGCGCAAAACCCGCAAACGGCACTCCGGCGGCCGGCCAGTGCGGAAGCTGCAATTGCCCCGATGGCGTTGCGCGGGGCATGGCGGCCAGCGTGAACGCCGGGATCAATGACAATCTTGCGCTTTTTGGTGCTGACGGCTCACCGAATGTCGGCAATCTGGTTGCCGTTCTCGGAAGCAAATTCCGGCGGGAGACCGGTTTTGCGGTCAATGAAGGGTTGATCAAGGAAGGTATCGAGCTGGCGGGGCAATGCCGCTGACAGGTTTTTAGCTCCGCGTGAACGATGCACTTTGGGAACACCGACAGAGGCGGCGCAAGCCGCCTTTTTAACGGACGGCGTCTAAGGCTCGCAACTTGCCCCTGGGCATCATCGGCCCGTATGGCCGACGCTGGCTGCGTCCGTTAATTTTATGATAAATCAAGGAGTTAATGGTGGGTGATGTAGGGCTCGAACCTACGACCCGCTGATTAAGAGTCAGCTGCTCTACCAACTGAGCTAATCACCCGACCGGCACCGTGTGGCGGTGTGAGGGGGCGTATAAAGGGGAAGTTTGGGCTTGTCCAGCGCGGAAATGAAATTTCTTCGATTTTTGTGACGAAAAAATTTCAGTCGCGCTGGAAAAGCCTGGAAATCCGGGGTTTTACGGATTTTTCCTTTTATTCATCCGCGTCTGAAAGCCCGGCCGATAAGGATGAGGATGCAGGCGCCGATGAAGCCGGCGATGAGATAACCGAGCCAACCTTGCAGAACGATTCCAAATAGCGAAAGGATGGCGTTGGCGACGATCGCGCCGACGATTCCAAGAAGGATGTTCATGAAAACACCCATATTGCTTTTCATGAATTGTTCGGCGAGCCACCCGGCGACACCACCGATGATGATGGCTGCGATCCAGCCAATGCCAGCAGATTCCATGATTTCCTCCCATGTTGCTGCATCATCAAAGGTGATGATTCCCGTGGTGAAAAGCAAGGCAAACTCCTGAAAACCTCGCTTTATGCGGGTGGTTTTCCGCACGGCAGGCGCTAAATAGCCTGATGCGGCGCAAAGAGACGAAAGGCATGGATGTGCGGTTGATGTTGGGCGGATTGATGGACGGCAAACGGGTGTTCGACGGCTTGACGCGGGATCGGCGGCAAAGGACCGCAATAGCGGCGATAATGGCCATGGTGCTGTTCCTGGTCGGCGGTCTTTTGTCGGCAATGCCCGCCTCGGCGCAGGAGGGAACGACATCGCCCGCCCCGGTGGCTATCCAGGCTTCGACCGTCGAACAGGCGAGGGCGGAGCTGGAGAAATGGAAGGCCGATGTCGCGGCAATCGCCAGACAGGTGGAAGCGGGCGGCAGCGACGACGTGCAGCTTGTGGACCTCAAGGGACGGGCCGATACCATTGCCGCCGATGCGGCCGCCGCCAACACCAAGCTGCGCACCCGTCTCGACCAGATCAAGACCCGGCTGGATGCGCTGGGTGCGGCGCCTGCGGACGACCAGCCGCCGGAAGCCAGCATGGTGACGGAAGAGCGAAACCGGCTGACGGCGGAACGGGCCGAGGTGAATGCGATTGCCGGCGAGGTGGAGAGCACGGCCACCAATGCCGCGCAGATCTCCAACAATATCACCGCCGTTCGCCGGGCGCTTTTCGCCGCCACGCTGTTCAAGCGCACGGAAGTTTCGGCACAGACGCTGGGCGATGCGTCCTCCGCCTTTCTGACCGAGCTGACCAACCTGAACAACGCTTTCAGCGGTTGGGCGAGTTTCGTCTGGAATTACAAGCGCCTGCCGATGTTCGGGGCCGTGACGCTGTCGATCATGGCGGCGCTCCTGTTTCTGGTGGGTGGTTACCGCTTTTTCGGCAGCCGCATGGACCGGCGGGCGTTTACGGGCGAGCCTTCCTATCTGAGACGGCTTTCGGTGGCCTTCTGGTCCACCATGGTGCAGTCGCTGTCGCTTTTCCTGTTTCTCGTCACCTCGGCGTTTTTCCTCGATAATTTCAACGTGCTGCGGTCTGATATCGCGCCCATCCTGTTCGGGGCCATGGCGGTCACGGGCTTCGTTTATTTCGTGTCGCGGCTGAGCTATGCGATCTTTGCGCCGACGCAGTCGGAATGGCGTCTGCTGCAGGTTTCCAATCGCGGCGCACACACGCTGTCGTCGGCCGTGCTGCTGATGGCGCTCGTTAACGGGCTCGATTATCTGTTCGGCACGATCAGCGAGACGTTGTATTCGCCGCTGATCGTCACCGTTGCCAAGAGTTTCGTCGCCTCGATCATTATCGGCCTTATCCTGCTCACCGTGTCGTTCCTGCGGCCGGTCATCGGCGAAGGGCAGGATTACGAGACCGGCAACCAGCGACTGCCGCGCTGGCTCGTCATTCTGCTGCGGGTTGGCGGTCTCGTTCTCATCGGCGCCTGCCTGACGGGTTATGTCGGTCTTGCGCGCTTCCTCGCCACGCAGATCGTCGCCACCGGCGCGGTACTGGCGACGATGTATATCGGCATTCTCTCCGGCAAGGCGATTTCACGGCAGGGGGCCTTTTCGGAATCCCTTGCCGGCCGTTATCTTGGGCGACGTTTCGGCCTCGGCCCGGTTGCGCTCGATCAGGCCGGTCTTGCCGCCGGGCTCGGCATCTATGCGGTAGCACTTGCCTTCGGCGTGCCGCTCATCCTGTTTTCCTGGGGTTTCCAGCCGGGCGATATCGAAAGCTGGGCCTATCGCCTGCTGACCGGCATCACCGTCGGCAATGCCTCGATTTCGCTGATCGGCCTCTTTGGCGGTGTTCTCGTCTTCGCCATCGGTTATATCATCACCCGCTGGTTCCAGAAGTGGCTGGACAACAACGTCATGGCGCGCGGGCAGGTGGATGCCGGGGTGCGCAACTCGGTCAAGACAGGTATCGGTTATCTCGGTATCGCAGTTGCGGCCATCTTCGGTGTCTCTTCCGCCGGTCTCAACCTTTCAAGCCTGGCGCTGGTGGCTTCTGCCCTTTCGGTCGGTATCGGTTTCGGCCTGCAGAACATCGTCTCGAACTTCGTCTCCGGCCTCATCCTGCTGGTCGAGCGCCCCTTCAAGGTGGGGGACTGGGTGGTGACAGGCACGACGGAGGGCACCGTCAAGCGGCTTTCCGTGCGCGCCACCGAGATCGAAACTTTCCGTGGACAATCGATCATCGTGCCGAATTCCGAATTCATCAATTCCTCTGTTGGCAACTGGACGCACCGCAACCGCATCATGCGCGCCGAAATCCCGGTTTCCGTGTCTTACGATTCCGATCCGCAGAAGGTCATGGATATTCTGCTGGAACTCGTGCGCGCCCAGCCGCCGGTGCTGCGCAATCCCGAGCCGCATGTGGAATTCCTGCGCTTCGGCGATTTTTCGCTGGATTTCGAACTGCGTTTCCATCTCGCCGATCTGTCGAACGGGCTTGGCGTGAAAAACGCGCTGCGCATCGCCATCCTCCAGCGCTTCCGGGAGGAGGGGATCGACATCCCGTTCCCGCAGCGCAACCTCAATATCCACGTCGAAGGCGACGCCAATCCGCAGATGCTGGCGGCGCTGCTTTCGGAAGAGGGCGACAAGGCGGTGGTGGCCCATACGGGTGCGGCATCGCCCGTTGCCGGCAATGCGCCGGAAAAGGATGCCGGCAAGGCGGGCGACAAGACTGTTGCGGAACAGCCACCGGCGGCAAAAGCGGCCGGAAAGGACAAGTGAGCGGCTGCGGCTGGTATCAGTCCGGACGGGTGCGGGGCAGGCCTCGCATCCGACTGTCTTGCGGTGAATGATGGGCGCGCCGGGGCGGCTTTTACTTGATGGAGGCCGGATATGCCCGACTGCCGTCATGAAAATATAATCAGAATACCCGCAATGACTGTATTGTTGTGTAAACTGTAAGTTGATATATTGTGGTTATTATTTAGTTTATTTCTTTTCTGTCGGGGTTCAAATGCCGGATCCAATCGATGAGAATGCCCAGCCTGCCCAGCCTGCCCAGCCTGCCCAGCCTGCCCAGCCTGCCCAGCCTCCGGGCCCGGTTTCTGCAAAAACATCTCTTCGGGAAAGACTGAAGGGTTTTTGGGCGTGGATGCAGCCCCACGCCGCCCGGCTGTCCCTTCTGACGGCGGGGGTCATTATCGGCTCGGCGGGTCTGTTTTTCCTGATGGGCGAGACGGATGTCACCGACGATTACCTGCCCAAACGCTGGAACGAATCCATCCGCCGGTTGGGCATCGAGCCGGTCTATCCTCCGCAGGAGGATATTTATGTCGGAGACATTATCGCCGAGATTGTCGATTCAGGGCATAAATTCAAGTCTTTACCTCCCGATCTTGAAAGTGAGTCCTTCATCGGCCGTTACGTCAAGATAACCCAGATACCAAATTTGCGGGGTTATCTCGGCGTGAAGTCGGAGGCGCCCTATTTCGGCGACAGCACCTGGCTGGAGGACAAGAAGACGCTCTCGGTTGCTCAACCCCGTGCGGAGATTGCAACGGACGGAACCACCTCGGGCCTGCAGGTGAAGGACGCGCTTTTTCCCGTCATCAAGATAGGGCGCAAGGAAGGCATGGCGGGGCTTCTGCGCAATATCGCCTTCGGTGGCGCACGGGCGGATGTCGAGGAAATCGAACTTCAGAATGTTCAGACCTACGCGATCAACCCTTTCCATGCGCAAAATGCGCTGATGGCGTTTTGCAATGACAAAGACACCAAGGTCTATTGTGCGGACGAATATCTTCGCGAGAAACTGTCCTATATTCTCAGCCGCGACATTTTGAGAACCGGGGATACGGAGGATTGTGGTCCGCGTTATATTTACGATATCCGTCTGCTGGTTGTGCGCCAGGCGTTTCTGACGCGCGGCGTCAAGGTTACCAACGGACGGGGTCGCTCGGCTTTTCTGGATGCGGGGGGTAACAGGGGAGACCCCGAAAAGAGTATATCCGATGCCGCTGTGGCTGCGACCACAGCGCCGCAGGGCAAGCAGCCCGCGCCCAAAAATATGGCCGATAGTGACAACAGCATTCACAGCACAAACAGCTCTGGCCTGTTTTCCGATCGCCAGTTTGCGCGGCCGCTCGTCATAGGCTTCAACAGCGTTTCCATAGGCATGCGCAACAGCACGCCTGCCTGGCTGGATGCCGCAGCAAAGGCGGCCGCCGGCAAGGAAGTTAAAGACAGCGCCAGGATTTGTGCGTCTTCGCAGGAGGTTGCGAATTGAGACGGGTCATTTTTCTCTTCGGTATGTTTTTTCCGGTTTTAGCAAGTGCGCAGGATGTCGTTCGCCCGTCCGTGACTGCAGGGGGCCTTGAGCAATTCACCACTGATTGTATCTATCGCATTCCGCCTTGTGGCGGCGGTGGCTATCCACCGCCACCGCCTCCGCCCGGTGGGGGCGGTGGGATACACAATCTGCCAGGTGGTCCTGTCTTCAAGGACTCGATCATCGTTCCGGGCAATGATGTCCTCAAGGGTTTGAAACTGGACGGCCCGGATGTGCGGGGGCTGCAAATGCAGCTTCAGAACCGATAGTCGGCAAGTCCGGCCCGTGGCCTGCCTTTTGGTCGCGGGTCGCAATCCCGGTCTGTTTCGGCCGGATATTTCTCGATATCTTTGCTGCCGTCTCTGCAAGAGGCGGCGGCAATAAGAAAGCCCACCCCGGTGGAGGCAATTTCTTCCCTGTCGCAGCACCCTATGGCCATGTCGCAATCAGGCGGCTGAACGGTCGACAAGCGCTTCATATTCCTCCCATCCAATGTCGGCGGAATAAGGCAAGGCCGGCGCTTTTCAGGGGTTCTGTAAATGAAGACACATGCACGGGCGGTGGTGATCGGTGGCGGCGTCGTCGGCGTTTCGACGCTTTATCATCTTGCCAAGAAGGGCTGGAGCGACAGCGTTCTCATCGAGCGCAAGGAGCTCACCTCGGGTTCCACCTGGCATGCCGCCGGGCTTCTGCCGCTGTTCAACATGAGCTATTCGGTCGGCCAGATCCACAAATATTCCGTCAAGTTCTATGAGGAGCTTCAGGAAGAGACCGGCATGAATGTCGGCTTCTCCAAGGTCTCCAATATCCGTCTCGCCCGCACCAAGGATCGCTGGGACGAATATATGTATTATGCCGGCATTGCCGAGACCATCGGTGTGCGGGTCAACATGCTGACGCCGGAGCAGGTGAAGGAAATCTGGCCGCTCTGCGAGACGGACGGCCTGCTGGGCGCCATCCAGCATCCGGATGACGGTTATATCCAGCCTGCCGATCTGACGCAGGCGCTGGCCAAGGGTGCGCGTGATCGTGGCGCGACCATCTATCGCAACACCACCGTCACCGCCATCGAGCAGCTGGAAGATGGTCACTGGAAGGTGACAACCGATAAGGGCGAGATCATCGCCGAACATATCATCTCCTGCACGGGCTCCTTTGCCCGCAAGACCGGCGAGATGGTCGGCATCAACATTCCGGTCATTCCGGTCGAACATCAGTATATCGTTACCGAGCCGCACCCGGCCATTCAGGAACGTCGCCGCCAGGGCCTGCCGGAAATGGGCGTTCTGCGCGAATCCGACTCGGCCTGGTATATGCGCGAAGAAGCGGGCGGTCTGATCCTCGGTCCTTACGAAGTCGGCGCGCCGGTCTGTTATGTCGACGGCCCCTCCGACGACAGCGAATATGAGCTGTTCCAGGAGGAACTCGACCGCCTGATGCCGCATATCGAAACCGCCATGGTGCGTGTTCCGGCCTTCGGCGAAGTGGGCATCAAGAAAGTCTATAATGGCGCTATCGCCTATACGCCTGACGGTAACCCGATCGTTGGTCCCGCACCGGGCCTGAAGAATTTCTGGCTGAACGAAGGCCATTCCTTCGGCATCACCGCCGCCGGCGGCGCTGGCTGGCAGCTGGCTGAATGGATCGTCGACGGCGAGCCGACGCTCGACCTGATGGGTGTCGATCCGCGCCGCTTCGGGCCTTACGCAACGGAAGGTTACCTCATCGCCAAGAACGAGGAAGCCTATGCCAACGTCTTCACCATGCATTATCCGGACGAAGAACGCTCCGCCGCCCGTCCACTGAAGACCACGCCGGTTTATGACCGCCTGAAGAAGCTCGGCGGCGTGTTCGGCTCGGTTTATGGCTGGGAACGTGCCAACTGGTATGCGCCGGAAGGTTATTCGCTGCGCGAGGAAGATCTCGGCGTCGGTGCCGATGTCATCACCAGCCACAATCATGCGCCGGCTCTGGATGATGGCCGTATCGTTGAAAAATGGTCCTTCCGTCGCTCGAATTATTTCGAACATGTCGGCAATGAGGTGAAGAACGTTCACCAGAATGTTGGCGTGCTTGATATGTCGGCCTTCGCGAAGATGGAGGTTTCCGGCCCCGGTGCACGGGCATGGCTCGACAGCATTCTCGCCAACATCGTGCCGAAGAAGCGCGGCCGTATCGCGCTCACCCATCTTCTGACGCCGACTGGCGGCGTGAAGGCGGAATTCACCGTCTATGAGTGGGCGCCGGGCCGCTTCTACATGGTTTCGGCCGGTGGTCTCGAGACGCATGACCATGACGTGCTGCGCCGCCTTGCGCCCACCGACGGGTCCGTGGTGCTGCAGCCGATCACGCAGAAATACGGCGTGCTGGTTCTGGCCGGTCCGAAGTCGCGCGATCTCCTGAAGAAGCTCACCCGCACCAGCCTTGATAACAAGGATTTCCCCTGGCTCACCGGCAAGCAGATTTCCGTCGGCGTGGCGACGGCGCATGCGCTGCGCGTCAACTTCGTGGGCGAACTGGGCTGGGAACTGCACCATCCGATCGAGATGCAGAACTACATCTTCGACCGGCTGATGGAAGCGGGCGCCGAATTCGGCATCAAGCCTTTCGGTATTCGCGCCATGGTGTCCATGTCGCTCGAAAAATCCTACCGCAACATGGGCCGCGAACTGTCGGTCGAATATAACGCCTATGAATCCGGCCTCGACCGCTTCGTGCGCCCGGAGAAGAACTTCATCGGCCGCGACGCACTGGTGGCCTACAAGGAGGCGGGCCTGAAGTCGGTCTTCTCGACGCTGACTGTTTCGGGCAATACGGATGTCGATGCGCGCGGTTCGGAAGCGATCTTCGATGAAAACGGCGTGCTTGCCGGTCGTGCAACAAGCGGTGGGTTCGGCTGGCGCATGGGCAAATCCATCGCGCTTGCCATGCTCAAGCCGGAATACGCGGCCGTCGGCACCAAGCTCAAGATCCGCATTCTCGGCACGTCCTATGATGCCGAAGTGGTTGAAGAGAGCCCGTTCGACACCGAAAATGCGCTTCTGCGCGTATAAGACAACATCCCCTCCCAAAGTCGGAATACGGCCCCTCGCGGGCCGTATTTCCTTTTAAGTAAGCATGTGCTCAACTGGCTTTCACGCAAAAGTGTTATTAATCATTCTGAAAAATGAGCCTGCTATCTTTCCCTGACATACGATGGGGGATCGGGGCAGAATGAATTTCCTGGGCATTACGGGCATGCAATATTCTGGCGTGCCTTTTACCAACAGCCGCATCTTGCTGGCGGAAGATACAAATGTGTTCACCCAGATGGTGAGCATGCGCCTGAATGAATTACTGGGCGTTACCGTGGAAGTGTGCCGCAATTTCGAGGAGTTGCAGGCCTGTTACGAACATTCTCCCGAACCGGTGACGCTGGCGATTTCCAACATCAACCTGCCGGGGGCGGAAAAGGGTGAGGCGCTGGAATATCTGATCGATCTTTCGATCCCGACCATCGTTTTCACCAGCACCTTTCACGAGGGGACGCGCGAAACGCTGATCGCCAAGGATGTGGTCGATTATATCCTGAAGGACAATATTTTCGCCGTGGATATGCTGACGGAATCCGTCTGCCGCTTTCTCACCAACCACCGCCACCATGTGCTGATCGTTGATGACAGCCCGACGGCGCGGGCGCTGCTTTCGAGCCGCCTCAAGCGTTATAATTTCCGTGTCAGCCTGGCAGATAGCGGCGCCAAGGCGCTCGAAATCCTGAAGGCCAATTCCGATATCGGCCTCGTGGTGACCGACTATAACATGCCCGACATTGACGGCTTCGAACTGACGCGGCGCATCCGCACCGTGCGCGGGTCGCATGAGCTGCGCATCATCGGCGTGTCGTCCTCCACCAACCGGCTGCTTTCCGCACGGTTCCTGAAGGCGGGCGGCAATGATTTCATGCTGCGGCCCTTCATCGACGAGGAGTTCTATTGCCGCGTCAACCAGAACCTCGATACGCTGGTTCAGATACAGCTGGCGAAAGCGGGGGTAAGGCCGGCGGCCTGACGGGGAGCGGCGTGACGGCCTGTCAAAGCTGCGATTCAAACGGCAGGAAGCGCATGATACCGGCGACGATGCGGCGGCTGATGGCGGCGTCGGGTTCGCGCCGGTAGGTTTTCGTCCGGCCCTGTTCTTCCGTCATCCAGACAATATGCCTGCCTTTGTCGATTTCCAGCTCGAAGCTCATGGTGCGGCGGATTTCGTCGGCGAATATCTCATCCATGCGGGCAACCAGCGGGGCCGAGTTGAACACGACGCCCATTTCGGTATTGAGCGAGGCGGAACGTGGATCGAAGTTGAGCGAGCCGATATAGCCGCTCTTGCCATCACGGGTGAAGGCCTTGGTGTGCAGGCTCGCCTGTCCCGAACCGCGCAGGGTGAAGTTCGACTGATCCGCCTGCGCGCGCAGCTCATGCAGCTGCACCCCGCCGGAGAGGAGCGGTTTTCGATAGCGGGCATAACCGGCGTGAACGGCGGCAACATCGGTCGCCGCCAGCGAATTGGTGAGGATGGCGACTGACACGCCGTTTTCGGCGAGTTGCAGGAATATCCCCACCCCCTGTTTGCCGGGAATGAAATAGGGGGAGGTTATGTGCAGACTGTCGCCCGCCGCCTGCATCAGCGGCAGCAGGCTTTCCATCAGGAAGTTGTGACCCTTGCGGCGTTTGCCCGCCGCTTTCTCCGGCGGATCGGCAAGGATATCCGCCGCCTCGACCCAGTGCAGGCGGTCCGACATCAGGAAGTGGTCGCGGCCATACTGGCTTTCGACGCGTTCCAGATAGGGTTTGGCCGCCTCGCTTTTCGGCAGGGCATCCAGTTCGCGGCGCAATTTGGCGAGTTTGTTTGGCCGTCTTGCCAGAAGCGACCGCACGGGAACGGAAACGGCGCTGTTCCAATAATCGTCGAATATTTCGGTGGCGTCAGCGACGATCCTGCCGAAACCGAGAATATCGAAATCATGGAAATTCGCGCGCTCGGCGGCATCGAAATAGGCGTCGCCAATATTGCGTCCGCCGACGATCACGGCCCGCCCATCGGCAATCCACGCCTTGTTATGCATGCGCCGGTTGACGCTTCGGAAACGCAGCACCAGTTCGATGCCTCGATGCAGCATGTTTTCCCGCGCCCGGGTGGGATTGAACAGCCTGAGTTCGATATTCGGATGGCTGTCGATGGCGTGGAAGATACGGTCGGAAATGGAAACGCCGAGATCGTCGAGGAGCAGACGCACGCGCACACCGCGATCGGCGGCGGCGATGACTTCGCGCATCATCAGCCGTCCGGTCAGGTCGGCATTCCACATGTAATACATGAGATCGAGGCTGCGCCCCGCCGCCCGGGCCGCCGCCACGCGCACCGCAAAGGCATCGAGATTGGAATGTAAGAGGCAGAGCGCATTCTTCTCGTTCCAGCCGTTTCTGATCGATTGCCAGTGCCGGTCCAGCGCCGTTTCATCTTCGGCAACGGGCAGGGCGGTGGAAGGGCGCTTGGGAATGGCCTTTTCCCGCTGCTTGCCGATGACGACGAACAGGCTCGGTCCTATGACCAGGAGAAGAATGATGATGATGAAGACCGTAAATGCAGTCACTTGTTTTGATCGCTCCCGGCCCGAAGAGTATCAGGCGCAGTGAAAACGCGCGAGGGGAGAAAGCGTTCACGGAATTGGACGCTGTGGATGAAAAACGCTGCCTTCCGCCCGCCGAAGGGACTTGTGAATCAGATAAGTGTGTGCTTATGTGTTGTCATGACTGAGAACGATATTTTCCGTGCGCTGGCCGATCCGACACGCCGCGCCATTTTCGAGAAGCTGGCGGACGGCGCCATGAACGCTTCCGCCTTGCGCGAAGGCATCGAGATTAGCCAGCCGGCCATGTCGCAGCATCTTTCTGTCCTGCGCGGGGCGGGGCTGGTGGTTGAAAGACGGCAGGGCCGTTTCGTCAATTATGAGGTCGATCCGGGAGGATTGACCCGCATTGCGGCATGGCTCGCCAAATATCGCGCCTATTGGCCGCAGCGCATCGAGGCTCTGAAGCGCCTGCTGAAGGATATGGATCAATGAACAGGCAAATACCGGAAGCACCGAAAAACGGTCTGGAGCTTGAATATGATCTGGACGAGCCGCCGCAGAAAGTGTGGCGTGCGATCAGCATTACCGCTTTTCGCGAACACTGGTTGCCGAGGCAAGCCCTGGCGGAATCAGAGGCGATAAGAACCACGCCGGGGCAGGAGGTCTGCTACCGGCTGCGGGAGGATCATCCGCCATTTCTGGAAAGCACCGTCACGTTCCAGATCGCAGCGAATGACCGTGGCGGCACCAGCCTGCGCATCATTCATGACCTGCCCGTAAATACCGGCCGCATGACGAAGGCCGCCGCAAACCACAACGGTTCGCCGATCAAGCTCGCAGCCTGATCCGGCACGTTTCCCAATATTCTTAAACGACAGGAGTTCGCCGATGCGCGAAACGATGCAACTCGTCCCTATGGTAGTCGAACAATCGTCAAGGGGAGAAAGGTCTTTCGACATCTACTCCCGCCTGTTGCGCGAGAGGATCATCTTCCTCAACGGAGAGGTGAACGATACGGTTTCCGCGCTGGTCTGCGCGCAATTGCTGTTTCTTGAAGCGGAAAACCCGAAGAAGCCGATCCATCTCTACATCAATTCGCCGGGTGGCATGGTGACCAGCGGTTTCGCCATGTATGACACCATGCGCTACATTCGCGCGCCGGTTCACACCTTGTGCATGGGGACGGCCCGTTCCATGGGCTCGTTCCTGCTGATGGCGGGCGAACCCGGCATGCGGGCGGCGCTGCCCAATGCCAGCATCCTCATTCACCAGCCATCAGGCGGTTTTCAGGGGCAGGCGTCGGACATGCTTATCCACGCCGAGGAAATCAGGCAGACAAAACACCGCATGACGCGGCTTTATGCCGAACATTGCGGGCGCAGCTACGAGGAGTTCGAGAGGGCGATGGATCGCGACCGGTTCATGACGGTGCAGGAGGCTCTGGAATGGGGCCTGATCGACCGCATTCTGGAAGTCCGCGAGGATGCGGCGGCATAGGGCCGGACTTACTCGGATTTCCGGCTGATATTGGCGCCGGCTGGCAGGACTTCCAGGCTGCGCCGGGCAAGCTCAGCCACTACTTCCTCGAAACCGAAGCGGGATGTCCAGCCCAGCCCCTCTGCGGCGCGTGCGGGTGAATAGATCCGGTCAATGGTCGCCGGCAGCGCCCATCCCATCTGCGCGAAAGCGGCGGCGAGGGTGGGGGTCCGCTGCCGCAGGATGGAGGCTGCATCCCGAGCGAGGATGTCGCAGTCATCAGCGGAAAACGGGGTGGCGGCCGATATGATATAGCGTTGGAAATCGTCTCCAGCATTGCTCAGCGCCTGCACATGGGCATCGGCGACATCGCGGATATCGACGCCGCGATGCAGCCGGTAGGCCGCCATCACATCGGCGGGCTCCGGGAAACTTCTGGACATGCGCAGCACGCGCACGGCGAGATGCGGGCCGGCCATCTCCGCCAGCACCTGCTCGGCTTCGAGCTTGGTGCGGTGATAGATGCTTTTCGGCCGGGGCGGCGTCTCTTCATCGATAAATGTGCAGGACCCTGCAGATACCGCCTGTCCGTAAAGCGCCGTGGTGCTGGTGAAAACCAGCCGTGGCACACCCGCCGCCATGGCCGCTTCCGCCAGCATGCGGGTCCCGCCGACGTTGATGCGCTGAAATTCTGCGTCTGGAACGATGCCGACATGCGGTGCATGGAGCGCTGCCGCATGGATCACCGCATCCGCTCGCTCCAGAGCGGAACGCAGCAGTTTTATGTCCGCGAAATCGCCGACAATGTGAGTGGTGGAAAAGGGGGAGCGGTCAATGCCGGTAACATCGTGCCTGCCGGCCAGGGCGCTGAAAATCGCGCGGCTGACCCGACCGGAACTGCCCGTCAGCACTATCCGCATGAGGTTCCCTCCACATCAACACAAAAGGCAGCGCCATGCGCTGCCTTTCAAGGGTGCATCCGGATGATCAGATATCCAGATTATCCGCGAAGGCCGCTCGTTCCTGAATGAAACGGAAGCGGGCATCGGCCTTGGTGCCCATCAGATTGTCGACGGCCTCGCGGGTGCCTTCGAAATCCACATCGTCGATCTCGACGCGCAGCAAGGTGCGCTTTTCGGGATCCATGGTGGTTTCCTTCAGCTGCTGGGCCATCATTTCGCCAAGGCCTTTGAAGCGGCCGATTTCGACCTTCTTGCCCTTGAAGACGGTTTCCATCAGTTCGGCGCGGTGGGCGTCGTCGCGGGCATAGGCGCTCTTGGCGCCCTGACGGATGACGTAGAGCGGCGGCACCGCCAGATAGAGGTGATTGCCGCGAATGAGTTCCGGCATTTCCTGATAGAAGAAGGTGATGAGCAGCGAGGCGATATGGGCGCCGTCGACATCGGCATCGGTCATGATGATGATGCGTTCATACCGCAGGTCTTCTTCGCGGTATTTGGTGCGGGTGCCGCAGCCGAGCGCCTGGATGAGATCGGCGATCTGCTGGTTGGCCGAGAGCTTTTCGCGGCTGGCGCTGCCGACGTTGAGGATCTTGCCGCGCAGCGGCAGAATGGCCTGATTGGCGCGGTTGCGGGCCTGCTTGGCGGAGCCGCCCGCCGAGTCACCCTCGACGATGAAGAGTTCCGCATTTTCCGCCGTGTTCTGGGCGCAGTCCGCCAGCTTGCCGGGCAGGCGCAGCTTGCGCACCGCGGTCTTGCGGTTGACTTCTTTTTCCTTGCGGCGGCGCAGGCGCTCTTCGGCGCGCTCGATCACCCAGTCGAGCAGCTTCGCCGCTTCGCCCGGATTGCCGGCGAGATAGTGGTCGAAGGGATCGCGCAGCGCGTTTTCAACGATGCGCTGGGCCTCGACGGTGGCGAGCTTGTCCTTGGTCTGGCCGACGAATTCAGGCTCGCGGATGAAGACCGAGAGCATGCCGGCGGCAGAGATCATCACGTCGTCGGTGGTGATGTCCTTGGCGCGCTTGTTCTGCGTCAGATCAGCGTAATTTTTGAGGCCCTTGGTGAGCGCGATGCGGAAACCCGCCTCATGCGTGCCGCCTTCGGGCGTCGGGATGGTGTTGCAATAGGAATGAATCTGCGTATCGCCGCCATACCAGGTGACGGCCCATTCCAGCGCGCCGTGGCCGCCGGTCTTTTCGGTGCGGCCAGAGAAAATCTCGCGGGTGACGGTGAATTCCTTGCCGAGCGTGGCGGCAAGATAATCCTTGAGGCCGCCGGGGAAATGGAACACGGCCTTCTCAGGGATTTCGCCGCCGGCCGGCACCATGCCGGGATCGCAGCTCCAGCGGATTTCGACGCCGCCGAAGAGATAGGCCTTGGAGCGGGCCATGCGGAAGATGCGGGCCGGTTCGAACTTGGCGTGATCGCCAAAGATTTGCGGGTCCGGATGGAAACGCACGCGGGTGCCGCGACGGTTGTGCACGTCGCCCAGCTCCTCCAGCCCGCCGATCGGCGCGCCGCGCGAAAAACGCTGGCGGTAAAGCTTGCGATTACGCGCCACTTCCACTTCCAGAAGATCGGACAGCGCATTGACCACGGACACGCCGACGCCGTGCAGGCCGCCCGATGTCTCATAGGCCTTGCCGTCGAACTTGCCGCCGGCATGCAGCTTGGTCATGATGACTTCGAGCGTCGACTTGCCCGGAACCTGCGGATGGTTTTCCACGGGAATACCACGGCCGTTATCGGTGACTGTCAGGAAACCTTCGGTATCGAGATGGACTTCGATGAAGTTGGCGTGGCCGGCGACGGCCTCGTCCATGGAGTTGTCGATGACTTCGGCAAAGAGGTGGTGCAGCGCCTTCTCGTCGGTGCCGCCAATATACATGCCGGGTCGCATGCGCACCGGTTCCAGCCCTTCGAGCACGCGGATCGACGAGGCACCGTAGTCGTCACCGGAATGAGACACGGGCGCTGGGGGCGGGGGCGTCGTGACGGCCGCAACGGCTGCTGGTTTCGGCTGCACGTTCACGTTCGCGGCTGCGGACACCGGGGCCTTCACGGGTTTTGCCGTGTCCTCGTTCTTTTCCGTTTCGCTGTTTGGTGCCACCGGAAGACCGGAGAAGAGATCGTTGCTATCGTCCATCATGTCCAAGGTTCAAAAAAGCGTGTCGTCAGAATTTCGCCAAGCGAATCAGTATGCCAATAGGGGCGAGTATAGCGC
>RCUH01001214.1_pt1 | contig 20064 bp, 18 predicted proteins | sample 2166191 | NCBI WGS metagenome assembly RCUH01 (sample SAMN09932848, study PRJNA488358) | compost metagenome | feature: garden; material: soil; isolation source: compost soil in an enriched community after 214 h of incubation | place: Germany: Experimental Botanical Garden Goettingen | collected...
ACAAATACGAATTAGTTGGATTTTACGACGAAAATCAAGAAAATGCCGAAAGAATCTCAAAAGAGTTTGGCTATAAAAACTTCAGCACAATTGCAAAACTCATTCACGCTGTCGACGTGATTGATATTGTAACTCCAACACTTTCACACTACAAATGTGCAAAGGTTGCGATCAAATCTGGAAAACATATCTTTATTGAAAAACCAATTGCCAATACAGTAGAAGAAGCTGAAGAAATTATTGCTTTAGCCAAAGAATACAATGTAAAGGGGCAAGTTGGTCACGTAGAGCGTTTTAATCCCGCTTTTATTGCTACAAAAAACATGATCGAAAATCCGATGTTTATAGAAACACATCGTTTGGCAGAATTTAATCCGCGCGGTACAGACGTTCCTGTGGTTTTAGATTTAATGATTCATGATATTGATGCTATTTTAAGCGTTGTTAACTCAAAAGTAAAAGATATTCACGCAAGCGGTGTATCTGTAATTAGTGACACTCCTGATATCGCCAATGCAAGAATCGAATTCGAAAATGGCTGTGTTGCCAATTTAACAGCAAGCAGAATTTCATTGAAAAATATGCGTAAATCGCGTTTCTTTCAAAAAGACGCTTATATTTCTGTAGATTTTTTAGAGAAAAAATGTGAAGTGGTTCGTATGAAAGATGCGCCAGAAGTTCCTGGAGATTTTGACATGATCCTTCAAAATGCAGAAGGAGTTAAAAAACAAATCTATTTCACAAATCCAGATGTAGAGCACAACAATGCAATTTTAGATGAGTTAAACTCGTTTGCAGATGCAATTAACAATGACACAACTCCGGTTGTAACACTTGAGCAGGCAACTGATGCATTACGTGTAGCTTATCAGATTATTGATTGTTTCAATAAATAGTAAAAAAAGTAAATCAAAATAAATAGCCACGAATTCACGAATTATTTGGTGAATTCGTGGCTAAATCATAAAAAAATATCTAGCACAAAATGAAAACAATAGCTGTAATCGGGGCAGGAACAATGGGTAACGGAATTGCTCATACTTTTGCGCAAAGCGGATTTACCGTAAAATTAATCGATGTTTCTGAAAAATCATTAGACAAAGGAATGGCAACTATTGCTGCCAACTTAGACCGTATGTTATCTAAAGGAACAATCACACAGGAAGATGTTACTAAAACTATTACTAACATTATTACTTATACAGACTTAAAAGACGGAGTTGTAGGCGTTGATTTAGTAGTTGAAGCAGCAACTGAAAATGTTGAATTAAAACTGAATATCTTCAAGCAACTTAATGAATATTGCTCTCACAATACGATTTTAGCAACCAATACCTCTTCAATTTCAATTACACAAATTGGCGCTGTCGTAGCACATCCTGAGCGTGTTATCGGAATGCACTTTATGAATCCGGTGCCAATTATGAAATTGGTAGAAATCATCCGCGGTTATAACACAAGTGATGAAGTGACTAAAATCATCATGGATTTATCTGAAAAATTAGGCAAAGTTCCTGTTGAAGTAAACGATTATCCTGGTTTCGTAGCAAACAGAATTTTAATGCCAATGCTAAACGAGGCAATCGAAACGTTATACAATAAAGTGGCAGGCGTTTATGAAATCGATACAGTAATGAAATTAGGAATGGGACATCCAATGGGACCGCTTCAATTAGCTGATTTTATTGGTCTTGATGTTTGTCTTGCGATTCTAAATGTAATGTACGAAGGTTTCAAAAATCCCAAATACGCTCCTTGCCCTTTATTAGTAAATATGGTTAGAGCTGGAAAATTGGGAGTAAAATCTGGTGAAGGTTTTTATGATTATAGCGAAAGTAAAAAAGCAGAGAAAATTTCAAAGCAGTTTGTTTAAGAATTTTTAAATATGACAACATTTGAGAGTGAATATATAAATTTCAATCAGCGTCTTTTTACTTTAAGAAATTTATCATTCCTTATTGAATTTCTTATTTATTCATCTCTAATTATATTTTTAAATCTTTCAAAACTTTATACAATAATAATTGAGTTATTTCTTTTGGCAATCTGTTGCTTTATCATCATTAGCAGGAGTAAAACGAATGTTGATTTAATAACTTTTCAGGAAAATAGGATTATTTTAAATGGTGAAACATTTAATACGAAATGGATAAAATCAATAGATATAAAAGAAACTTATATTCAGATAAAGAGTATTGGCTCGCGAGAAGGATTACGTGGTGCGGTTTTTTATCTAGAAATAAAAAATAAAAACGATAATTACATCATAAACTCATTCGAAACCTATTCAGACGAAGGAATAGTAGAGATCTTTAGTGAGTTTAAGAAGTTCAAAGACGAAAAAATTATCATTGACGAAAAATTGATAATATTGAGAATCCAAGAAAAAATAGAAAAATGTCAATAGCATCAAATTTAAATACTATTAAGTCTACCTTACCTGAACATGTAACTCTCGTTGCCGTTTCAAAAACAAAACCTGTTTCAGACTTGATGCAAGCCTACGAAGCAGGTCAGCGTATTTTTGGAGAAAACAAAATTCAGGAAATGACTGAAAAATGGGAAGAAATGCCAAAAGATATCCAATGGCATATGATTGGTCATGTTCAGTCAAATAAAGTCAAATTTATGGCACCTTATGTGACTTTAATTCATGGTGTTGACAGTTTGAAATTATTACAAGAAATAAATAAACAAGCTTTAAAAAACAATAGAAGTATAGATTGTCTTCTTCAAATATACATTGCAGAAGAAGAATCTAAATTTGGTTTGGACGAAAATGAACTAAATGAACTTTTAACTTCTTCGGAGTTTAAAGAATTGCAAAATATTCGTATCTTAGGTTTAATGGGAATGGCGACTTTCACGGAAGATCAAAACCAGATTAAAAAAGAATTCACCCATTTAAAATCCATTTTTGATTCTATCCAAAAACTGCAGATTGTTGATTTAAAAACAATATCAATGGGAATGTCTGGAGATTATCAATTGGCAATAGAATGCGGAAGCACAATGGTAAGAATTGGAAGCAGCATTTTTGGCGGGCGCTAAAATTTAAAACTTTAGTCGCACTGCAATGTGCCTCTACAATCAAAACAGAATACTAAAAACTGAGCATTAGAATTTGTACGCGATATTAGACATAGAAACTACGGGGGGACAATTTAATGAAGAGGGAATTACTGAAATCGCTATCTATAAATTTGATGGGCATGAAGTAGTTGACCAATTCATCAGCCTTGTCAATCCCGAAATTCCGATTCAGCCTTTCGTAGTAAAACTGACTGGGATTAACAATGCAATGCTACAATCAGCACCAAAGTTTTACGAAGTTGCCAAACGTATCATCGAAATCACTACAGATTGTGTTATTGTGGCTCATAATGCATCTTTTGACTACAGAATCCTGAGAACAGAATTTAGACGTTTGGGTTACGATTTTGAAGCCAAAACACTTTGCACGGTAGAATTAGCCAAAAAACTAATTCCAGAACAGCCATCTTACAGTTTAGGAAAATTGGTACGTGCGCTAGGAATTCCCATGGCCGACAGACATCGCGCGAGTGGAGATGCAATGGCAACCACGAAGCTTTTTAAAATGCTTCTAGAAAAAGACACTGAGAAAACAATCGTAAAAGATTTTATAAAGCTCGAAGTCGAAAAAGGAATCTCACCAAAATTCTTAGATATCTTAAATCAAATGCCAGCTAAAACTGGTGTTTATTATATTTATAATGAAGGAGGTACATTGATTTATATTGGCAAAAGTCAAAACATCAAAAAGAGAGTCAATCAGCATTTTACGGGAATCACAACCAAAAGCAAACGAATTCAGGCAGAAGTTTTTACCATCACTTACGACGAAACCGGAAGCGAATTAATTGCGCTTTTAAAAGAAAGTGAAGAAATAAAGGTAAACAGACCAAGATACAATCGTGCTCAGCGTAAAACCATTTTTCAATATGCCTTGTATTCTGAAAAAGATGCAAACGGCTACATCAATTTAAAACTGGAAAAAGCAGATGGACGTAAAAAAGAAATTACTTCCTACGCTTCTTTGCAGGAAGGAAAAAATGCACTTTTTAAAATTACGGCAAAATATCATTTGTGTCAAAAACTGACTGGTTTATACCAAACCAAAAAAGAATGTTTTCAGTATAAAATTAAAGAATGTGACGGCGCTTGTATTGGAGAAATTATTCCAGAAATTTACAATTTGAGGGTACAGCAATTCATCTCTGAAAATAGTTTTGAGAATAAAAGCATGGTTCTTATTGACAGAGGAAGAAATGTAAACGAACGAAGCGCAATCTTGATCGAAAATGGAATCTACAAAGGTTACGCCTATTACGATCTTAATTATCAAATTACGAATATCGATATCTTAAAAAACATTCTGGTTCCGATGCAACACAATCGCGATGTAAAGAATATTATTCAAAACTATATTCGTAAAAGCAAATCATTAAAAACACTTCATTTTTAACAAAACAAAACTTTCATTATCTTTAAGGATATGAAAAAAACAAAATCACAATACGAAATCTTTAGAGAAAAAGTCAAAATCGTTCTATATGGCACTAACACCATATTAGGCAGAATGTTTGATTTAGTATTGCTGGGTTTAATTTTACTGAGTGTTCTTTTGATAATGCTTGATACTGTTGAAGGAGTCAGTTCTAAATATCATGAACAATTATTGATATGCGAGTGGATAATTACTGTATTTTTCACTATTGAATATATATTGAGAATTATCTCAATTCAAAAACCAGTCAAATACATTTTTAGCTTTTACGGAATCATCGATTTACTTGCTGTTTTGCCAATGTATTTGTCCATCTTTTTCCCTGGCGCCAGCATTTTATCAATCGTAAGAGCATTGCGTTTCCTTAGATTATTCAAAATTTTGCATATCCCGCAAATCAACCATCAATCTCTGCAACTAAAAGAAGCAATAGAAGCCAGTAAAGAAAAAATTCTGGTTTTTATTTATTTTGTACTCGTCAGTACCGTAATTATTGGCACTATTATGTATTTAGTCGAAGGCAAAGAATCAGGTTTTACAAGCATTCCAATGGCAATTTATTGGACAATTGTAACCTTAACAACAGTTGGCTACGGAGACATTTCGCCACAAACTCCATTAGGGCAGTTTATTGCTGCACTAGTAATGATTTTAGGTTACGGAATCATTGCCGTTCCAACTGGAATCGTAACTGCCGAATTTGCAAAAAGCAGTTTAAAAAACAACTCTGTTAGTGGAAAAAAAACATGCAAAAAATGTCAGTCTCAAGTTCATTTTGACAATGCCAAATATTGTTACGAATGCGGAACCGAACTGCCAAATAATTAATTTTAGAAGCTAATCCAGCTGTACAATCCAACTCCTCCTTATATTTGTAATTTTTTAAGGCATAAAAGGAGCTTCCGCTGGTCGCTCTTTTACACCAAAAAAATGCAACAAATATAAGTCCGGGGTTTCCATTTCCATCTGGGCTAAAAAATATGAAGCACCTTATAACAATCGTCGGACCAACAGCTATTGGGAAAACAGCCCTAAGCATCGCTTTGGCACAACATTTTAAATGCGAAATTATTTCTTGTGACAGTCGTCAGTTTTTTAAAGAAATGACAATCGGAACCGCCGTTCCAAATCAGGAAGAATTAAATGCTGCAAAACATCATTTTATTCAAAATAAATCCATTTTTGAAAATTATACAGTTGGTGATTACGAAAAAGAAGCACTTTTAAAATTAGAAGAATTATTTCAAAAGAATGATTTTACCATTTTAATTGGTGGTTCAGGATTATATGTAGATGCTATTTTAAAAGGATTTGATGAATTTCCCGAAATCAATCCGGAAGTTCGTTCTGAAGTAAATTCAAATTATGAAAAACTTGGAATTACGTATTTACAAGAGCAATTGCAACGTTTAGATCCAGATTATTTTCAAAAAATAACAATTGAAAATCCGCAGACATTACAAAACCCACAACGAATGATGCGTTTTGTAGAAGTTTGCATCGGGTCACAAAAACCATATTCTTCTTTTTTAAATTTAAAGAAAAACAACAGAAACTTCACTCCTGTTTTAATTGGCTTAGACGCCCATAGAGAAATAATTTATAATAGAATAAATCAGCGTGTCGATATTATGATGAATATGGGATTGTTGGAAGAAGCCAAATCACTTTATCCTAACAAAGAGTTAAATGCTTTACAAACGGTCGGTTATAGAGAATTATTTAGTTATTTTGACGGAGAATTCACTTTGCCATTCGCGATTGAAGAAATAAAAAAGAACACACGAAGATTTTCTAAAAGACAATTAACCTGGTTCAAACGAAATGAAAACACAAAATGGTTTGATTACGCGACAGATCGAAGAGAAATTATAACGTACATAGAAAATCTTCTAAAGTAAAAATCTTTTCTCTTTCATCTTTGTTCTATTTCCCACAGGAAAAATCTAAAATCAACAATCTAAAATCTAAAATTAGCAATGCCTATATCACCAAATTTCACATCAGTTTTAAGTAAAGACTGGGAAATTAATTTTACGCAATGTACGCCAAACGGCTACTTAAAATATACCGATTTATGCAATCTTTTACAGCTTACCGCTGCTGCACATTCAGAAGTTGGAGGAATCAGCTTTACAGATATGCAGGAATTTGACCAAGCTTGGGTTTTAAGCCGTATGCGCGTAGAAGTAACTGCTTTACCAAAATGGCAAGATGTGGTAACGGTAAAAACATGGATTAATAGTCTTGAAAATTCACGTTCCGTTCGTGCGCTTGAAATGTATGTAAACGGAAAAAAAATTGTTGGAAGCGAAACCTATTGGGCTGTTTTTAATACCAAAGCACGCCGTCCAGAAGCTTTAGCCTTGCCTTATGAACACTTCGAACTTTACCCAGATAACAGAGCAACTGTTGAAGGTTTCTCCAGAATCAACATTAATCCTGATAAAGAATCAGTTTTTGAAAAAACGGTTTATTTATCTGATTTAGATATTGTAAATCATGCGAATAATGTAAAATATCTGGAATGGTGTCTAGATCATGTTGATGCCAAAAGGATTCTAAAACAAGAAGTTAAAAGCTTCGAAATGAATTTCTTAAAAGAACTTTCTCTAAACGATCAGGTTGTTATTCACGAAAATGATAATGAAGACCATTCAGCAACAACATTCAGCATTACAAAAGGTGATAAAAATTGTTTTGCATTAGAATTACACTGGAAATAAATTTCTTTAATCTAACAATATCCCCACAATCTTGTCATTTCGACGAAGGAGAAATCGCACTCGAAACTCTACAAAGATTGGCGATTTATCTTTGTGTAAATACTAGTGCGATTTCTCCTTCGTCGAAATGACAAACTTTATCTAGAGAACAAAAAAAACGATGCAAAATTGCATCGTTTTTTTGTTAAAATCATTTCGATTTCTTTTTAGAATTTTTCTTCTTTTCTTTAGGTTTCTTCTTTTCCAACAAATCTACTTTACCTTTAATTCTTTTCTCAACTTCACTAATTCCAGAGTCATAATCATGCTCAATAGAATATAATTTTGCTTGCTTAATTTCTTTTAAAGCTTCTTCAAATTTATACTGTACTTCTAACAGAATTGTTTTTTTGATGTAAATTTCAGACTTGTTTATTCCTTTTACAGTTAAAGCAAAATCAATTAGTTTTTGAGCTTCTTCATAATCTTCATTCACAATCAAGGTTTGCAAATAATACGGATATACTTCAAGAGCATGAATATTAATAGATAAAGCTTGCTGAAAATAAGATTTCGCCTCTTCATAATTCATTAATTGTTCTGCCTGAATTCTTCCGTACAAACACAAAACCATTGTATTTTTTGAATCATAAGAAAAAGCATAATCCAAAGACTCTATAGTTTCTTCAAGCGAATAAGGATAATTATCCAATGCTTGAAAAAGGTATTTATCAATTGTTTTCATTTTATGTGTCGATATTTATTGTTTTTTTGGTCACATATAATTCGCATATCATCATTTTTTTTTGTGACCACCTTTTTAATTATGCTCATTTCGTAAATCGTTCTTTAATTTCTGACGAGTTCCTTTGTAGCTTTTCTCCACTTTATTCTTTTTAAAATCACTTCCAGTAAAAACTCTCACAGGATTTCCTCGCTGTATATTAAGCTGATTTTCCCATTGTTTTCCCACATGATTTTTAAGCTGAAGCAATTTCTCGCCTTCTAGTTTTTTTATTAATCTTTCTGTTGCCAGTTTCTTGTTCTGGTGTTGTGACCGGCTGTCCATTGAAACTACTGCAATTCCTGTCGGAATATGAGTTGCTCGAATAGCAGAACTTACTTTGTTTACATGCTGCCCTCCTGCTCCCGAGCTTCGCATTGCCTGATATTGAATATCGTTTTCAGAAAACAAGTTATTCTTCTGTTGTTCTATTTCGAAAATTCCAATAAACCAATTTTTACGCTTATGCATTTTCCTAAATTGACTTTGACCAATCCACTGAACTGCTCCTATCCAAGAATTCACAAACTGATCTGCATTTTTTCCTTTTATAGCAATCGAAGCAGTTTCAACAGTTCCGTTTTCAGTTCCAGCTTCTCTTTGCAGTAAAACCGTTTCCAGTTGCTGTTCTTGCGCTTCTTCGAGTACTTTTTTAAGCACTTGGGCAACTACCCAAGTGCATTCTGCAGGTCCGCGACCTGCTGTTATCTGAATTATTCTTTCCATTTTTCAATTTCTTTTAGCGATCCATTCTAACAATCTTTGGAGTAAAAGTTCCCAGAACTTCCACCAAATCAGTTTGATTCGCCATCACTTTTGTAATGTCTTTGTATGCCATTGGAGCTTCATCAATATTACCGCCAATCAAAGTCACATCGTGTTTCTTCAATTCTTTGTTAATCTGACTTTGCGTAAAACTGCTTTTACATTTAGCTCTAGAAAACAAACGTCCCGCACCATGCGAAGCAGAGTTTAAACTTTCTGCATTACCCTTTCCTTTCACAATAAAACCTGGTGCTGTCATCGAACCAGGGATAATTCCCAATTGTCCTTCACCTGCAGGTGTTGCCCCTTTTCTATGTACAATACATTCCTGACCGTTTACCATTTCTTTCCAAGCAAAATTGTGGTGATTTTCTATAGTTACCACTACTCTTTTCCCAATGGCTTTGGCAATTCTTCTATGAATATCATCGTGACAAGCTTTTGCATATTCTCCAGCTAAATTCATAGCCAGCCAATATTCCTGACCGTCATGTGTATTCAAATCTAGCCAAGCTAAATGCTGCACATTTTTCGGCAACGGACATTGTTTTGTGGCCAAATACGTGTAATGCTTGGCAATGTTAGCACCCAATCCGCGAGAACCACTGTGTGATAAAACAGCAAAATACTCTCCTTTTTCCAATTTCCATTCATTCTCTGGATTATCAATTTTAGCGATTCCAAATTCTACGAAATGATTTCCTCCACCCGAGCTTCCCAATTGCTTATACGCCTTTGGCAAAAGATTCTTTAACAATGGAATATCCTGAAATTCGCTCTTATGAAAAACTTCATGATCAACTCTTGAAGATTGCACTTCATTCATTCCGAACTTGGTATTATCTCTTAAAATTGCTTCTAATTGATGTTCTCTTCCCTTGAATTGAGAAGCTGGCAAATCAAAAATCGAAAGACTCATTCTGCATCCAATATCAACACCAACTCCGTATGGAATTACAGCATTATCTGTTGCTAAAACTCCACCAATTGGCAGTCCGTAACCAGAATGCGCATCTGGCATTAAAGCTCCAGCAACTGAAATTGGCAGTTTCAACGAATCATACAATTGGAATTTTGCTTGCTGATCGATTTCATTTTCACCAAAAATGGCAAAAGGTGCTCTTGTTGCCTTAAGCTGATGCATTCTTACTTGAACAGGTTTGATTAAACCTTCAGCAACTTTTCCCCAAGTTCCGTTTCCTTCATACTTTTCAGGATTTAAAAGCACATCTTTTGCTTCTGTTAAAATAGATTCCTTTTTTTCTCTTTTTCTATATCTGTTTATTTGCCCTAAGGCAATGTTTATTGAATTGTTCTTTGGAAAACCTAATTTAATCAGGTCTTTTCCAGATAATTTATTTCCCATGATTTTCTATCATTTCGTCTGCATATTGCTGATACAAAGCAGGCAGACTTATATTTTTAATTGGGTTTTTCTCTTTTGGATTCTCATTTTCGTAATAACTCCAATGATGAGAAAAACCATCTACTAATTTGTTTATTTTATATCTCAGATGATTATTAACAATGTAATTAACAATATAATTGTCAAGAAGCTGAATTTCACTTTCCAAATCTGAATCGACCATCCTAGTATGCGTTATCATATATGGGCTTACGCGAAGAACATATCGCCAAGGCTCGTTAAATACATAATGAATTTTGTATCGCTTGCCATTGCTGCACCAACGTTCTCTTTTATAAAAATGTATTTTTTCTTTTTCGGTCAATTCGAGTTTTGAACTTTTCCATTCCCATTCTGAAAACTCTTTTACAGTTTGGATTTTTTCAACATAAACATGTTTTCTTTTTCTCTTTTTCTTTCTCTTAAAAGATTTTTCAGGAGAAAACTGCCATGTATTTATTTTTTCCAATAATTCTTTGTAAAATGAGGCTTCACTTGATCTGGCAATATCATCTCTTAATTTAAAATTGCGTTGCCAGCCTTTTTGATAAGGAATTTCTAAAGGAACTAATGGTAAGTTTCTACGTTTTTTCCAAAGTTCAACTTCAAGCTTTCTTAACTGAATTAATTGTTTTTCAAAATCTTCTTTTACTAATCTTTTCTTTCGTCTTTTACTTTTAGAACGAGTACATAAAGCATACTCGTCTACCGTATAATTTTCCATAAAAAAATTATCGTGCATTAAATTAACAGCCAAAAAGGCCAAACCATTTATCCTGACGGATAAATTCTAAAAATCGATTTTCGGGAAAATTTTGAAGTGTCTAGAATAAAAAAAGCCCGAAACTTATTGTCTTCGGGCTTTTTTATATATCTAAAAGTATATTTCTAAGATTGAAATAAGCCACGAAGAATTGCTTCACCAAATACATTTGATGTAAAGCTCTGAGATGTCAATGTAAGTACAAACATTTTTTCTTCGTTTTTAAAGGGTTATTAAATTTTTCGTGTGCAAATATTCATAATACTTTTTTGATTTTCCAAATTTATTTAAAGAAAATTCTTCAAAATAAATTTCCGCAATGTTTTTTTGCGTTTCTAAAACCAATACTATTGTTTTTAAAATCAAACAATTAAGAACAAATTTATATCCTAAAAATAAATCAAAAATATTTTAACATAAGCACAAAAAAAGCCCTGATTTCTCAGAGCTTATATATTTTTTTTGCTGAACAAATTATTCAGAAACTTTGCTTTTTATTACTAATCTGAAGCCTTCACCGTGAATGTTTAAGATTTCAACGTCTTCATCTGCTTTTAAATATTTTCTCAATTTAGCGATGTAAACGTCCATACTTCTTGATGTAAAGTAGTTATCGTCTCTCCAGATTTTTGTTAAAGCTAATTCTCTTGGCATTAAATCATTTTCATGAAGAATAAGCATTTTTAATAATTCATTTTCTTTTGGAGACAATTTGATTGGCTCTTCATCTTGGAAAGTAAGGAATCTCAATTTTGAATTTAAGTGGAATTTACCAATATTAAACTCAAATTGTACTTGTTCTGCTTTTGTATCAGCTGATTTTCTTTGAATGATTGCTTTAATTTTCATTAAAAGAACTTCTGAATCAAAAGGTTTATTTAAATAGTCGTCTGCACCAGCTTTATAACCTTTTAACACATCTTCTTTCATAGATTTTGCTGTTAAAAAGATAATTGGCACTTCACTGTTCTTCTCTCTAATTTCTTTGGCTAAAGTGTAACCATCTTTATAAGGCATCATTACGTCAAGAATACATAAATCATATACATCCTTCTTGAATTTCTCGAAACCTTCCATACCGTTTTTAGCTAAAGTAACTTCAAAGTCATTTAACATTAGATAATCTTTAAGAACCGCCCCAAAATTTAGGTCATCTTCTACTAAAAGTATTCTTTTGTTAGTATTTTCCATATTTTAATTTATTAATGGTATTTTTATTATAAAGGTGCTACCTTTTCCTTTTTCGCTTTCTACATATACTTGACCATTGTGATCCTCTACTATTCTTTTTACGTAAGCAAGCCCTAAACCATGTCCTTTTACATTATGAAGATCACCTGTGTGCTCTCTGTAAAATTTCTCAAATACTCGTTTTTGAGCTATCTTACTCATTCCTACCCCATGATCTTTCACTTTAATCAAAATCATATCTTTAATATTTTCAGTAAAGATTTCAATCTCTGGCGCATCTGGCGAATATTTAATAGCGTTTTCCAAAATATTAACCAATACGTTTGTAAAGTGAACTTCGTTTATCAAACAAGTTGTTCTTGCTGCGTTGTAATGCCTTACTACACTACCTTTTCTATCTTCTAAAATAAGATTCACATGCTCAATAGCATCGTCAATTATATCTGTTACTACAGTTGGCTCTTTGGTTATATCAAGTTCTCTCTTTTCTAATTTTGAAATACGAAGAACGTTCTCAACCTGAGCGTGCATTCTTTTATTTTCGTCTCGAATCATTTGAAGATAACGATAAACTTTTTCTTTATCTTCAATAACTTTCGGACTTCTAATAGCATCTAATGCTAGATTTATAGTTGCAATTGGAGTTTTAAACTCATGCGTCATATTATTTATAAAATCTGTTTTGATTTCAGAAATATGCTTCTGACGCAATAATTGATTTAACGCACTTGTGTATGCAACTATTATAATTAATGTGAATACTATTGATAAAATAGTAATACTTAATAATTCAGATAATAAGAATTTCTTTTTGTGCGGGAAAGTAACTGATAATTCATACCTGCTATTTCCTTCATTATCTGTATAAATTGGAATATTGTAAGTAGATTCTTTATCAAAATGAAATCCATCAGATTTAATTTTTGTTGGAACTCCGCTACTGTATATTCCGAATTCAAATTTGGTTTTTACACCATATTCTTCTAGCTCTTTTTTCAATAATTTATAAAGCTTGTCTTTTGTTATTCTCCCTTCTATTGGAGTCAAAGAGGCGATATCTTTATACTGAATCTGTTGCTGAACTTTATTTAAAATATCTAAACTTCCTGATTTTTCACTTCTAAGATCAGGAATAATGCTCTGTCCTAAACTATTATTATCAATCCCTGTGTTGTTATTATAAACTTCTGTTACTCTTTTTGAACTAAAATTTTTAAAACGTTCACTACTGAATTTTTTGTTAAAAACCGAACCATTGATATCATAATCTTCAGATGACAATGTGTTTGAATAAACGATTGTTTTATTCGTTTTTGTGTTTCTCTGTACGTAAAGTACTTCTAGTAAATCTTCTTTTTTTGGAATTTTACCCGTACTGTCTTTAATACGGTTGTATTTGTCGTAGAAACTGTACTCTTCTTGCTGTTCCAGCTTATCTGCAACATTTCCAATTACTTGAGTAACGTGGTATTTAAATTGCTCTTCATTATTTTTGAACGAAGAATTGAACCAAAACACTTGCACCAGAATTATCCCTATCAAAGATAGACTCATCAGTAAAACAAGTATCCTAAAAAATAATTTATTCATCGAAACAAAATTAATATTTTAACAATATACTAAATAATACATTAACCAAATATTAACATTTAAGACTGTTTTTGTTTTATATTTAAAATTTTAAGAATTTTAACAACTTCTTCTTTAGCATTTTTAAGATTATTGTTATTAATCACGAAATTGCTCTTAGAAATTCGTTTTTCATCATCCCACTGCATTTTCATTCTACTTAAAACTTGTTCTCTTGTAGTTTTATCTCGCTTTATAACCCTGTCAATTCTCACTTCTACTGGCGCAGTAACAGTTATAATTACATCGCATTCTTTATATCGGCCACTTTCAAACAAAATAGCCGCTTCATAAATAACATAGTCATAATTTTTATTCTTTTCAAGCCAAGCTTCAAAATCTAGCTTTACTGCGGGATGCACAATCGCATTCAATTTTGCTAATTGCTCCTTATCATTAAAAACTACCTGCGCTAATTTGGCACGATTTAAAACTTCTCCATCAAAAATATTGCCACTAAAAGCAGATTTTACTTCTGCGAGAATATTTTTTGACTGCATTACTCTTTTAGCACCGTCATCAGCGATATAAACAGGAACGCCCATTTCTTCAAAATAGTTCGCAACAGTAGTTTTTCCGCTACCAATTCCTCCTGTAAGACCAATAACTTTTGTCATTCTTATAATTTAAAAAACATACGCGGAAACGCTTCTTGCGGTTTTTTCTTTAATAAAATCACTTTAATATATGATTTAAGAAATCCTGTTCCATAACCAAAAAATTGTTTCCACACTGCAATTACAGATAGATATCCAATCTTAATGCTTTTATTTTGAATACTAGCTGTAAGAAAAATTATAACGAAATATACGAAATATAATTGTAATAAAATATCGATATTAAAAATTAACAATAAAAAAGCTAATAATAATCCAAGTATAAAAAATGTAGGAAAGAAAAAAGTAAGCTTATTATGCTCTGGATACCAGCTATTTAAAATTGGTCGAGCAATTCCAAATTTGTTTACCTGGATAGAGAATTTTTCCCAATCGATTCTTCTTTTATGATATACATAGGCTTCTTTAAAAAGTCTTGTCTCAAACCCTAAATTCCATAAACGAATCGACAAGTCTGGATCTTCTCCAGGATGAATATTTCCAAAACCTTTTGAAGCCTCAAAAGCTTTTTTAGAAATCCCCATATTAAAACTACGTGGCTGAAACTTATTGATCTTCTCCGAACCTCCTCTAATTCCGCCAGTTGTCAAGAAAGAAGTCATAGCAAAATTGATAGCTTTCTGAATGTCTGAAAAACTATCAAGCGCTTTATCTGGCCCTCCAAAACAATCCACATAACTTGCATCTAATTCTTTACGAACTTCTGTCAAATATTGTGCAGGAATAATGCAATCTGAATCAAAAATGATAAAATAATCACCTCTTGCTCTCTGCATTCCAAAATTTCTAGAATCTCCTGGGCCCGAATTCTCTTTAAAATAATATGATATATTCAATTTTCCTTGATAATTCATCACCACATCCCGGCATGGAATTGAGGATCCATCTTCGACAAGAACAATTTCAAAAGCTTCATTATAATCAGATTTTGAGAGACTTTCCAAAAGCTCATCAACTTCATCTGGACGATTATACACGGGTATAATTAAAGAAAAAATCATAGCAGAATGCGCGTTATTAAAGGGTATATTTTTAGTGTTGTAAAATTTTAACAAAGATATGGTATATTCACAAAAAAACCATCAACTTTTGGCTGATGGTTTTCTGTTTACTTGTAGTAAAATAGTATTATTTGATACTTTCAATCTCAACAACTTCGTTTGTGTCTGCATTGTAATCAACACCAGGAACATCAAATCCGAATAAATTTAAGAAATCATTTCTATATCCAGCTAAATCACCAATTTCTGGTAATGTCTCAGTTGTTGCTTCTAACCAAAGTTTAGCCACTTTTTCCTGAACATCTTCGCGCATTTCCCAGTCGTCGATTCTAATTCTTCCTTTTTCATCAACAGGAACTTCAGAGCCATTGTATAATCTGTCTTGGAATAAACGTTGGATTTGCTCGATACAACCTTCGTGAATTCCTTCTTCTTTCATGATTTTATATAAAAGAGAAATATATAACGGAATTACTGGAATTGCAGAACTCGCTTGAGTAACTAAAGCTTTATTTACAGAGACATAAGCTTTTCCTCCGATAGATTTCAATGAATCTTCGATAGTAAATGCAGTAGCCTCTAAATGATCTTTTGCACGACCGATTGTTCCTTTTCTGTAAACTGCTTCAGTTAATGCTGGCCCAATATAAGAATAAGCAACTGTTGTAGCTCCTTCAGCTAATAAATTTTCAGCTTTTAAAGCATCAATCCACATTGCCCAATCTTCACCTCCCATTACTGCAACAGTATTTTCAATATCTTCTTCATTTGCAGGAGCAATAGAAACATCTGAAACTTTTCCTGTATGAAAATCAACCGTTTTATTTGTAAACGTTTGTCCAATTGGTTTTAAAACTGAACGGTGTGTAACACCTGTATTTGGGTTTGTACGTACTGGAGAAGCTAAACTATAAATTACAAGATCTACTTGACCTAAGTCTGCTTTAATTAAATCTAGAGTTTCCCTTTTTATTTCGTTTGAAAATGCATCACCATTGATACTTTTTGCATATAAACCCGCTTTATGAGCTTCTTTTTCGAATGCTGCAGAATTATACCATCCTGGAGAAGCTGTTTTTCCTTCAACTGGTGGTTTTTCAAAAAACACTCCAATTGTCGATGCACCAGAACCAAAAGCACTAGTAATTCTTGAAGCCAATCCGAAACCTGTAGAAGCACCGATTACTAAAACTTTTTTAGCACCAGCGATTTCTCCTTTAGATTTTACGTATTCGATTTGATTTTTTACATTTTGTTCAGCTCCCGTTGGATGGGCGGTCAAACAAATAAATCCTCTCATTCTAGGTTCTATAATCATAACTCTTTATTATTTCTATTTTAATTTGTTTTTGTCAAAAAAGGCAACTAAAAACTATTTTATAATTTTTTGAATATTTTCACGTACCGTCAAAATATCAACATCCTTTTCTTTGCATTCTATTTTATTCCCGTTGTATTTCTCTATTAAAAGATTCAAATCTTCGCAATTTCTGATAAAATTAGTTTCTTTTTTATCTACATCAAAAACAACACCTTTTAACCTATTCAAGTTTGCTCCTATTGTTCCTCCAACTGCTCCTCCACTACCATAAGCAAATGCTTTTGACCAAGAATTTGCAAATAATCCTTCTAGATATAAAAATCTTCCGTCATTTACAACTCTATGATAAGAGTTAGGATTATCTCCATCTTGATTTTTATCTTCTTTTACAGAAAATTTATGAAAGTATCTTTGTTGTATATAAAGACTGCCATTATAACTAACAGCAAAAAAATCTGTAATTTTTGCATTATTTCTCGTCCAAGCAAAAAAAACTTGATCTGAAAGAAATGATCTATCCAAAGTTTTATAACCTACTACCGTTTTTCGTGTTATACCATCTCCCATGTTGATTGCATTCTTTTCTAGAAAGTCTTCATAGGTTCTATACACACCCTCTGGAAAATCTTTTGCCAAATAAGATTTGGCTTCCCCATTACTAGATGCAGTTACTTCATTTGAAACCTGATCTTGTGCGCTAATCTTGCTCACAAATAGGCAAAGAAAAAATAAAAAATGTATTTTTCTAATCATATTTCTTCCTAATTATACTAATTTGGTTAGTGGCAAATATAATTTAATTATTTAATTTAATAATTCTTTTGCGTGATTTAATGCCGAATCAGAGACGTTTGCGCCCGATAGCATTTGAGCTATTTCTGTAACTCTTTCGTTATGAGATAAAAGTTTTAACTCAGACTGTGTATCGTCTCCGACTGTAGATTTAGAAACTTTAAAATGAGAATCTCCTTTTGCTGCAATCTGCGGTAAATGTGTAATGGCAAATATCTGCATCGTGGTGCTCATTTCTTTCATTATCTCTCCCATTCTGATCGCAATTTCTCCGGAAACCCCTGTGTCAATTTCATCAAAAATCAAGGTTGGCAATTTTGAATATTTAGCCAAAATCGCTTTTACAGCCAGCATAATACGAGACATTTCTCCACCAGAGGCTACTTTTTTCAATAAACCAAAATCAGTTCCTTTATTGGCAGAAAATAAGAATTGCAATTCGTCTTTTCCGTTTTGGAAATAAGTTTCTGATGGAAGCAATTCCATATTAAAACGAGCATTCGGCATTCCTAATGTTTCTAAAATTGAAATTAACTGTTCTGATAATTTCGGAATTGCATTTACTCTATTTTCATGTATTTTAGATGCGTAATCATCTAGTTCAGAAGCTTTATCCTCGATAATTTTAGACAAGGAAGCTATTTCTTCATCCATATTATCTAGCTCTAATAAAGAATTTCCTAAATCAGACTGAATTTGAAGCAAATCATCTACAGAACTTACCTGATGTTTTTTCTGTAAATTATAAATCAATTGTAATTTTTGATTTATTAGTTCTAACTGCGCTGGATCATTTAACAATTTCTCCGAACAATTTTCTAATTCTTTAGAAACATCATCAAACTCTATAGCTAAACTTGTAATTCTCTCGAATAAATTTTGATATTCTGACGCAAAAGGAGCTACTTTTTGCAATGCATTTTTGATTTCATTAAGATTATGAAAAACACCAAATTGTTCTTCATTTGCAATCGCTAAAGATTTATCTAGAGATTCTTTTATAATCTCAACATTATTAAGTTTTTCGTAATCAGATTCTAATTCTTCCTGTTCACCAGACTTTAATTGCGCCGCAACCAATTCATTCAATAAAAATATATGGTACTCCTGCTCTTTTCCTGCATCACTTTGCTTTTTAAGCAATGCATTTAATTTCGATTTATCTGATTTATAAGATTTCAGCAGTTTCTCGTATTCAGCAATTACTTGAGAATTATTCGCAATAGCGTCAATAATTTTAAACTGAACATTCTCATCTGACAATTCCTGAGTTTGCTGCTGCGAATGAATATCAATTAAATATAAACTTAAATCTTGCAATTCCTGAAGATTTACAGGACTATCGTTGATAAAAGCACGAGATTTACCCGAAGGCAAAATTTCTCTTCTAATAATTGTCTCATCTTCATAATCCAAATTATTAGCTTCAAAAAACTCCTTTAAATTGTATTTTCCAATCTCAAATTGCGCTTCAATAACACATTTTTCTTCTTTATTTTTCAACGAAGTAAGATCTGCTCTTTTGCCCAAAACAAGACCAATAGCTCCCAAAATAATCGATTTCCCTGCACCTGTCTCTCCTGTAATTATAGAAAAACCTTTAGAAAAATCTATGGCTAGCTTTTCGATAAGAGCATAATTTTTAATTGACAGTGACGTAATCATAGGGCAGTTTTGTAAAAATAAAAGTTATAATGATAATAAAGATTGTAAATACGAAAAGCAAAATTAGAATTTAATTTGCGACCATTTAGTAGAGTTTAGCGGCGAAACTTTATTTAAAACATCCGTTAAATCAGTAATTGGAATACTTGGCCCTCCTGAAAAAATTGAAACAATTTCGTCTGATTTTGCATCAAAGAAAACTCGAGTTATAAAAGCATTTGGTTTCACCGAATTTAATTTCCCGATTAGCAATAAAGAGTTTTTTATTTTTTCTTTTGCTGCTTTCTGATCCATAGTCATCGCATCCAATCCAGTATGATAAGCATAGGTAGTCTGACGTAAATCACTATAAGTTGGTGCAATCATATCATTAATTAAATAGTAACGGTTTTGAAGTCCGTCAGATTGATTCCATCCTTTAAAACCACCTTGCTGCGCCACATTGGCAATATTCTGTGCAGTTTGAAGATACGGATTTCCAGCGCCCATCTGAAAAGTATCAGCATCCATACCTAAAATCACATAACAGTAGAAAGATATAACAGAAACTAGATTTGAATCGTAAGTGTTTGGATTAAACAACAATGGTTCATACTCTGTGTATCGAAAATTAAAATCTTTATCATTATAATTTAAAACTGGCGACGAATAAGTAGAATTAAAAATCAACCTTGAAGACTGAACCTGAATGGTTCCTGTAAATTGATCAGAACTATTAGAAGACAAAGTAATGTACATTGAACAGTTTATTCTTTCGTTTTGTTTTAAAACAGAACCTGTCCAGTCTGTTTTATTTACAAACTCAGCCAGAGAAGTCTGGAGCGTTTTAAAAACCTGATTATTAGGATTTGTTAGACGTTCTGTATTAATAGTAACTGTACAATTTAGCTGTTGAGCT
>RCUH01001220.1_pt1 | contig 20044 bp, 46 predicted proteins | sample 2166191 | NCBI WGS metagenome assembly RCUH01 (sample SAMN09932848, study PRJNA488358) | compost metagenome | feature: garden; material: soil; isolation source: compost soil in an enriched community after 214 h of incubation | place: Germany: Experimental Botanical Garden Goettingen | collected...
GTCATGCACCACGTACCCCCGCTCATGCCGCACCCCCTGCGCGCAGGTTTGCTGGTTGCGTCACCAGGGTGCGGCCCTCGCTGGTCACGTCCACCCGGGCGGTCCCCTTACCCACTGGCCGCGTCATAGGGGTGGATTCATCCAGGGCAACGAAACCCCGCTTCGCTGCGCTGCGCTGCACATGGCCGATATAGGCAGTGACTGCGCGACTGGTCAAGGTCGGGCGGGCCGCCTGCATGGGGCGGGGCTTCACCAGCGTGTTTGCGTACATGCGTTCGACCGGGCCGGACGTGTTACCTACAACATCAACGTACATCATCCGAGTGCCATCGATCTTCACGCGGTCCGGCGCATCGGGCAGATCGTGTTCGAGGTGAAAGCGAAAGCCGGGCGGAATGTCTTTGAATTTCATGTGAGTCCTTTTGCAGTGGTTGAGGGGTTAGCGCTTGTCTTTGCCTGCGCGCCGTGTGGCGTCAGCGGCGGCCATGGCTCGGGCGATGGTCAACATCGTGTTTTGCAGTGTGTAGGCCAAGCGATCAGCGTATTCATGCGGGGCCGCACCGGGCACGCTTTCAACATGCACCACGTCACCGCCTTCGGTGATCCACGTGCCGGGCCGCCATGCCTTACGGTCTACGTTGCGGATATGCGGCATGGTTCTCATGCCTCGACCGCGCGATAGCACATGAGCTTCACCAGCACACAATCGGCGTACAGGCCGCTTACAGCGCACGTCGTGAAGCCGGGGTTATCGCACTCATCGGAGTCAGCCGACCAATGGCCCACCGTGAGCCCGCTTTCCTTTGCCACAGCAAAGGCGTTACGTTCAAACGTGCGGTACGCCATGCATTCATCCGAACTCATGCCGCTGTAGTCGCCGTTGATCATGGCGGCCAGATAGAACCCGGCGACCTTGAATTCGTAATGATCCCATTCAAGCGTTTTCATGCTATGTCCATTAGCAAAAGTAGGTTGCAACGATGACCCGCTCAAAGTCATCAACGTAGCGCACCAGCGTGCCACTAAACGCCGAATCGCTGGCGTAACCGTCGAAGTGCTCCCACCCTTCACGCTGCGGGTGCGGGGCAATGGATGGCGTGATCCGCGCGAATTCACCCAGGTCATACACGAGGCCTTTGTAGCGAAAGAACGAGGCGCTTTCTTGCGTGTCGTCGCTTGCCAAGTAATCGAATTCGGCCTGTTCTTTTGCTGTGAGCGCGTGCCAGTCGATCACGTCACGCGGTTGGTTATTGCACTTGAGTTGCATGATGATCAATCCTCGGTGTCGAACATATCGTCAAGGGCCGCACGTGCAGCGGCTTCGGTCGGATAGGCCGTCCAATCCGTACAGTCCAAATAACCGGGCGCGCTCATGCGTGCCAGCCATCCGTTCTTTAGTTCGCAGAGTTCGTCGGCATCGTCGGGCGTACCACTGAGGTAGTTAAGCAAAGCCTCGACGTGTGTTGCGCACGTGCGGCCCACATCGTCAGCGGTCACAACCTCAGTGCCTTGTGACGTGTTGACTGCGAAGTAATCGCCTTGATAGACCTGCGGTTTCATGATTGCCATGATTGGCCCCTTAAAGGAAGTAGATGTGTTGATCGTCACCGAGGTAGCAACCCTCTGCACTGAATCGAGAGATAGCGCGATGCGTGCCGTAGGCGATGGCGCTAAGCACGTCACCCAGGCTATCGCTACCCCGCCCATGGCCGCACGTGTCGTCAGTGCTGTAGCAGGCGCCCTCCCACCGCTCAACGCCGTAGACAGTGGCGCAGGGCTCAACGTCTTTCAGCATGTTGCGATCAAAGAAGCCGGTGCCGTGCCCACGTGAGCACAGAAAGAAGTCGTGCCCGAGTTCGCCCCATTCACGGTATTGCGTAGCCTGTTCAATCAGCGGCCCGCATGCTGCGATGAACTCGCGACAGTCGTCATGCGCCTGCAAGATGGCCGACGGTGCGAACTCGAAAGATTCAAGGCCCTCGTGCTCGCCATCATGCGATGCCCATGCCGCGCATTCGAGATAGCCCTGTACGAAACGTTCAAACGATGTTGCCATGGTTAGCCCCTTAGCGACAGTCTGCGAACTCACGTGAAAGGCGTTCACGGTTAGTGCGGATCAACTCAATGCACTCGCGCGCCTCATCTCGGATATAGAACATGCATTCACGATGCCGCAGGGCGATGCACTCACGCAAGCGCATCAAACTGTCCTCGATAGCGGTTTCGAGGTCGCGTGCCTCGTCCCACCGTTCGGCGTCCTCGCGTGCCATCTCTGCAAAGGCTTCCGCGTGTCCATCGGCTGCATGTGCGGCCTCATCCGCATCGGTATGCACGTCACCGAAGTAGACCCGCTCATCATTCGAGGTCCAACGGTAACCCGCGAGAAAGCGGCCATGCGGAAGGCGGGCGATGATGCCGATAGCCTTTTCATCTTGCATGGTGTCTGTGAACCATCCGCGATGCAGGTCACGCAAAACGTCATGCGCGTCCTGTTCATCGCGAAAGTATTCCCCGCAGTGCGTGACCCAAACGTTAGCGCCGTCCGTGTCAGTGCCACGGTGCATGGCCGCATAGGCGTCGGCCCAATTGTCGAAACCGTATTCGCGGGCCTTGCGCCACGATGCCCGGCGCGTGCTAGGCGGGCGCTTGTCATTGTGCTCTGACGTCTGCATCTTGAGTATCGACAGGCGCGCCATTGCGCCGCCCTTGTTCAATTGCAGGTATTGAGGTGCGTCAAACTTTGCCATGGTCATTCCCCTTGAGTTTCTTTAAGGGCATAGCGCCCCACGTCGTTACCGTTGATATCGTGGATCGTCTCGAAAAAGCCCGACGCGCCGCGCGACTCAAGGCTATCGGCCATCTCGCGCAGGATGCGGGCAATTTCTGCCTCGGGCGCATCGTCAAAGGCCGCGTTGTCGCAGCGCATGTTTACTGTGAAAGTCTTTGCCATGATCACGCCTTTTCGATCTGCGACGCGATATTGCGCAGATGGTCGATACAGTGCGCCGCCCCTTCGGTCATCGGCAACTCTTCCGGCCCGTGGTCCGACACGAACAGATAGCGCTTGTCGTCGCTTTTCTTCACCGGACCTATATCGCCCGAGCCATAGTTAAGCACGCTGTCGGCCATACCATAGAGCATGGGGTTAACTTCAAAGTGAGCGCTTTCGATACGGTTACCCCACCCGCGTTTGACGACATAACGCGGCGCCAACTGCGGGCATGAGTCGATGTAGCCTTGACCGAATTCGAGAGAGACCGCGAAAAGAGTGCCGTCGATACGGGTGAAGAATTCAATCTCTACCTTTGTCGGCGCGGGCGATTCAATGATGTGCGTCACTCGAATCTTCGCGGCGTAATCACTCGCATGGCGGCCCGTGTCGCGGGCATAGCGCTCGCCGTTTTTCATTCCCTTGAGTGAGCTTTCGGGGAACATGCTTGTGTGACCATCACGCAGCACAGCGAAGGGCACCAGCACGGGAAAGGAGGCCATCAAATCGACCGCCTTAGACAGTGCTCCGAGCCTGCGATACGTCACGGTGATGGCCCCGTACAGCTTGCCACCGATGTACTCGGGCACGGGCAAACCTGCATCCGTGAATTTCTGCGCGATGGCATGCTCTGCCTTAAGCGCCGCGATTTGCTTTTCGTGCTCTGCCTGCAATTGTTCGATAGTTCTCATGATGTTTCCTTTGATCAACCGTAAACAATGCAACCCATGGCCGCGCATTGGAGAATGCAGTCAGCAAGGTCGCCGTCCACGTTGCCCGAGTCGCCGCCCGGCTCACTGACAAGGGCCAGAAACAAAGCCGCGCGGTAATGGTTGGCGACCTGCGCATGGCTGGCCTTGTCGGTCATATCGCCTGCCAGGATGCGGCGGATGCCGTCGCGTAGTTCGTCGTATCCCACCTCGAAACGGTCGCTGTCATCGTCCTCGCAGTCCCACACGCGTACACGTGCCCATTCGCGCCCGTAGGGGCCCTCAACCGTATCGAGGCACTTCACCCCTGCCCAGTAGTTGGAACCGCCCTCGCAGGCCGTCGTGAGCACGTCGCGAAGGAATTGATCGGACGGGGCAAGCGTGAGGTCGATGGCGTTGGGCGTAGGGCCGACGTGCAAGGGGTTTTGCAACGTGCCATCGCCGACGATGCGGGCCGAATCGGTGGGCGTGGCAAACGTGCAATTGATGAGGCTGGCGCTACCGTCCGAGTAGGCCGCGCTTTGCATGTTGATGATGCGCATGGATGTGACGTGCTTTTCGGTCATGGCTTTTCCTTATCAACGGGTTTTGAATTCGCGCAGGACCGTATAAGTACGATCCCATGCGATGGTGTCAATCTCGGATTCGATCACGTTGCGGCTTGTGCCTGCATCAAACTCATGATCAAAGCGCACAAACGAAACCTTACCCTTCGCGCTTGCGAACTCGTTTTCGTATTCCGTCATTCGCGCATCGGCGTCATGTTTTGAGTAAAACCAATCCGACCCGCCCGCACCGGGCGCGTCAATTGCGATTGCATGGATGGTGATTTTGGGGGCCATGGTTTTTCCTCGGGGTTAGAACAGGCGATGCAGGACACGGGCGCGGGATTCGCGCATCAACACGGCGTCGATGTGACGCAGTGCGGCGGGGCGGCGCAGGCGGCCACGGATGACCGCGTAGGCGTGTGCGGTGGCACGGGCAAGGGCGATGATGTGACGCATGGTTGATCCTTTAGGCTTGTTCGCGTTCAAGTTGATCGGCAATGTAGGCATCGGCACTGTCGCGGTAGGAGAACCATGCGCGATGGTTGCCGTTATGTTCCACGGCAAAGGCACGCAACCAGCCTTCAGGCTCATGCGCACGGACGGTGTAAGACGACACGGGACCGACGCGCGAGGGTTCGACTTCGACGGCGTGCGCGTCATCCATGCATGTGGTGTCGAACAGGCCGCGAACACCGGCCAGTGTCACGAACCTATTGGCCGCACGGGCTTGTTGCTGCACAGCCGCCGTGCGGTATTCGTCGGCCACGTGGTGGCGACCGTCGTTGTCATTGTTGAGCGACCATTGCGTTAACGTGGCGGCCTGCGCTGCGAGGTGCGCTGCGAACCTTTGCAGTTGAATCGCGTAGGCCTTTGCTTTCGCGTTGAGGTGCATAGGGTTCATGTCGCGGGCCGTGGCCTGTTGACGGGCGAAGTCGGCGGCGAGTCGGCTAGCCATCGTGCGCGACACACGATAGCTACGGTTAACCGGCAGGCCTGCGAGGCCCTTAGCAACTTCCAACATTTGCACGGAACCGTAGCTATTGAGGCTCAACATATCGGGGCGCGTGTGCTGCATCCAACCGATGAAACAAAAGAACGCCTTACCGTCAATCGCAAGGGTCATGACTGGCAGGCCGCCAGTGAGGTCCTTGCGCATGGAACCGAGAGAGATAGAAGCCATCGGGAAACCTCGTGAAGTAGTTGATTGGAGACTTGATTTTATGAGTCACTGTTTGGCAGTGTCAAGGGGTTTACCCTACCAATCGCAAAACATCGTCAACAAAAGCCCCTGTTCCATACCTCGCTGCATGAATCGTTCGGTGTCCATTTTGAGAGAGTAATAGCCCTCCCACAAGGCATCCGACTCGACGCCTTTCACTTTGCGTTTCCGATACATCTTGTGCAGCGTTTCGGACCCCAGCATGGCACGTCGATAGAGTGTCTGATACAGCCGGATATCGGACGCCTCGGGGGTGTCTAGGCGCATGTAGTTCTTGACCATGGTCACGCTCCCAGTGCGTTGATGATCGAGCGCCAGCCACCGGCCAGCATCCAACCGACCACGGCGCAAGCGCCGATGACGAACCCGACGACAAGCAGGCTCACAAGCCACACGTTTTCCGACTTGCGCTGCGACTGTGCGACGTTGTAGCGACGATGTGCAGCGCCAAGCATGGCGTTGGCATGGGCTTCACTGCGGCGGCTCATGATGCACGGGCCTTACGGTCATTGCGCGATTGAGCGACACGCGGGCGGGCCGTGCGGCTGTCTTTCCATTCGACGGGCACAAAGCCTGCGATCTGTTCCCAGGCTGCGCGCTTGCGCATTTGGTTCGTGGTGGGGGTACGGGATGCCATGGCGTTTCCTTTTGCAGTGGTTGAGGGGAATGGGTCAGTGTTCGCGTTGGCAACGAACGGGCACGCGGCAGACTTGCGCGTCAGCAATATCGCGCAGGCACCACAGTGCGCCCGTGCGGGTGTTATGAAAGCCGGGTAATACGTCGGGCATATCGATGACGTGCATGACCGCGCCGGACTTGTCGAATGCGGCCCAGCGCCAGCCACGGCCAAACGTTGCGCCTACAACGTCGTCGTAATTAAAGCGGCGGAATTCGGATGTAACTTCGGTGCCGTCACCCATGACGCCACGCGGGCCGATCAAGCGCTGGGCAACGTCGGCCACGGGCATGAACTCGGGCAAGTCGCGGCTGTCTTTCAGGTGGGCAGGCAACGGGACGATTCGATAGTTGCCACGGTACTGGGGCTGAATCGATACGGCCATCCATGCAAGTGCGTCGGCAGGCGTGGGGAACGTGCCGTAGCAGGTGCCTCCCTCAATGTCGCAAATCTCCCCGGTGGGGATGTACTCAAGGGCCGATGCAGTCATGGTGAAACCTCGTGTGTTTGTTGAGGCCTCGATTCTCGGAGTCACTGCCTATCGGTGTCAAGTGCTTTTCGCGACCTGCGATGGCCACGGCCCGGCCCCACTCCCTCAAAACCCCAGCGGCGCCCCGCCCCGCCTGGTGATCGTGCTATGGTTTTGGGAGCATCCGGCCTTTTCTCGCGCATGCCTACGTGTATACGTGGAACGGTGACACGTCAAACGAATCCAACTGTGAAAAGACTAGGCCCTCGCCGCTTACTTTGGCTGTTTTTCCCTCTGCATTTTCCAGAGTAAACGGTCAAAACCGTTTGACTTCGGTCAGCGGTTTGGCGGTGGCTCGGCCAACTCGTTCGGCGATCACTTTGTCCGCTTACTTTGGCGAAAGTTTGCTCAAGATTTTTGCAGGTCGATTGTCAAAACCGTTCGGCGGCACTTCGGCAAACGATTTACGCAAGGACTTATGGAAAGTGTTGACACTGTGTTTGATTGACAGCTAAGATTGAGCCTCGATCAACCAACCCTGGAGTTACTTCATGCTTACGACCCGCCACACCAGCCGTGCAGAGAAAGCCATGCTCGTCGCCGACTCGATGAACCACGCCGACCGCGATGCGGCGCACGCTGTACCAGCCACCAACGTCCGCGAGAACAACGGCTTCACCGGCCAGATCGAACGGCTGTCGCTCGGCCAGTCGGCCGCCCGCGTCGAGGCTGTTGACCCTGGCCTGCGTCTGGTGGATCTGCCGGACACGCTGCCCCTGCTGCGCACGAAGCTGCGCAACAACACCAACCCGCTCGTGCAGCGCGCGGCCACGCGCACCGGCAACCGCTACACCGTGGAGGTGACGGACGTGCAGACCCTGGGCGGCCTGATCTATGTGCTGGTGATCGTCACGTGCATTTCGATGGGCGAGAACGCCATCTGACGTGAAATTTTGTTGACAAGATCGAACGGCATCACTAGCATTCGTTAAACGTCAACGCCAATAGTTCTCGCGCCCAGGCCGAGGCACCCTTCAGAAACGCTTACCACCCTATTCGCCAAGGAACGCCATGAGAAGTTACACCGTCAAGCAAACCGCAGCCGCACGCAAGGCCGCCTTCGAGAACCTGCAAAGCCGTCGTGCGAACTCGACGCACATGGGTGACATCGGTGATCGCGTTACCGTAATTACGCAGTTGCTCAGCTACTCACAGTGGCCGCTCGACAAGCGCGCTGGCGAACCGACCACGCACATCATCGAGTTCATCACGAACAACGACGAGGTGTTGCGCGTGAAAGAGGCTTACCCGCTGGAGTTCGGTAACCAGCCACGGATCAACGGCGACTACTACACCCTGGATCTGGTGATCAAGGGACACAGCCCCGCTGAGATTGAACGCAAGGACCCGAACGACGGCCGCATGTATATGCACCCGCTGAAGGTCACGACGCAAATCTGGTTACTGGCTATGCGTCACGCGCCGTTCTACAACGTGCCCCATGCCACCCCTTACTGAAAGGAACCACCATGATCATCAAGTTCCTTCTCTGGCTCGGCTTCGTCAAGCACGGCCGCAAGTCCACGCTGTGCCGCATCAACCCTGAGACCGGCACGCTCGAATACGTCTACCCCGTGACGATCATCTGGCCGTTCCACGCGCCTCCCGCGCACATGTTCTGGACGCACTTGCGCCTGGGGGCCAAGCACGGCTTCGACCGCATCTACGTCTTCCGCAACCTGCCCGGCGTTATCAAGTGGGCGCCGGGTCGCGTGCTCCCGCGTCGCTGGGGCATTGGCTTCTGCGGCTTCGAGTTTGGAGATCGAGGATGAAGCCCATCGACCGCTTCGCTTGGATCGAGAAGTACCTGACCGAGCATGATTGCTGCGACGCGCTCGACCGCACGTTCGTCGATGCCTACGACTTGGCGTGTCAGCCGGCCACGGTGGTCATCATGCCCTTCGGCGCGAACAAGATCCCACAACTCGGTCGTGACCTCGGCCAGATGTACCTGCAAGGCCGACTCACCCGACACGCGACCGGCCTGCCGCAGATGCGAGGCATGGGCTTCCCCGCCTGGACCTACGTCTATCGCCTGAAAGCCAAGCCCAACAAACACCATCCCTTCCCAACGAAAGAGTTCTAACCATGGCAACCTACACGTACACCCCGACCAAGCTGCACGAGGGCCGCATCGCGCTCACCGCATTGATCCAGGCCTTCTCCGAACAGGCGCAGACCACGCACCGCCAGTTGACCGAAGAGGATAGCGACGGTGAAGTGGTCGGCGATCTCTTCCTGGAGATGATGACCGATCAAGTCACGGCGTTGACGCGGCAACTCACGCTGTACCTGCTGTCTTTCAATCACACGAAGAGCTTGGGCCACGCAGCGGCGGCACGCGCGAGCAACGTCTTCACGACTTTCACCACGCTGCCGGCCAAGCTGGAGATGCTCGGCATGCTCGATGAGGTGTTCTCGCCGGTCCAGCGTGACGACGGCTGCAACGGCTTCCCTGGTGATGAAGGCGGCGAGGCTATCGATCTTGCGCAGCCGCGCGCCGTGCGTTTCAAGCTGACCATCCCGAAGGACATCAGCGACCGACTGGCTGAGTCCGCAGAGAAGCTCGCGCTGAAGTGCAAGAAAGCCGTGGCCGACGCGGCAATGGATGAACAGGCCGGCATGGCCGCGTTCGAGCGCATCGAAGCAATGGTCGCCAACATGACCGATGACGAGATCGACCTGCTGCGCTCGCGCATCAAGGTAATCGCGAACGACCGCTTCTTCGCTCGCATGCGTGGCCCTGGCGGCACGGGCGATTAAACTCGTCATCCCTTCAACCATCGGATCATCATGACCACTGAACTCGTCACCCAAATCCTGCGCACGGAAGCCAAGCGCGCACAGGCCGACATCAACCTGCGCACGAAGCAACTGGAGACGAAGAACAACTTCTCCCAGGCCGTCAGTGCGCGTCTCGCGGCGAACGCAGCGGTCAAGAAGATCGAGGCGGCGGTGCTCGACTTGCAAACCGCCGAACGCATCATCAACGTACTCACTAAAGGAGCTTGAATGAAGTCTGCATCCCTTCTCGCCTCGACCATGGCGATGCTCGCCGCGTCGGCATCTTCCGTAGCCGAGACCACCGGTCGCATCGCGCAACTGTTCGCGCCTGACACGGTTCTCGAACGCGATCCGCGTGACCGCTCGCAACGCCGCCCACGGGCTCACCGCGTCAAGAGCGGCTACCGCGCCGAGCGCCCCCGCAAGATGCCGCGCGCTGGCTGGCCCGCTGGAACGAAGCTCACTAACAAGGCGCGCAATGGCGAGATCACTTTGCGCCGGGGATGGTAATGATCATGCCCACATCATCCAGTCGTGAAGTGACGAGCGGCAAGTTCGACGGCAATGCCTTCTATGAGGCCATTCGCAGCGCCGCGTTCAAGCGTGCGATCCCGATGGGCGACGTTGCCACGGAAACCGGCGTGAGCACCGCCACGCTGAGCCGCATGAAGAAGGTACGCGGCGGCACCGACGTGGTGAGCTTCCTGGCGCTGTGCCACTGGGCCAACGTCAACCCGCTGACCTTCTGGTTGCCGACGGCGGCCGACGAAGTGCAGGAACGGCCGACGATGCAGATTTTCACCGAGATCCTCGAAGGCGGCATTAACGATGTGCCCATGAGCGCTGACAGCAAGATTCTCGGCTTCAGCGACACGCCCGGTCTGTTCTATCTCCGCACGCTGCAACGCGTGGATGATCAGGGCTTTCCCGCCAACGTGTCGTTGCGACGCATCCTCGTGGTCGTCGGTGCCACGCCTATCACCGACTACTCGTTCGACCAGTTGCGCCCGATCCCCGGTTTCGCCCTGTGCGACGGCGATGACGTGTCGGCGTTCGAGGTCATCAAGATCTAAGGCCGGCCATGAAGACCCAGTACAAAGAGATCGCGTTCAAGCCCGAGACGCGCGCACTCATCAACTACCTCAACCAGTTGATCGAGAGCTATCTGGAGCGCGGCTACCGCCTGAGCGTGCGGCAGCTTTACTACCAGCTTGTCCAACGCAACATCATCAAGAACAAGGAAAGCGAGTACAAGCGCGTCGCGGGGATCATCAACGACGCACGCCTCGCCGGCATGATGCGTTGGGACGCGATTGAAGACCGCAACCGTGAGGTGCTGACACGACCGCACTGGAACGACGGCAAGCACTTCCTCGAATCGGTGGTGCCGCAGTTCCATCTGGACATGTGGGACAACCAGCCGACGCGCGTGTTCGTCATCGTCGAGAAGGCCGCGCTCGAAGGCGTGCTGACACCGATCTGCCGCAAGTGGGATGTGCCCCTTCTGTCGGCGCGTGGTTACCCCAGCGTGAGCATCCTTTACGACATGGCGCAGGACTACATGATCCCCGCCATCGACAACGGCCAGAGCATCCACGTGCTGCACCTGGGCGATCACGACCCGAGCGGCATCGACATGACACGTGATCTCGAAGAGCGGTTGATCATGTTCATCACGGGTCAAGAGTTCGACGAAAACGAATACCCGGCCGAGTTCACGCTCGACCGCATCGCACTGTCTCGCGAGCAGATCCGTGAGACCAACGCGCCGCCCAACCCTGCGAAGATGTCGGACTCGCGCAGCAACGCCTACGTAAAGCGTTTCGGTAACTCGTCCTGGGAACTGGACGCACTGCCGCCCGAGTACATCGCCGATCTCGTCGAGACCCACCTCGAAGCGAACATCGACGATGAGCGTTGGGAAGAGCGCAAGGCTGTCAAGGATGGCATCGCGGCGCAACTCAAGTCGGTCGTGACAAACTTCAAGGAGCAACCATGAGCAACCCTTTCAAGAACTTCGTCGTCTACAACCTCACGGTCAACGATGGCGCCAAGCACCTCACCGGCACCGAACTGATGGCCGGCCTGCTGAACCTCAACGAGGACATCGAGACGCAGCAGGTCGAAGCGGCCGAGCCCTCGGGCGGCTCGTACTCGCGCCTGGGCTTTGCCGAGATCGATGGCGACGACAAGTACATGCTCGACCTCAACGGCGCGGCCGTGCTCGTGGGCATCAAGATCAGCGAGCGCATCCTGCCGGCCAAGGTGCGTGACGCCGAGGTCAAGCTGCGCATGGACAAGCTGGCCGAACTCGTGGGCCGCCCGGCCAGCAAGAAGGAATGGGCGCAGACCCGCGACGAGGTAGAGTTCGAGATGCTGCCCAAGGCATTCATCCGCGAACAGATCGTCTACGTGATGATCACGCCCGAGTCGCAGATGTTCGTGTTCTGCACGGCGGGCAAGAAAGCACAGTCGGTGTGCGACACGGTGTTCAACTTCTTCAACACGTTCTACGACTTCACGCCCGTGCCGCTCTCGTTCGAGAAGAGCGTCGTGAGCTACCTGAACGGCGTGGCGCGCGACACGAGCGTCGATGGCCTGTTCTACCCGCGCAGCGAGGGCAAGTTCAAAGGCCCCGAGAAGCGCGTCGTGAGCGTCAAGGATCGCGACATCGGCGCCCACGAGATCCAGGCGCTGCTCAAGGCCGACTACGACGTGCATGAGCTTGGCATGGATTGGATCGAAGAAGGCGAAGTCGATCCGCTCATGTCCTTCCGCTTCGACGACAAGCTGTGCTTCCGTGGCTGCACCATCGGGATCTCGAACGACGGCGACAACAGCGAACGTGGTGACGACAAAGACACCGCGTTCTTCTCCATCGCGTGGCTCACGGCGACGATGACCCGTCGTCTCGTGACCGCGATCAGTGCGGAACTCGCCGGCCCCGCCGATGAGTCCGCTTCCACCACCAACGACGAGGACTTTTAAATGACGAAGACGAAAGACACCGCGACCGTGCCCGAGGCGCACGTGTCCGACCTGACCATCCCCACGGCGGGTGAGCAGCAACACCTTGCGCTCGACAAGCCCGGTGAACTCCTGATCGACGCGCTCAACAGCATCGCGAAGGTCGAGAGCGCCCCGAAGACCCCCAAGCCCACGGTCAAGATGTTCGAGGTGCCCATCGGCGGCGAGGTCGTGATGCCCACGGGTGAGATCCTCCAGATCTCCGTGTTCTACCCGAAGGAAGTGCAGCCCGCGCGCGTGGGCGTCTACGTGACCGAGCAGGACGACAGCGTGATCGACAGCGAAGCGCTCGACGGCATGGTCACGATTGGCTTCAGCCACTGGGACGGTCACAACTGGGGTCCGCAGTTCCAGACGCCCGAGTCGGCCAGTGCCAACCACGGCGCCGCGAAGTGGCCGCCCAAGCCCTGGGCTGCGCTCCTGGCCGAACACCCGGACAACGCGATCTGACCATGATCAAGCCCGAGTACAGCAACAAGATCATCCGGCTCGAACGCCGAGCCGCTGATGAACGTAACTTGACCGAGGACGAGCACTTTCTGATCGAGCACGCGCTTGAACTCGACTTCGAGATGATCACGGACGACGCCAACGTCTTCGCCTGCACGAACGCTCAACTGATCGCCTTGGTGCGAGCGCGCGGCGGCCAAATCGAACGCAAGACGAAGGAAGAGGTGAAGGCATGAGCAAGTCACGACTCGCCTACGCTGAAGAGCGCCGCCCCGGCCTCACGAAGATCTACGAAGAGCTTCAGGCCAAGTTCCCGCAGCGTCAATCGCACGACCTGCTCTACATGGCGAAGAACGCATGGCACGGCCTCAACCCCGTGCATGCGATGACGCCCGAGGAACTGGGGCGCGCTCAGGCGGCCGGCATCATCTCGAAGAACGCGGTGCAACGCGTCGAAGCCCTGCGCAACGACTGACATGCGCAAGCCCGACATCAAAGCCCTGGCCGAGCACACCGTGCTCATCACCGACCCGGCCTACAAGCCGCGCACCGGCCGGCCGGCTAACCCCGAGGTGATGCATCTGGTCGAGAAGTTCAAGCGGTTCCTGCCGGGCCGTGACTCCTTCTTCGTGCCTGACGCGCAACTGGTTGATGTCGAGTTTCTGCGCAAGCCTTTCCTGCGCGCCGGCCTGGGCGTGTGCTTTCGCCATACCTACGACGACCCCTCGCACGAGAGCCCCGGCGTGCGTGTGTGGCGACTCGAAGGTCCCTACGACAACGACTTCTAAGGAACAAACATGCAGATCATTGAGGTGCGCTACGACGCTGACGCACTGCGCAAGATCACGAACGACATCGGACACAACGTCCATGTGATGAACGCTTTGCGCGAGGCCGGGGCGCCTCTCGTTGGCGTCCTGCTGCTGCGCTGTGTGAAGACCGGCCTGCTGACCATGCAGACGGTCGAGGACATCGACGGCGATATCTACGTGTGGAAGTGGTACTCGCACGGCCTGCACGACGCGAAGGGTCAGCCTGTGGTCTACGGGCCGATGCACGAGGCGCGTCGCGGTCAGGGCAAGACTTACTCGTGGATTGCCTATGCAAAGAAAGGAGCAACGCATGTCGCTGCTGATGACGAATTCTGAAGGCAGTCGCAAGGTCACGATCATGCTGACCGCGAGCCAGATGGCTGAGTTTCTGCATCTGCGTGATCTGCCCACGGTGCTCGCACTGCGCTTCAAGGAGTTGCTCGACAAGGCGGGCATCAAGATCGAGGTCTGCGAGAACGACGACTTCACCGGTCAAGCGTTGTTCGACGGGCGGCTGGTCATCAAGGCGGCTTATGGCACGCTGACTTGCTGGTCCGAAAGCTACGGCACCCAGTGCTACTTCCGCTGGCGTTACACCGACAAGGAGCGTGAGCAATATGAGCGCAACCAAGCCTGACGGTTGGGTCGTCACGTACACCTCGGGCAACCGTGGCTACGTGATGGGCAAGAAGCCTGAGCCTCACGAGATCATCCGCGAGGTCGTGCCGTTCTACATCGGACGCCCGCACATCCTGCCACCCACCGCGTCGATGCTACCGCACATCGAGAAGGCCTACGTGAGCGCGTTCATGCACGGCAAGCAGGACAAGAGCTACCGTGCAGCCGAGGGCACGCTGCGGCGTGTTGCAACCATTGGCGCTGACAAGTACATCCAGAGCCTGGGCCTGAAGGACGTGCCGTCGGTCGCCATCGACTACACGGCGGCGTCTGAGCAACTGGCCTACAGCATTCACGGCACCACCATTAACCAACTGGGCGACGCGGACGCAGAGAACGTTCGTCGGTACGCCCGCTCTGCCGTTCACGCGGCGCTAGGAATTGTCAAATGAAAGTCACCCTCGTCCTTCAGGAAGAACCTGACAACATTCGCATCGAGATGGACGCCGATGATCTGGAGACCGCGACGATCATCAACATGAAAGGTCGCTTCTACGTCTATCAGGCGTTCAAGTGGCAACAAGGTGAGATCTGGTACCAGCGTGTCAAGCCGCCGTTGATGCTGTGCGCACCCACAGGGAAGGACGTAAAACCATGAGCGTGCCCTACACCGACGCAGCCATCGACTGCGAGAGCCTCGGCCAGCGATGGGACGCGCCCGTCATCGCTATCGGCGCCGTGACGTTCGACCGCAAGACCGGCAAGCTGGGGCAAACCTTCTACGAAGAGATCGACTTCACGAGCGCCTGCAAGAACGCGCGCGTGGACGGCGAGACGGTCGCGTGGTGGATGCGCCAGAACGCCGAAGCGCGCCAACTCTTTCAGGACACGGGCCGCGTGAAGCTCGCCCTCGCCACGGCATTGCAGCAGTTCACCGCCTGGGGCCGCGCGCTGCCGGGGCGCATTCAACCGTGGGGCAACGGCGCCACTGCCGACATCACGTGGCTGGAGCACGCCTACGACACCGGCGCGGTGGGCCTGAAGGAGCCGTGGCACTTCCGCTCGATCCGCGACATGCGCACCGTCCTCGACGTGGCCGAGTACCTGATCGGCTACGACCCACTGCGCGACCCGGATCTGGTCGATCACACGCTGACGCCGCACAACGGCCTGGACGATGCGAAGTGGCAGGCGCGCGCCATCGCAACGTGCTACATGAAGATGAAGGCCTGCGTGGTCAAGCCCGCAGACGACGAAGACTTCTAGCCATGCGCTACGCCAACAAAAGGGCTGAGGCCCTGGCGCTCATGCGTGAGCACATCCGCGATGAGATCAAAGCCGGGCGCCGCCCGGTTCTTTGCCTTTATGAGGCCGAGTTGTCCATCGAAGCGATCAAACAGGAAGCCATGGTGGAGTTCGACATGCCCGGCGTGCGCTACTGGCACATGGCCGAAGACGACTCCTACTGGGCAACCATGCCCGGCGAGAAACTACCGACCCACGGCACCGGCCTCATCGCCAACCTCGTGATCGAGTTGACGCGCAACGAATTTATTGGACGACAAAAAATTCATTCCACTTACGCAAAAGATCGGATATAGTCTTACAAATGCTAGACTTCAACGAAAGCAACTGATGACGCCCCACTCGTACTACGCGGCCATCTGGCAGCAACGCCGCACCGAGTGGGCGCGTTACCAGATGGCCGAAACCTTTTTCAAACCGCTGTTCGCAGCATTTATCGGAGAGTACCTCGACATGCAAACCCTCAAGTTCAATGACACCGAAACGACCACCGGCTACGAGAAGCTCGAACACGTGCTGATCTCGGCCTACAAGCAGGCGGCCACGGGCAAGGGCCACGACCGTCACAACCTGGGCGGCGACATCCCGTTCCACGACCAGCGCATGCAGAAAATCAGCGAGTTGATCGACTCGCCGCTGGGCATGGTCTATCAGGCCTGCAAGAAGATGACCGAGGCCATGCAGCTTCCGACGCACGAGAAGCGCGTCCACGAGTTGCTCGGCTCCATCAACTACACGGCGGGCATCATCATCTTCATGAACAAGGCCGAGACCGCGAAGTTCAACAACACCATGAACTTCACCAAGTTGCACGAGAACGACTTCGCTGGTGGCGCTTCGACGGATGAACCGGCCCTCGACAAGAGCGAGTTCGTCATTCCGGCAAAAGCGACCGAAGGTCAGCCGGCGACGCGCGCAGATCTCGTGGACATCGCAAGCACCTACAAGGAAAAGTTCGGCAGCGACTCTGCACGAAAGGTCGTGAAACTCTTCACTTTCGACGGCCGCATCGCCAACGTGCCCCAAGCGTTCGTGCCTGCACTGACGCAGATCTTCCGCACGCTGCTTACCGACAACATCCGGGTGGGCGTCGATGTCTGACGGCATCCAAGCCGTGATCGGCCTCGGCATCTTCGTGGTGCTGTGCTTCATCCTGGCGCACCTCGCGCGGCGCTACACCAGCGCCAAGACCCCGACCGCTGGCTCGGTGGCTCAACAGCAACTCGCCGAGTCGATGCTCAAGCTGGTCGAAGACACCGCCTGGAGCGAGCACTTCGCCGCGTCGGCCGCCATGCACAAGAAGCGCATCGCGCGCCTGCGTGCTGAGGGCGTGGATCTGCCACGGGCCGACGGCAAGGTGCCGCGCAGCAATTACAACCCGCCACCCGGTTACGGTCGTCCACCGATGCCGCCATCGCCTGCCCCTCAACCTTCGCCCATCCACACGCTATGAACACCAAAGCATTCCGCGCCATCATGGCCGACCCGCTTGTCATCAAGCTGAAGAAGACGCACCCCGATGCCATCGTGCCCGACTACCAGTCGGCCGGCGCCGCGTGCTTCGATCTGCACTCAATCGAGAGCACCACGGTTGCAAGCTGGCGCGAACCGAAGATCCTGCGCACGGGTCTGTCTGTCGAGATCCCTCCAGGCTGGGTCATGTTGATCTTCTCGCGCAGCGGCCATGGATTCAAGAATGACGTGCGCCTCGCCAACGCTGTCGGCGTGATCGACGCGGACTACCGTGGCGAGATCATGGTCAAGCTGCATCGCGACTCGCCCGGCCTGCGTGAAGATCGGAGTACGTTGAGCGTGAGCAAGGGCGACCGCATTGCCCAGGCGATGATCATCCCGCGCCCCACCGTGAAGTTCGAGGTCGTCAATGAACTCGGTGACACCGCGCGCGGCGCGGGCGGCTTCGGCTCGACTGATCGCTACGCCGACAACCCTGGCGATGATCCGTTCGGCTCCGAAGGCAAGCACGGTTGGCGCCTCAAGGACCCCGCGCACCCTGGCAACCTCTGATCAACCAATCCCTCAACTGAAAGGCAAACAACCATGGCCGCAATCTCAACCGGCGATCTCTGCAAGAAGCTCGAAGTCGAAGTCAGTGTCGACAAAATCAAGGAGATGGGCTTCACCCCGGCCGCGCGTCCCGAAGGCAAGCGCAACGGCGTCTTCTGGCTGGAGTCCGACGCGCCCGCTATCGGCCGCGCCCTGGCCGCCGCCCTCAACCTGATCGCTGACGCCTTGGAAGAAGAGCTTCCGGCCGACGACGACTCGTTCTGACGAAAGGAGCACGATCATGTTGACAGTCAAGCGCGTGCTCGTTCTGGTCTGCATGGTCGTGCTCACCGCTTGCGGCGACACCAACGAAACGCAGGCTCACCGAGACTTCAATGCATTCGTGGCGCGATGCGACCCTGCGTCCATCCGCCATCGCGCGTCGGGCAACAACCGACAACTCACGTTCATCATGACGTGCCGCGACACCCAATCCGTCTACTAAGCGCCACGGCGCAAAAGGAAACACCATGCTCACCAAAGAACAGATCGAAGCCTGCATCGACTCCTGCTGCTTTCCCGATGACAACGGCGTGATCGCTCGTGATCAAATCGAAGACGCCATCCGGTCGGCCATCATGACGCACGACGAAGCGTTCGCTGCCGAGTCCACCACGCAGATCCTGCAACGCGCTATCGACACGGCGATCCACCGCGACGAAGTGGTCACGATCCGCCTCGTGTCCGACCAGCCGCCGCGCATGGGTGCCTACCTGATGGTGCCGGACGTGCGCGCCGTGTTCCGCCAGAAGGTCGAGGCGCCTGCCGAAGCTGTGCATGTGACGCCCGCCAAAGCCGAACGCGACAACTACCACTTCCGCCCCGACGTTCCGTCCGGTGTTCATGCCATCGAGCTTTCCGACGATCCCTGCGAATGGAAGTGGTCGGATGGCGTCTCGCGTGTGCTTTTGAAGAAGCCCGTGGGCACGATGGTCTGCGACACGTTCTCGAAGCAGTCGGTCGAGTTCATGGCCGCGTGCCTGGGCGCACCGTCGCAGCCGTTGCCGGGCAAACCGGCCCTCGACTTCAACGTGCCCGGCGTGAGCAGCGTGGACGACCACAAGGCGAAGATGTTTCGCATCCCTGAGTTCACGCCGGAAGTGCCGCTGGGCGTCTACGTGACATTCATCGACAACGGCGAGTACAAGTGGTCGGACGGCATCGCGCGCACGCGGAAGGGCTGATCATGATCACAATCTACGCACCGCTGAAGGGCATCGTAGCCATCGTCGCGGCCGACGACATCAAGGCCATCACCGTCGGCGAAGGCGCCTCACAGTTTCGCGGCATCGCGAGCTACGTGCGCCTGGGTGACGGCAGCACCATCGAGTCGTCGCAATCGGCCGAAACGCTGCGCAAGCTGGTTGACGCCGAGTTCGCGCAGCAACCCGCAGGTATCGCGGAAATGCTCGCCCAACTCACGAGCATAGGCGCAACGCTCGATAGCATCGACAGCGGCATCGGTGAACTCGACAACACGATGTGCCGCATCGGGAGGAACTTGTCATGAACGACTTCGATCCAGGGCTTCTTCTGGTCATCGCCGTGCCTGTGCTGGTGATCGTCGCCATCCTGATGCACCTCGTGCGCAAGCCTGACCGTGCGCTCGACCCCATCGACATGGTTCTGTTCTGCCCCGACTGCGGCCATCAGCACATCGACGGTGTGGAGGTCGGCAAGCAGGTCAAGCACTACGACGAACTGCCGGGCGGCATGGCCGAGTGGACCAACCCGCCGCACCGCTCGCACCTGTGCCACAACTGCGGGTACATCTGGCGGCCAGCCGACGTGCCGACGAACGGCGTGGCCGCGATCACCACCAAGGGCAGCAACGACAAGCCCGCGCCCATGCTTGCGGCAATGGCCGTGCCGTGCATCCGCGAGCGCGCAACCCAGGCCGGCGCTGCGAACCGTCGCTACCGTGCCCTGGCTGACCTGCGCAACGAGATCATGGAGATCCCCTGGCTGAGCTTCAAGCGTCAGGTGGTGATCGAGCGGATCGAGAACACCTGGGAGACGCTGGCCCGCATGGACGAGGAAGAGCAGCCATGACCACGGGTGACAAGCCGCACATCAGCTTCTTCCATGGCTACTGGCGTGTCGTTGCTCACGAGAAGCCGTGGAAGAAGCAAAGCCAGCCCACGCGCGAGTTGCGCGGCAAAGCACACGACGCGGTGCATCGGATGAACAACGAACCGTTCGCACTGGCGTTGCGCGGGGCCTACTGGGCGCGCAAGACGGCCGAGTACCACGCTCGCTGTGAGGCCGAATCGTTCAAGCAGATGCAGGAGGGTCTATGACAACGACACCATG
>RCUH01001227.1_pt1 | contig 19994 bp, 20 predicted proteins | sample 2166191 | NCBI WGS metagenome assembly RCUH01 (sample SAMN09932848, study PRJNA488358) | compost metagenome | feature: garden; material: soil; isolation source: compost soil in an enriched community after 214 h of incubation | place: Germany: Experimental Botanical Garden Goettingen | collected...
GTCTTATCTGAAGGGACCAAGATTGCGGACGACAGTCCTGTGCATGTGCTGACGAATCCAGGAGTTGTGGAGGCTGCGCACCTTAAGATGACTTCGGTTCATGAACTTGCGGTAAGGGCGGGAGTGGACCGGCCTGAGGAATTCGTAAGCCGGTTTATCGCTTATGACAGGGGGATGCGAGGCCAATGAATACCAAAATGTTAACCTACACGAAGCTGGACTCGCCCGTTCACCGGTTAACCGGGTTCACGAAGCTGGTCTTTTTCATCATATGGTCGGTAACGGCCATGATTACTTACGATACACGTTGTCTGCTTGCCATGCTGCTCATCAGTCTGGTAGCGTTCAGCCTATCCAAAGTTCAATTTCGGGATTATTCCTTTGTTCTCTACCTGATTCTATTCTTCTTCGCACTGAATCATCTTGCCATCTTCATCTTCTCTCCTTTGGAAGGAGTTCGTATCTATGGCACCAAGCATGAGATCTTCCATATTGCAGGCCGATATACGGTGACCTGGGAGCAGCTGTTCTACCAGCTTAATATTGCGCTGAAGTACATCACAGTCATTCCAATGGCGCTTCTTTTTCTGCTGACGACAGATCCCAGCGAGTTCGCAGCCTCACTGAACCGGGTGGGTGTGAATTACCGGATCGCGTATTCTGTATCTATTGCCATGCGCTATATTCCGGATATTCAGCGGGATTATCAGAACATCTCGTTCTCCGCACAGGCCCGCGGCCTGGACATCTCCCGCAAAGAGAAGCTCCCCCGGCGGATCAAGAACATGATCTCGATCCTGATGCCACTAATTCTGACCAGTGTGGAGCGGATCGAGAAGATCAGCGCAGCTATGGAGCTTCGGGGGTTCGGGCATAAGTCCAGGCGGACCTGGTACAAGTCACGTCCATTTAACCGGGTGGATTACGCGGCACTCGTCCTGATCGTAGTCATTGGAGTGATCACAGCTCTAATTACCTTTTACGATGGATCGCGCTTTTATAACCCATTTAAATAGATTCATTTCATCTTTAGAAGGCTCTTCCATGAGCTTTCAATCTTCCGTACCCCTTCGTCAACCGACTCCTTCCCCAGGAGCATGGCGTTCAGATTCGGGGTGAAGTCCATGTACAGTTTGGAGCTCTGTGGAATCTTCGGCTGGGGCTTCGCCACATCCAGCTGGGCCCGGAAGCCCTGAACAAGAAGATCAGAGGCCAGCCTTGGATCTGTATAAGCGGCCTGCTGCGTCGGGAGGGTCTTGAACTCCTCACTCTGAAGGACCTCAGTCTCCGTGCTTGTAAGGTAGCGGATCAGCTCATAGCTTTCCTGCGGATGGCTGCTGTATTTATTAATTACCAGGCTGTGCCCGCCGATGGGAGAGCCCTGCCCTCCAGGCCCACTTGGTATCGGAGCGATGCCAATGTTGCCCTGATTCTTGAATTCCACGCTGCTTAGAACATCGTGAATGGCCCAAGGACCGTTAATCATCATAGCTGATCTGCCCTCGGTGAAATCGTCCATCATCGTATTGTACCAGTTGTCAAAGTTGTCATATGGCTGGGTAACGCCTGCGCGCCGCAGCTTCAGCATGAATGCGAAAGCTTGCTTGGAATGATCCGAGGCGATCTGAATCTGCCTCTGGTCTGTAATCATTCCGCCTCCGAATGCCCATAGATAGGGCAGTGAGAAGTAGGAGTCCTCGGTTACATACAGCCCGTACCTACCCTTGCCGGTCAGCGCCTTCGCCATCTTCAGCAGCTCATCCATCGTCTGAGGAGGCTGGGTAAAGCCTGCTTCCCGAAGTATTCTCTTGTTGTACAGGAGAGCTGGAACCTCCATGACAGATGGAAATCCATAGACATTTCCCTGGTATGTGGCTGCGTTCAGCGCAGAGCCAACGAACCCAGACCAGTCTTTACTTTGCGCGAGCGTATTCAGGGGATAGATAATATTCAAATTTGCATATTCGGGAATCCAGGTATTATCTGCCCGGAACACATCCACTTTCTGATCACCAAGGACAGCGGTTTTGAATTCATTGGTTGCAAAAGGGAACTCGTGCTTAGCCATACTCACCTTAATATTCGGGTGCTCCTGCTCAAAGGCAGCAATTCGTTCCTGGAAGAACGCAGTCTCGGGACTTGAAGTGGTTGTCCAGAATGTCAACGTCACTGGCTGTTCATCAGAACTTGGGCCTGAGCAGGACACAAGACCGAGTAATACTGCGATTATCCCTATTACTGCTAGCTGTCTCTTCATGGGGTAAGACCACCTTCTGTCACTTGATCATGCTCATAGATGCATATGCGATTTCTTCCATTCTCTTTGGCCTGATACAGCGCCTTATCTGCCTCAATTACCAAATCACCCGGCGCATCCCCTGCAGAAGCCGTGAGGGTGGATACCCCGATACTTACGGTAACAAATTCACTGATATCTGATCCCGTATGAGGAATATACTGATCTGCCAATGCTTTCTGGAAATGCCTCGCAATCTGGCAGGCCTCCTCACTTGACTTGTCCGGCAGCAGCACGGCGAACTCCTCCCCGCCATACCTGGCTGCCAGCCCGCCGGGTTCCCGCACCTGCTCCTGCAGAATGTCAGCGACCTGCTTAAGACACAGGTCCCCCGCCTGATGACCATATATATCATTGAATCTCTTAAAATAATCAATATCGAACAAGATTAGCGAGATCGGTCTGGATTCAGCTGCTGATTGGTTCCAGGCCTGCTCCAGCGACTCATCATAGCAGCGGCGATTAGCGATACCCGTTAATCCGTCCCTGTGGGACAGCTGATGCAGCAGCTGGTTGGAGTCAATGACCGACCGAAGGGACTCGGTCATGGCATTGAAGGAATTAGCCAGATCCGTAAGCTCATCCTTGCTCTTAAAGTGGAGGTCCGGAACCCGGAGATTGCCGCTGGCAACCGTCTGGGCGTTGGCCCGAAGAAGCAGAATCCTGCGGATCAAGGAGTTAGAGAGCGCCACGGCGATCAGGAGCGAGAGCAGCGTAGCCAGGGAACCCATCAGCAGGTTCACGATCTGAATCGTTCTTCCGCTGGTCTCAATCGTGTCCTTATAGCTGTTAATTTGAGCCTGCTCGGATTTAGAGAAGGCATGAAGGGCAAAGGCAATCGGATCATAGCTGATCTTGGTATAGTTCTCCTGAGCCTCCGTTACTTTCCCGGCCTTCTTCAGGTTTATAATATTCCGCCTATCTACGACATAAGCCGCCCATTTGTCCTTAAACTGACGGATCTGGGCAAGGTCTGACGGTTCTGTTGTAATGGCTTCAAGCTGCTGGAACTCCTGATCGAGATACTTGACGTTGGCTTCAAACTGTGACTTGAATTCATTTTCAATATAGAGTGGAGCGAGCAAATAGTGAGCTCCGTTGTCATTGGCTGTACGGGCAAAAAGGTTAAGTCTCTGAACAACCTCAAGCCGCTTCTCCGATACGAGGATATCGTTTGTAAGACGAACGATCCTCTGGGTCAGAAGTGTGGATATGGAGGCCGTAACCAGAAACAGGACGATAATGATGAGGAAGCTGAAATATAGCTTTTTGCGAAGTTGTAATCTCAAGTGAAGTTGTCCTCCGGTCGTCATAAATTAGGCTGGGCATAGCTAAAGTCTACCAATTACCTACATCATACCATCCGCGTGGCCTTTTGTAGCAGGTTAAATACGATTCCATGCCCCTATCTGCAGAGGTCCAATCCCAATATAAAGTTCTGGCATATTATACGGCGAGAAAAGGATAAATGGAGTTGGGAGTATGCCCTTAAATAGCCGATATCAAGTAGTGTGGGAAGGCCCCGTCCAGCGGGCAAGTGGACTTGGGATTGCCAGCCGGGCTTATGTTCAAGCCTTGAGGCGGCAGGGCGTGGATGTGAGGATCAATTATGGGGGCAGGGCGGAAGCCTTCAGGGACTCCTCCCGAAAGAAGGTCCTCATCTACCACCACCCCCCAAGTCAGATTAACTTAAAATTAGCTAGAGCCAGGTATGACTGCATCATTCTCAATACGGTCTGGGAGACGACCCAAATTCCTGCCCGCTGGCTCCCGAATATCAATAAATTTGATGCGATCTGCGTTCCCTCCCTTCATAACAAGCAGGCTCTGAGGAACAGCGGAGTGAGAGTTCCCATCTTCATCGTGCCCCATGGTGTGAATACCCGAGAGTATGCACCAAGCAACCGGAAGCTGCCTCTCGCACAATCAAAGGGAAGGTTCACGTTTGTGTCGGTATTCGGATTCCAACATCGGAAGAATCCGGAAGCCCTCTTAAGAGCTTACTGGGAGGAGTTCTCTGCCTCGGATCCGGTGCTGCTGGTCATTAAGACGAATGGTTATGCCCCTTACGAGAATGAGAATTGGATTAAGGATCGAATACGGCGGTACAAGGAAAGGCTTGGCATTCGTAAGCCGACGGCACCGGTAGTCGTGATCGGACGACATTTGAAGTCCAGTGACATTCGCAGCATATACACGCTTGGCCAGGTCTTTGTACTGCCGACACGCGGGGAAGGCGTAGGGCTGCCTTTTCTCGAGTCCCTGGCCAGCGGGGTTCCCGTGATTGCTACGGGATGGGGTGGACATATGGATTTTTTGACAAGAAAGAATGCCTTCCTGGTTGAGTACCACTTAAGCAGTCCTCTTCAGAGTATGAACAGCCGGCACTCGATTTCACGCGGGTTCCGCCACCTCTTCGCGGGTAAGGGCCAGCGATGGGCTGAGCCGGATATCCAAAGCTTGAAGAAACAGATGCGATCTGCCTTTCAGCATCCTCAGCTGTGCAAGGCGAAGGGGCGTCAGGGCAGGCAGGATATGCTCAGATGGACCTGGAACCGAGCCGGGCATCTTATGAAACAAGCGATTGAACAGACGCTTCAGAGGACAAAATAGAAATGAGGTGAAGCCGCTCCCTGGGAGTGGCTTTTGCCCGTGAAATTCGGAGGGGAGGAATTAATAGTTTTACATTTCGAAAAATCCCGATATAATAAGAAGCGTGGCAGATAAATCCAACTTCGTCAGTAATATTTAACCATACTAAATTAGTGAAACGGGAGGTAATAAAGTGACTAATCCATTGTTCAAACCATTTCATGCTGGGAATCTGGAGCTCTCGAATCGAATCGTGATGGCTCCGATGACGCGTTCCCAATCGCCGGGCGGCGTACCTGGGGAGAACGTAGCGGAATATTATAAACGCCGGGCAGAGAATGGCGTAGGTCTTATTGTGACTGAGGGAACCGTAATTAATCATCCTGCGGCAACAGGGGACCCTAACGTTCCAAGGTTCCACGGCGAGGATGCTCTAAGTGGCTGGAAGAAAGTCGTGGATGCAGTACATAGCGTGGGTGGGCGTATCATCCCGCAGATTTGGCACGTGGGTACGGATCGCAAGATCGGAGATTCACCTAATCCGGAGGCTCTTCCGATCGGACCCTCTGGGATCAACATTTTTGGGGAGAAAGTGGTTGACCCCATGACAGAAGAGGAGATTGCTCAGGTCATCGCTGCGTATGCTCAGGCTGCTGCGGATGCGAAAAGAATTGGCTTCGACGGTGTGGAGATCCATGGTGCGCATGGTTACCTGATTGACCAATTCTTCTGGGAAAGAACGAATAAGCGTACCGACAAATACGGCGGTGATATGATCGGACGTACTCGGTTCGCCGTGGAAGTAATTGAGGCATGCCGCGAAGCGGTAGGGCCGGACTTCCCTATTGTATTCCGCTTCTCGCAGTGGAAATCCTCGGTCTACACAGCCAAATTGGCAGAGACGCCTGACCTGCTTGGTCAATTTCTTGCCCCGCTTGTGGAAGCAGGCGTAGATGTGTTCCACTGCTCGACCCGCCGCTTCTGGGAGCCGGAATTCGAGGGCTCGGACTTGAACCTGGCCGGCTGGACCAAGAAGCTGACCGGCAAACCTACAATAACCGTGGGCTCTGTCGGTCTCGATACTGACTTCATGAGCGGCTTTACAGAGGGGAAAGGGGCAGCTAACACCAATATTGACGGACTGCTGGAGCGACTCAGCCGCGAAGAGTTCGATCTGGTTGCAGTCGGCCGTGCGCTGCTCGTGGACCCGGCTTGGGCGAACAAGGTTCGCGAAGGCAAGCTGGACGAATTGGTTCCTTTCTCAACTGAGGCCCTGAGAACCTTGTCTTAAGACTATATACAGCCAGACTTGAAGACTTCGTTCCTTTGGAACGGAGTCTTTTGTGCTGCGAATCTAGTGGATGAGATATATGGGGGAATTGTATCTAGTGCAGGGGATGTGGGAGAATTGGATCAATATGGAGACCTGGGAGGAGAAAGAGCAGTGAATACTCGGCAAAAGATTGCAATCATCGGAGGAACAGGTACGGTAGGTCGCGGTATCGTGGAGCAAGCTCTAGCAGAGGGCTACCCGATACGTATGCTTGTTCGAAATACGGCAAAGGTGACGGTAACTTCGGAACACCTGGAAATTGTAGAGGGAGATGCCCGGGATCCTCAGGCTGTTGCAGAGGTGCTAAAGGGCTGCAATGTCGTGATCAATGCCTTTGGTCAGCCAAGCCGGGAGAAATTCCCGATATACAGCCAATTGACGAGACAAATTTTAGACATTATGAAGGTATATGATATTCGCCGTTATATTGGAGTCACCGGCGGCTCTCTGAATGTGCCGGGCGACCGCAAATCCTTCATCAACAGACTAGGCGCAGCTTTGTTCCGCTTGATCTATTCGTCCCTGGTGTCCGATAAGGAGAAGGAGCTTGCTCTTCTTCAGAGCAGTGATGCCGATTGGACCCTGCTAAGACTTCCTTTTGTTGTAGAAGGATCTGCATCCGGTAGAGTGAAGGTTAACGAGAAGGATATGCCGGGTACCAAGATGCGAACAGCGGATATCGCAGATTTCGTTATTAGACAAATTGAAGACAGACAGTACATACGAAAGACCCCATTCATCTCCAATTAGGTATCTGCCGTCCAAATTGCTCCGAATTTTGTGATGAATTGTAACAATTACTCCATATAAAATAGATTGAATTATGAGAATCATTATCATATAATTTAGTCAGTTGATAATAGTTATCATTATTATTTGGGGTGAAACCAATGAAATTAACAGAGATCGAGCTAAGTAAACCTGTTCGTATCACAGATATGGCCTGCAGCAACCGGCTTGTAAGTAGAAGATTGAACGATCTCGGGATCATGGAAGGCACATTAATATCGATTATAAAACGGCTCCCGTTCGGCGGACCGATTACTTTAGAAGCAAGCAACCAGTGGATATCTATCCGCCGGAGTGAGGCGCTTCAGATTCTAGTTGAAGCAGTATGAGTGAAATCGTCCTGGCCGGGAATCCAAATACAGGCAAGAGCTCTTTATTCAACACTTTAACCGGCTCGTACGAATATGTGGGCAACTGGGCTGGCGTGACGGTAGAGAAGAAGGTCGGCACGCTGAAGGCTGGTAAAGGAACGCTTATAGACCTTCCAGGTTTATATTCGCTTAACCCCCTTTCCCATGATGAAGAGGTCGCTTCCCGATTTCTGCTGGGTGAGTCCTTTGACTCCATACTAAATGTGGTGGATGCCTCACAGCTTGACCGGAACCTGAATCTGACGGTTCAGCTGCTGGAATACGGCAAGCCGCTGGTCATCGCGCTAAATATGATGGATGTCGCGAGGCAAAGCGGGCTGGAGATTGACACGAGCCGTTTATCGGAGCTGCTGGGTGTACCGGTAATTCCGGTTGTAGCGAGAAGTGGTAAGGGAACCGATCAGGTGCTTGAGGCTATAACGAGGTCTACGTCTGGTGAGGCGTTAAAGCCTTACTTCATCTCCTATGGAGAGCTGCTGGAGAACGCCGTTGCCGAGTTAACGGAGCGGCTGCCAGAGGAGATTCTATCCCCACGCTGGATGGCGATTCAGTTCTTCGAAGGCAATTCGGTCGTTCGTGCAGCCTTGGAGGCCACTATCGATAAGGAATGGCTGGACCATCAGTACAAGACTACCGAAGAATCTCTGTGCCGTACATTTGGTGTAAGGACGCTGTCTCAATATATTCGCAAGCAGCGTGCAGACCACATTCACGCTTATCTTGAGCAATGTGTCAGGCATACTAAGGAGGGCTATCGTACCTTCTCGGAAAGGATTGACCGGATTGTAACCGATAAGTTCCTTGGAATCCCGATCTTTCTGCTGTTCATGTATCTCACGTTCAAGCTTACCTTTGAATGGATAGGGAGCCCGCTATCTGATCTGCTGGATGTCTTCATTAACGGTCCGCTGCGCAGCGGGACTACCTGGCTGCTGGACAGCATGGGCGCCCAGGATTTTATTAAAGCTCTTATCTTTGACGGAATATTTGCCGGAGTTGGCGGCGTGCTGGTCTTTGTACCGCAGATCTTCATCCTGTTCTTCATCATCTCATTCATTGAAGACTCCGGTTATATGGCCCGGATTGCTTCGGTTATGGACCGGTTGATGGAGCTTGTCGGCCTGAACGGCAAGACCTTCATCCCGATGATCATCGGCTTCGGTTGTAATGTGCCCGGGATTATGGCGGCCCGGACGATCGAACAGCCGAAGGAACGGCTGCTTACTATTATTCTGACCCCGCTGATGTCTTGTTCAGCCCGGTTATCGGTCTACAGTCTATTCGTGGGCATCTTCTTCAAGTCCAACCAGGCGCTGGTCGTCCTGTCGCTATATGTGCTTGGTGTGGTTCTGGCGCTTCTTCTCGCGAAGCTGTTCTCATCGACGATTCTGAAGCAGCAGGAGTCCATGTTCGTGGTGGAGCTTCCCCCGTACCGGATTCCGCAGTGGAAGACGCTGTCCCGGAGCACCTGGGAGAAGGGCAAAGGCTTTGTTCGGAAAGCCGGCACCTTCATCTTTGGCGGATCGGTGCTGATATGGCTGTTAAGCTATACTGGCCCGCATGGGTTCAACGTGGCAATGGATCAGAGCTTCCTGGCCAAGATTGGCGGCTTGATCGGACAGGTGCTGACCCCGCTTGGCTTTGGTAGCTGGCAGGCTGGAGCTGCCCTGATCACCGGGTTCCTGGCCAAAGAAGTTGTAGTCTCCACGATGAATATTATTTATGCCGCGCCTGATACAGCTACGCTGCAAGGGCTGCTGGCAGGTCATTTTACAGCCCTGCAGGCTTACTCCTTCATGGCGTTCATCCTGCTCTACGTTCCTTGTCTGGCAACGGTTGGGGTTATACGTAAAGAGACAATGTCCGCCCGTTGGACGTGGTTCTCGGTACTGTATGCTCTAGTAATTGCCTATATAATTTCTTATATCATTATGTTGGTCGGAAGAGCCCTCGGTTACAACTAAACACGGGCAAAAGGAAGTGATACCATGGTAGCGAGTATTGTGATTGGCGCAGCTATTTTTGGATACGCAGGTTGGACATTAACCGCCTATATACGCAAGACGAAGAAAGGCAAGTGCGCAGGCTGTTCACTGGCGAAGTCCTGTGTGACCGCATGTAATGAGGTTGCCTCTTCTTCTAAATAAATACCCGTCCTCATTAGGGCGGAGCTTGTTAATACAACAGTCGGCTGCATCTAAGCAGCCGGCTTTATTTGTAAATAGGCTGAATCCAACAAGCGGGGCAGATACGATGGAGGTATACACAGCCAGGAACTGCATAGATATAGAGCATGTCTTTGCTTGGCAGGAATAATATGGGATTCTGGCATTAGGTGTGTTAGAATTAGGACAAATTAACCAAGAGGTGATGATCCTTGATCGGACGTAGTGGCAACCCGACATTGAATGACAAGACTTTTGAACGAAGCGGGCAATATTCCGGACAGAGTCAAATGACGATCGACGGTACCGTGAACAAAACGATGATTACGCTGGTAATGTTATTAGGCGGGGCATTTGGGACCTGGTCTATGTATTTCAGCGGGCGTAACGCAGTCCCATTTATGGTGATGGGAGCTATCGTTGCGCTAATACTGGCCTTGATCATCAGCTTCGTACCTACCACGGCTCCTTATCTGGTGCCCATCTATGCGATTGGTGAAGGGATGTTCCTGGGCGGACTCTCAGCACGGTTCGAGACGCTGTATAATGGGATTACCCTGCAGGCAGCGCTGCTGACCATGGGGGTATTCATTGCCTTGCTCGTGGCTTACAAGACCAGGCTCATCAAGGCAACCGAGAACTTTAAGCTTGGCGTGATCGCGGCTACGGGCGGAGTTGCGCTGGTATATCTACTGAGCTTCATCCTGGGCATGTTCGGCATTTCGATTCCTTATCTGCACGACAACAGTCTGGTTGGAATCGGTATTTCCATCGTGATCGTGATCATTGCGGCGCTCAATCTTGTGCTGGACTTCGATTTCATTGAACAAGGAGCCGAGCAGGGTGCCCCCAAATATATGGAGTGGTACGGAGCATTTGGTCTGGTGGTTACACTCGTGTGGTTGTATGTGGAGATGCTTCGCCTGCTTGCCAAGGTGTTCAGCCGGGATTAGACATATTCCCATTCATTTCATAAGCTGAAATTCATTCAGGCCATCCTCTTGAGGGGTGGCCTTACTTGTGTGATTTCGCCCTTAATCTATGTTAAAGTGGGTTGTGTAAGCAATTATAGGGAGGTTTTCAATATGGAACATACCAATCATGATGCACTGCCGCCTAAATCATGCACGATTGAACGCCTGATTACGCAGCAGCCGGATATCGACAAGGTCCTTGCAGGGCAAAAGACCGCTACTCGCCGTAATGGCCGTTATGCTGATGTCGGCGAGATTATGACGCTTGAAGGCCGCAGCTTTATCGTGAACAAGGTCTATTCACAGTCACTTGGCGAATTAACGGATGAGCATGCTGTTCAAGAGGGATTTGCAACCGTGGAGGAATATAAGAATTCGATTCTGTCCTATCATCCAGGGATGCCTTGGCTGCCGCAAATGCGGGTATGGGTTCATGAATTCAGCCCGGTTCAGGACTAACAACAAACGTGGTTCTACTTTATAAACTGCTGCTTTATATTCATATACTCAGTGCCATTGCTTCCATAGGGCCTTTCTTCGTTCTCATCTCCCTGGTTCGGAGGATGCGAACAGCAGAGTGGCCGGAGCTGGGCGCCTATATTAATATGTTCAGATCGGCGACCCGGCTCGTTAAGCATATGGGACATGTCCTGGTGGTATCCGGTATCCTGCTGGCGTATCCTGCGGGTTACGCCTGGGATACCTCATGGATTGTCGCAACCCTTCTTATTATGGCCGGCTCTATTGTATTTCTGGCTCGTGCGTTCTCGCCGAAGCTCCGGAAATTCGCGGAGCCTGACCACGATAAGAATAGGCTGGTACAGAAGCTTGCCCGTTCGGTATGGATGTATCTTGTACTCTTGTTAATCATGCTATGGTTAATGGTGGCTAAGCCCCAATTGTGGTAGGGGATTAGTCGCTTCTGTGGCAGAAGAGAGGCATGGGGATTGGAGTAGACGTTGAAGAGATGGAGATTTGAAGCTTAAAGATACGAAGACATGAGGCGTATTGAGTCAATGTATTATATCCTGGAGAGTTCTCTCTAGTTTGGCAAAATGGAACGTAAAACCTTCTCTCGTAAGTCGCTCGGGAATAACCCAGCGGCTTTTTACGATGAGCTCGGTCTCCGTGCCCAAGAGCAAGGCGCCAATCTCAAGCATCCATTTCGTTGCAGGAAGCCCGAACTTCCGGTTCATGGCGGTACGCAGCAGCTTCATCAGTTCTCGATTGGTTACTGGATAAGGGGAAGAGCAGTTGAATACGCCGCTTAAATCCTCTCTCTCTTGGAGGAATAGTATGACTCGGAATAAATCTTCAATATGAATCCAGCTGAATTTCTGCTGGCCTGATCCCTGAATACCGCCGAGCCCGAAGCGGACCAGATTCTGATAGGGGGTCATTACGCCTCCATGCTCTCCAAGGACAATGGCGATTCGTAGGGCTGCTTGGCGGGTTCGCGGCAGCTTGAACGAGAAGAAAGACTTCTCCCAGGCCTTGGCTACCTCCACGGAGAACCCTGAACCCATCTCACCGTCCTCCTCCGTCATGGGATGGTCTTCAGCATGCCGATAGATCGTAGCTGTACTGGAATTCAACCATAGCGGAGGCGGGTTCTGGCATGCCAGCAGGGCATTGCCCAGAATCTGTGTTGTCTCCGTTCTGGAGTTCATAATCGCTTCCTTGTTCCTCCGGTTATACCGGCAGTTCACGGATTTCCCGGCAAGATTGATCAGCATTTCGGAGTTGTCCAAGGCATTCGTAATCCCGGAGAGATCGCTCCAGGAGATATGCTGAGGCTGCCTTGATATGATGAGGACTTCCTTGCCAAGACTATGGAACTTCTCTTGAAGATATTGGCCTATAAAGCCGGTTCCTCCGGCGATAACGATCTTTTGACGCATCCGAGCACCCCGATTCACTATAGTGCGAGCATAACTTATTTTACCATACGGCTGGTAAGACAGGGAGCTGTAGAAAATAACCTTGGCTGGGATATTCCTTGAAAGAACATAGAAATCGCCCTCCGATATACCATAGAGGCAGCCGGAGGGCGATTATAAATCATGTATGTTTATTTTGGATTATCTGTTAACTGTGTAGTTGCTGCCATAATTGTTATCCCAATAGGTTTGTCCATTTACAGTGTAAGAAATGGCGTATTTAATCTGGGACACACCGGAGTCAATATTGTTGAAACTGAAGTGCCACTCTTGTACGCTGCTATCGGAGTTAGCTGGCCCATAGTAAGTGGCGTAGCCTTCTTTGGTTGTATTCCAATTATCCGTGGAATATACGATTTTAACTGTTTTGGTGTAGTCCAGGTTTTTAACGAATACACCGCCTGCGAAGGTGTTCTGAGATAAAGAATCGAACGCGCGAAGAACGTTCGGCCCGCCAAGAATAGTCGAGCTCAAATTATAACGGCTGACGGAATAGTTCTGCCCGTTATTATTATCCCAATACGTTTGACCACCGGCTTCATACTTGATTGCGAATTGAATATTTTGTGCATTTTGGAGCTGAGGGTTTGTAGTATCCCCGCTGTAAGTGGACACTGCGAAGTTCCACTTCTCATGTGAAGAGTCTGTCGGGCCTTGATAGGAAGCAGGAGTATCATACCACTGACCGTTTCCAGGAGTATAATGGATGGTTACGCTTTTTTGATAGTTCAGGTTGTTTACTTCAACACTGCCGCTAAATCCCACATATCCGTACTTGTAAGCATACAGATTGGCCGAAATCAATTGAACCGGCTGATCACTTGCAAAAGCAGACTGTGCAAACGTTAGCGCAAAAATTGCTAAAAAAGCTAGACCTGACAGATACTTCTTTGCTTTTCTTAACATTCTCTACCATCTCCTATTATTTTTATATATTACATAAGTAAAAATACCACTAAATCTTCCAAAAATAAACACTTAAACGGAAAATTTTTCTAAATTATTATGGAAACGTTTGCACAAAGCAATTCGAAAAGCAAAGGTACTATGTTGCCGACTCACCTCTATGACTATCAAAACTGTTCTCGCGGATCGAGAGACTTCAATAATAACCTCATGAGATGCACGATTCTATCAAGTCAATATGGTTTCCTCCGGTTCTTTAAATTGACGGTCCTGCAAGGACCCGGTAATATCTGTCTTGGGAGGTGTTGTTGTACATGAATACACTGCTGCTGCTCGGTGGAATTATGATGTTCCTCGCGGTTGCTCTCGGTGCTTTTGGCGCGCATGCGCTGAAGGAGAAGCTGTCTGAGGACATGATGAAAGTGTATCAGACGGGAATTCAGTATCATCTGATTCATGGTCTAGGGTTATTGCTGCTCGGGGTGCTTGCAGGCCAAATGACTGGCTCTACGCAGGTGATCCTTGCTGGTTGGTTCCTGTTCGCAGGGATTATCCTCTTCTCAGGCAGCTTATATGCTCTGAGTCTGTCAGGTATCAGAAAGCTGGGTGCCATTACGCCGCTTGGCGGGCTTGCGTTCCTGGCAGGCTGGGCTATCCTGATTGCTGCGGTTATACAAAGTTCATAACAGGGCGGTTCCTTCTCGGGATAGGAGGTTGTCCATTAGGAAAGGCGGGGCGCGATGCTCCCGTCTTTTTTGGCATTCCAAATAAGCGTCGAAGGGGTCTAGAAATGAGACCATTTTTGCAGTACCCGGATGGCCTGCTTACGTTCAGGCCAGGTTCTCACAAAAATATCCATCATTTCTCGGTTCTTAGAACGGTGGGGGAATCGCGCGCCGTTCCAGGCTTCTTGAGGCAGGCTGAACAATAGGGTGATTAACTTGCGTTCAGATCTGGAAAGAGGGCGTATTTCTTCATAACCTCGAAGGAATGACCGAATGAATTCAGGATTGTACTGACATGTATTTCGAAGCGCCTTTGCCATGTCAAGATAACTTGAACCAACCTTAACCCGATCCCAGTCAATAATATACAGATGACCGCCCTCCGAGATAACGACATTAAGTGAGGTAATATCGCTGTGAACCAGCGACGGATGACGTGCGTCCTTTATTATAAGCCTCGCAATGGAGGGTTTCTTGAAATAGGTCCAAGCTTGCTTGGACAGGCGGTTACAGGCCGGGCCATTTGACTTGTACCACCCGGAGTGACGGCCCTTCTTACGGATCACGGCTGCCATATATTCCTGGAAATTGCCGGCCTCAACTTTCCATTGCGGGATATAACCAAGTATAGACGAGTTATTTTTAGGAGGGGAAGCTAGTGGAACAAGATGCAGGTCAGCCAGTGCACGGCCAAGTGCCGTGTAATCTTGGGCCAGCCCCAGTCCTCGGCCCTGAATCCATTCAGTCATATAGAAAGGAGTTCCTTTGAGCTCAACCCAGAATCGCCCGGTACTCGTGCGGACCCATCGGGGCATATGTGCGTACTTCTTGCTCGTAAGAAGTTTAATGTGGCGTACAGTAGTTTTTATCTGCTGATTTGTATTAGTACCCGATGCCTCGCTCCGTCTGAAGGGCTTCAGGGCATAGGTACCGGTGCCGGTTGTCACCTGAAACACAGCATTCCTCCGGTATAAGGAGGATACAGGTACGGCCCTTAGCGGAATCAGGCCGAAGTGCCGGGTAATCCGGGTAATTTCTTTTTGGGTATATGAGTGTGCCATACGTGCCCTCGCTTCCCTTCATCAAAAACAGATACCATATAAGTTGAATTTAAGAATTACCAACAGGCAAGAGTGTGAAATGATTCTGGAGAAGCCAAGCACTAGCCTTTGTGACCGGACTTCCCCCTTATATATTCAATTAAGAAATCTGGGCAGAGCAGCAATCCTTAAGAACATTTCACACGGCTGCCTTACGTGTAAATCAGTAGTTCAACTTATATATATGGTTAATTTATTCACGAGGGAGACGATGGAATGGTCGAATATCTGCTGAGCCGTGTGCCCATTTTGTAAACGGATGGTAAACCCGGTTCTGAGGAGGTAACTTTTCTGGAAATCATGCCGGGGCCCTTGTGTTCACAAAAAAAGTCTGGGACAATAATATAGACTGCGCGAGTCGCAGTTCTAGAGAAGAAGGACAGAATTTAAGCGTTTGGAAAGAGGATAAATAATCATGAATAAAGTAACTATATATGGCTTGACGTTTGAGCAGCTGACTGCTTGGCTCGAAGAGCGCGGGCACCGCAAGTTCCGGGCTTCCCAGGTATGGGACTCGCTCTATGTGAAGCGGGTTACGGACTTCGCAGAGATGACGGATGTGAATCCCGAGTGCATTCAGCTGCTTGCGGACCACTTCGTCATTCAGACGCTGACCGAGCATGTGAAGCAGGAGTCCAAGGACGGGACGGTCAAGTTTTTGTTCAGACTGCAGGATGGGAATCTGATTGAGACCGTGCTGATGCGGCATAAGTTCGGCCTGTCGGTATGTGTAACGACACAGGTGGGCTGCAACATCGGATGCAGCTTCTGCGCGAGCGGGCTGCTGAAGAAGAGCCGGGATTTATCCGGCGGGGAAGTTGTGGAGCAAATTATGAAGGTCCAGCTGCATCTGGATGCGGCCGGGCAGGGCGAGCGGGTCAGCCATATCGTAGTAATGGGGATTGGCGAGCCGTTTGACAATTTTACGAATATGGTGAACTTCATTCAGGTTGTGAAGGATCAGAAGGGGCTCGCGATTGCGGCGAGACACATCACCGTATCCACCAGTGGCCTGGCGGACAAGATCAAGGAATTCGCAGATACCGATCTGCGTGTGAATCTGGCGATCTCCCTGCATGCGCCGAACAATGAGATTCGTTCCCGGATTATGAAGATCAACCGTGCCATTCCGATTGAGAAGCTGATGGAGGCCATTGACTACTATCTGGAGCGGACTAACCGCAGGATCACACTCGAATATATCATGCTCAAAGACATCAATGACCAGAGAGAGCACGCGCTTGAACTGGCTGAACTGATCGGTGACCGCCGCAGCCTGGCCAATGTGAACCTGATTCCTTACAATCCGGTTGACGAGCACAGTCAATATCAACGTCCGGAGCGGGAGACGATTCGTGCGTTCTACGATACGCTCAAGAAGCAGAATGTCAGTGTCAGTGTGCGATTAGAGCATGGCACCGATATTGATGCCGCCTGCGGACAGCTTAGAAGCAAGCAGATCAAGAAAGACCAGGGCCCTGTTACGGTAGGCTAGATCACACCTGGGAAGACACATGAAGGACAATCAGGCAGACGGGATTCGTCTGCTTTTTTGATATGCTAAGAGGTATGAACTTGACTGGCCTGATGCTTACTTAGAGGGTTCATCATCCAGGGCGGAACCATATTTAGGAAGGAGATGATTGCTATGAAAATTGACCGTTTGCTGGCTATAACCGTCCTGCTGCTTAATCGCGGACGAGTCAGTGCGGCCGAGCTTGCGGAAAGGTTCGAAGTCTCGACCAAGACCATTTACCGGGATATGGATACGTTAAGCCAAGCGGGAATTCCGGTTATGGCCCACCAGGGGACAACGGGTGGCTTTGAGATTATGGAGCATTATACGATTCATCGTCAGTTCCTTACACTGAATGAGATTACTTCCGTCGTTGCGGCCATCAAGGGTATGGGTACCGCCATCGAGGACAAGAATATCGACAATCTGCTGGAGAAGGTGCAGACACTGCTCAGCAGGTCTGATCTGCAGGCATCCGATCAGGGCGCTAGAATGGTATTTGACTTCAATCCATGGGGGCAGGGTCATGGCGCCAAGACGAAGGTCAGCATGCTGAAGATGGCCGCAGAGAAATTGCAATTGATTAGGTTCAGGTACAGTAATATGAATGGAACACAGACCGAGCGGATTGTAGAGCCTTGTTCCCTGATTCTGAAAGGGCACTTATGGTATCTGCATGCTTTCTGCAGACTGAGAAATGAATTTCGGATGTTCCGCCTAACCCGGATGCAAGACCTTGAGCTGCTGGAGGAATTCTTCGTGCCCCGGGAGACGCCTTCGCTGGATCGTTATGAATGGAATCAGGAGTGGTCCAGACATCACGAGCGGGAAGTGGTGCTGAGCTTCAGTCCCGAAGTACGGTATCGGGTCCAGGATATCTTCCCCCCTGATCTGATTACACAGCTTCCTGACGGCACGATAAGGATGGAGGGCCCTTATCCGGTAGATGACTGGTTCTATGGGATGATCCTCAGCTTTGGTGAGCAGGTTCGTATCGAGCAGCCGATCGAGGTGGCGCAGGAAATCTGCAGTCGGGTACAAAGAATTCTCAGCCTATATCCGAACCCGGACACACAGATGTCCACTTTTCCGAAGTAGAATGAAGTCAGACCAATGGAAAAGAGGATGAGAGATGAGTCAAGAATATATTCACGGGCCAGAGCTTAGACTTGCGGGGCTTAGCTGCCGAACCACCAATAGCCAGGAGGCCGGCCCAAGCGGCCAAATTCCCGGGCTGTGGGAAGCCTACTTCAAGAGCGCAATTGCAGACCGGATTCAGGCAGAGCATCCCCATTTCATCTATGCGCTGTATACAGATTATGAGAGTGATGCTTCTGGAGCCTATACGCTTCTAATCGGCCATGAGCTGAGCGGCAGTGAGTCTGCTGACCTCAGCGGACTTGAGGTAGCGGTTGTACCGGCGGCGAAGTACAAGGTGTTCACCACGAACCGGGGGCCGGTACATGAGGTTGTGGTAGAGGCTTGGGGCCGGATCTGGTCATACTTTCAAAATGCAGAGGAGCAGCGGGCTTACACCGGGGATTACGAGCTGTATGACGCGCGTGATCTGAACCCTAACGATGCTGTTGTTCAGATCTATATCGCTGTAAAATAAACGTTCCTATCCCCGCCGTAGTCCTTCTTCCACCGTCTTCACAAAACTCTTCGCCGTTTCACTGATCTTCGCTGCTTGTGCAATGGCGGAGATCAGCGAAATGCCGTCAGCACCTGCGGCAATGACGGGCGCGGCATTGGAGAGCGTAATGCCTCCAATGCCGACCAAGGGGATGTCTACCCCCCGTGTCCGCAGCTCCTCGATTAATCGCGTTCCGTTCACAGGCTGCGCATCTTCCTTCGAGGCAGTAGGATAGACGGGGCCAATACCCAGATAATCCGCGCCGTCTTCTATGGCCTGCTGTGCTTCCTGCAGCGTGTGGGCGGAGACCCCGATGATTTTGCCCGCCCCCAGCCTACGGCGGATCATGCCAGCAGGAGAATCATCCTGGCCTACATGGATTCCATCCGCATCCAGAGCTATCGCCAGCTCCAGATCATCGTTCACGATAAAAGGTACGCCGTGTGCCCGGCACAGCTGCATCATGTTCTGAGCCAGTTCAAACTTCCCGCGTCCTGTTAAGGCCCCCTTCCCTTTCTCCCTGAATTGAAATAACGTAATTCCTCCGGCAAGCGCCTCTGTCAGCACTTCGGCGGGGCTAAGGCGGCAGTTCACGCTGCCCATAATGAAATAGACTTTGAGCAGGCTCCGTATTGCTTGTGAAGGAATCCGGTTATTGTCCCCCATCTCCGGCACCCCGCTTTCTCCGCCCATAGGCAAAATGATTGGTAGGCCCATGCCCCCCGCCAATATGAAGACCGTCCTCAATGGCTGCCTGAATGAACAGCTTCGCGGTTCGGATCGCCTCGTGGGCTGTGTATCCTTGCGCAAGCCCTGCCGCAACTGCAGCCGAGAAGGTACAGCCTGTGCCGTGCGTATGCCGTGTAGGAATCCGCTGGCTCTCCAGATACATAAATTCATGCCCGTCGAAAAGAACATCAACCGCAGGCTCTGATTCAGCGGCATGTCCGCCTTTAATGACCACATAACGGGTGCCTGTCTGCGTAAGCCTTCTTGCCGCTTCCTCCCGCTGCTGCAGGTTAGTAATCTTCATATCCGCGAGCAGCTCTGCCTCGGGAATATTGGGAGTGACAACCAGCGCAAGCGGCAGCAGGTAGCGAACCACAGTGCGCACGGCTTCCTGCTGAAGAAGGGGAGCACCGCCCTTGGCAATCATCACCGGATCAACCACAAGGTTCCTCCATTCATACTGGGCTACCTTGTCCGCCACGATGCGGACAATATCCGGGCTGAACAGCATTCCCGTCTTGACCGCCTCCGGATTTAAATCTTCGCCAATCGAATCTAATTGGCGTGCAACCGCCTCCGGCTCAAGAGGATAGACCCCCTGCACGCCGAGGGTGTTCTGTGCAGTTACCGCCGTGAGGGCGGACATACCGTAGACACCAAGTTCCTGAAAAGTCTTGATATCCGCCTGGATTCCGGCCCCGCCGCCGCTGTCGGAGCCAGCAATGGTCAACGCTTTCGTGATGCTCATATTCTGAAGACCTCCTTCATGTTGATCGGTTATGGCTTGGCTGCTGCCAGCCTGTTCTGATATCCTCTTACCTGCTACCTGCAACCTGCTTCTGTAGTCTGTTGTGTGTTGTCTATAGCCTATTATTTGCTACCTGTTATCTGTGCCGGTGAATTCTGGAACGCTCCAGGAACC
>RCUH01001229.1_pt1 | contig 19950 bp, 15 predicted proteins | sample 2166191 | NCBI WGS metagenome assembly RCUH01 (sample SAMN09932848, study PRJNA488358) | compost metagenome | feature: garden; material: soil; isolation source: compost soil in an enriched community after 214 h of incubation | place: Germany: Experimental Botanical Garden Goettingen | collected...
CACATTAAAAGTCACCAAAGCACCAACCGATTTCCCAATCCAGTTTCTTTGAGATTCTTTTATAGATTCACTCCAGTCAATATCATTTAAACCTTGAAGCAAACGTTCGGCATAAGCAGAAATTCGCATACTCCATTGTGTCATTTTTTTTCTTATAACAGGAAAACCTCCACGTTCTGAAACTCCGTTTACGATTTCGTCATTTGCCAAAACAGTTCCCAAGCCTGGACACCAGTTTACTTCGGTTTCTGCCAAATAGGTTAATCTGTATTGCAAAAGGATTTTTTCTTGTTCATCTTTAGAAAATGCATTCCATTCGCTTGACGAAAAAACTGCAATGTTATCATCAGAAACTGCATTTACATTTGCATTACCTTCTTTTTCAAAAACAGCAACTAAAGTCGAAATATCTTCTGCTTTGTCTGTCGTTTTATTATACCAAGAATTAAACAACTGGATAAAAATCCATTGTGTATGCTTATAGTAATCAGGGTTTGATGTACGCACTTCACGCGCCCAATCAAATGAGAATCCGATTTTATCTAATTGCTTTCTATAACCTGCAATTTGTTTTCCTTCTTTGTCTACTCCACCATCAATATTTACGCGCGTTGTGTCTTCTGGACGTTGTCCTGTCTGAATTGCATATTGTTCTGCTGGCAATCCGAAACTATCGTATCCCATTGGATGCAAAACATTGAAACCTTGATGTCTTTTGAAACGAGAATATACATCTGAAGCTATATAACCCAGCGGGTGCCCAACGTGCAGTCCTGCTCCAGATGGATAAGGAAACATATCGAGAACATAATGTTTCGGCTTTTCAGAGTTATTTTTTGCTGCAAAAGTTTGATTTTCTGCCCAATATTTTTGCCATTTGGCTTCAATTTCGTTTGGATTGTACTTCATTTCTAAGTGACTAAGATTCTAAGTTACTAAGGTTCTAAGCTTTTCACTAAATTAATTAAGCCGCAAATTTACATTTATTGCGGATTGTAGCAAAGCTATTTCGTTGACAAACAAATAAAATAACAAAATACTTATTTTTTATTACGTAAAAATACTTATTTTTGCATTTTAATACTTAGAAAATATATTACATCCACAGAATATTTTCATCAGAAAAGAATTATTTTTGAATAGCATTTAAAAAATTTAAAATGGCCGACAGTAAAAAATACAATGTTGAAGTCCGTGTTTGGATCGAAGAAGCTGAAGGCGCATTTCTTGGCATTGGCAAAATCTGGCTTCTTGAAAATATTCGAAAAACGGGATCAATTACCAATGCCGCAAAAGAAATGAAAATGGCGTATCGTCAAGCTTGGCAATTGGTTGAAGAAATGAATCAGCGTGCAGAAAGTCCGTTAGTTGAAAAACTTCTTGGAGGAAAAGGCGGTGGTGGCGCAAGATTAACCGAAGCTGGAGAAAAAGCCATTGCTATTTTTTATGAAGTTGAAAAACGCATTAAAGAGTTTGCTCAAAAAGAAACTCAGAATTTGAAGTTTTAATTTTAAAGAAACCAACTTGCAGGGTTTTGTATTTTTAATCTCGCAATCCCGATAGCTATCGGATTGCGAGATTAATAAAAACCCAAAGCAGATTAAGCATTTAAACCAAAATCCTTTTTTTTAATTATCAGTATTCATTTTAAAACACACTGAATTTAACAGCCAAAAACCATGAACCAAAAACTGTATTTATTCTTTATTTTTATAAGTCTGAAAAGTTTTTCTCAAATCCAAAATTTAAAAACACAAGACAGTATTAAAAAAGAAGAATTAAATGAAATCGTGATTACAGCCTCTCGCCGTTCCGAAAAATTAATGCATTCGCCAATTAGTATTGAGCAATTGAAATCGGCGGAAGCCAAAGCAATGGGATCGCCAAGTATTTACGAAGCACTAGAAAATGTAAAAGGCGTTCAGATTATTACGCCAAGTTTGGGTTTTAAAGTCATTAATACGCGCGGTTTTGCCAATTCTACCAATGTAAGATTTGCTCAATTAGTTGACGGAATCGATAATCAGGCGCCGCACTTGGGCGCACCAATTGCAAACGCTTTGGGCGCAAATGATCTCGATATTGATAAAATCGAAATTATTCCCGGAACTGCTGCCGCTTTGTACGGAATGAATGCTATTAACGGTTTGGCAAATATTCAGACCAAAAATCCTTTTGAGTATCAGGCAATCGCCATTCAACAATTAACTGGAGTGAATCATGTCGGGAATATTGATCGATTTTCACCGAAAGTATATTCTCAGTTTAATTTAAGAATTGCAAAAGCTTTCAATGAAAAATTGGCGTTTAAAATAAATGCTTCAACAACGGGTGGAACAGATTGGGTTGCCGATGACAGAACAGATTTGGCTCCAAATGCAAATGCTTCTACTGGTTTGTTTGGCGCAGATAATCCAGCTTATGATGAAGTAAACGGTTATGGGAACGAAGCGGCGAACAGAAAAACCTTAAACTTAAACGGCAAAAATTATGTTGTTGCCAGAACAGGTTATCGCGAAACAGACATTACAAACTATGACATTAAAAATTACAAAGCCGATGTTGGATTTTATTTTCGCCCAAAACAAGGAAATGAACTTTCTGTAACGTATAAAACTGCTTTAATCAATACGATTTATCAGCGTTCCAACCGTTTTAGGCTTGACGATTATACTTTAAATCAGTTTGCAGTAGATTATCACACTCCAATTTTTCAGGTAAAAGCGTACGCCACAACTGAAAATACCGGAAACTCATACAATTTGCGTTCACTTGCCGAAAACATGGACCGCGCTTATAAATCTGATGATAAATGGTTTGCAGATTACGGCACCGCTTATAAAAATGCTGTTACAAATGGCACTTCTGTAGCCGATGCGCACAGAATTGCCAGAACGCAATCTGATGCAGGAAGATTTTTACCTGGAACCGAAGCCTACGAAGAGAAGAAAAAGGAATTGATTGATATCAACAATTGGGATATTGGCGCGGCTTTGAGAGTTAAATCGACTTTGGTTCATGGCGAAGGATTGATTAATTGGGATAAAGCTTTTGTTTCTTTTTTCGAAAAAATTGATGCGAAACTTTTGAGCGGTGTCGATTACAGAAATTATATTATTGTTCCCGATGGAAATTATTTTATCAATCCAGTTCATGCTGATGAAAATCTGACGTATCAAAAAACTGGCGCTTTCACACAAGTCACAAAAGATTTCTTTTCAGATAAATTACGTTTAGGCGCAACAATCAGAATGGACAAAGCGGATTATTTTGATGCGAAATTTACACCTCAGTTTACAGCGGTTTATTCTCCAAAAGAAAGCTTAAACTTTAGAGCTTCGTATCAAAACGGTTATCGTTTTCCGAGTATTTTTGAAGGATTTTCGAATGTAAACTCAGGCGGCGTAAAACGAGTTGGAGGATTGCGAATTATGTCTGACGGGATTTTTGAAAACTCCTATACCAAAGCTTCGATTGATAAATTTCAAACACAAGTAAATACTGATGTGAACACAAATGGTTTGACGCAGGCGCAGGCTATCGAAAAAAATAAAAATACGATTCAAAAAAATCCTTACACCTATTTAGAACCCGAATTTGTAAAATCTTTTGAAGTCGGTTTTAGAGGAACGGCGTTAAACAGAAATCTTTTTATTGATGCCGATTTCTATTACAACTCTTATAAAAATTTCATCGCACAAGTTGAAGCCAGCATTCCGAATACGACAGATCCAAACTTGATTCCGACCGCATTATATTCAAAAAACACCCAAAGCCGTTACAGACTTTGGACCAATTCTAAAAGTAAAATTTACAATTATGGCGGAAGTTTAGGTTTGAAATATCGTTTCGACAATACTTTTAGTGCGCTTACCAATTTAACTTATACCAAACTCGATAGAACAGATGATAAAGATGGTTTGGAAGACGGTTTCAACACACCAGAATTCAACGTAAACGGAATTCTGATTGCCCAAAACATCTGGAAAAATCTTGGCGCAAGCGTAACGGCGCGTTATCAAAACAACTTTGATTATGTTTCTTTCTTAGTCAGCGGAACCGTTCCTGCATATTGGACAATGGACGCACAGGTAAATTATGCTTTCAAAAAAGGCATTTCGGCTAAACTAGGCGGAACTAATATTCTCAACAAACCTTACACTTCAATTCTCGGCGGACCATCAATTGGCGGATTATATTATTTGTCACTTGTTTGGGAAAGCAATAAAATTTAAAACTCAACTTTTATGAAAATTAAAAATTACATTCTCGTTTTTCTAGTTGCATTTTCATGCGCAATGTGCAATTCTTCTAAAAAAGAAGAAAAAATTTCAATTGAAAAATCTGAAACTAAAAATCATAAACATGATGCTCTTTCGGCAAAAGACAGCTTAAAATTAGTAAATCATCAAATTGAAGTAAAAGGCGATGTGCAATTTCCATTGCAATTGACTGTTGATTCATTAAAAAAAATGAAAGTTGTTACAATAGATAATCTAAAAATTACCGGCAAAAACGGCGAAGTCAAAAGAGAAGTTAAAGTTTGCAAAGGCGTTCTTTTGAAAGATATTTTAGAAAAAGCCAAAATCAAACAAGAAGATCATAAAGACCGAAACTTCTACATCGTAGCAAGAGCTTCAGACAATTATAAAGCGACTTTTTCTTGGGCAGAACTTTTCAATAATCCGACGGGAGAAAATGCTTTTATTCTTTTTGAAGAAAATGGGAAACCGGTTAAAAACGGAGAAATGATTGCAATTTGCAGCAATGATTTTAGAACTGGACCACGCCATGTTTATTGGTTAAAAAGCATCGAAGTTTATAAGGTTAAGTAAAGGTTCTGAGATACTAAGTTGCTAAGGTTTTTTTGCTCGCAAAGTCGCGGAGTCGCAAAGTTTTTGTTCAATCAATTTTAATATCTTCTTGTCGAACATAGCCCGTGGTTTTAACCACGGGAAACTTATTTATACATTTTTCGTCCCGTGATTGAATTGCGGGAATACGGATTGTGCCCATGATTGTGTACCCGTAGTTTCAACCATGGGCTATATTTAAAATGCAATACGTACAAAAGGCAAAACTTTGTGTATTTAGCCACAGATTAAAAGGATTAAAATGATTTTTTTTAATCTGTGTAAGTCCTTTAATCTTTGGCTATATTTTCTACTCTGCGACTCTGCGACTTTGCGAGATTAAATAAGCTTTATTTAGAAACTTCACACAAAACCTTGCGCACTTTGAGATTAAATAAGCTTTTATTCAAGATTTAAATCGTACTTTTAAGTATAAAAGTTTGTTATTAACTTTAAATAAAGAAATTCTTTATTATTTTTACCACATAATTTAAGTATCTATGAGTTCTAACTTTGATAAATTTCAAAAGCGCAGGTTAATTTCCTCTTATTTTTCGGTAGTATTAAGTGTATTCTTGGTTTTATTCCTTTTGGGAGTACTGGGATTATTCATTATTAATTCGAAACAATTGGCTGACGATTTTAAAGAAAAAATCGCCATGACGGTTTTCTTTAAAAATGAAGCAAACGATAGTATTATCAAGGCATTTAACACCGAACTTAAAAGAGCGCCTTTTGCTAAATCTTTTGTTTATGTAACCAAAGAAAAAGCGGCAAAAGAACATACAGATATTATCGGAGAAGATTTCTTAACCTTTTTGGGAGAAAATCCATTATTGAATTCGTACGACATTCACTTAAAAGCAGATTATGTAGAAAGAGACAGCATCGTTAAAATTGAAAGCAACTTTCGCAAAAATGCTATGATTTCAGATATCGTTTACGACAAACAATTAGTAAATCTGGTAAATGACAACATCAGAAAAGTAAGTATGTGGATTTTGATTATAAGTGGTTTCTTGACTGTAATTGCCGTTTTACTAATCAATAGTTCATTGCGTTTATCCATACATTCAAATCGTTTTATTATCAAAACCATGCAGATGGTAGGAGCGACAAAAGCGTTTATTCGCGACAAAAGCGTTTATTCGTAAACCGTTTGTAATGCGAAGCGTAAAATTGGGAATGCTTGGAGCAGGTTTGGCTATTATTGCTTTAATTGCACTTTTACTATATGTAGATACTAATTTCCCAGGTTTAGGAATTCTTGAAGACAAAGCTTTAACTGGTTTGGTTCTAGTTGCCGTTTTCGGATTAGGAGTTTTAATTACTTGGGTAAGCACGCATTTTGCAACACAACGTTTCTTGAATTTAAGAACAGACGATCTTTATTAATTTTTGATTGCAGATTTTAGATTTTAGATTTAAAAAAAATGCCTTCCCCCGAAGTCTCGGAATACTCAGGCTGACAAACATATAAAAATGAAAAACATCAATAATAAAGAAGAACAACAAGTTCAAAAACAGGAATTCCTTTTTGACAGCATCAATTATAAAGTCTTATTAATTGGTATTGCTGTAATTGCGCTAGGATTTATTTTAATGTCTGGCGGAGGAAGTACAGATCCGAATGTTTTTAATGAAGACATTTTTAACTTTAGACGTATTCGTTTGGCACCAACTACCGTTTTAATCGGTTTCGGAATCACGATTTATTCTATTTTCAAAAAATCTAAATAGACTTTATTTAGACATTACAGATCTTAGATTATTAGACTAATCTTTTCTAAGATGTCCAAAATCTAATATTATAAAATTATTTTACATGAATTACTTACAAGCAATTCTTATTGCAATTGTAGAAGGCTTAACAGAATATTTGCCTGTTTCATCTACAGCTCACATGATATTTACAAGTTCTTTCTTTGGAATTCAAGAAGATGATTTTGTTAAATTATTTCAAGTTTCAATTCAATTTGGAGCTATTCTGGCTGTCGTTGTATTGTATTGGAAAAAGTTTTTTGACTTCAGTAAAATTAATTTCTATATCAAACTTGCCTGCGCTGTTATTCCTGCGTTGGTTTTAGGAAAATTATTTGATGATAAAATTGATGCTATTCTGGGAGATCCTATTCCAATTGCAATTGTATTAATTCTTGGTGGAGTAATCCTGCTTTTCATTGATAATCGATTTAAAAATCCTACTATTATTAACGAAGAAGAAATTACCATAAAAAAAGCCGTTACTATTGGCTTTTGGCAATGCCTTGCAATGATGCCTGGAACAAGCCGTTCTGCTGCTTCTATAATTGGAGGAATGCAACAGGGACTTACAAGACAAACTGCCGCAGAATTTTCTTTTTTCCTTGCAGTTCCTACTATGCTTGCTGTTACAACTTATTCTTTATTTTTAAAAACATATGAAGTTTCACAATTAAAAGGATATGAATTATTAACGCAATCAAGTGACAACCTGAAAATGTTTTTAATTGGAAACGTTGTAGCTTTTATAGTTGCTGTTATTGCTATAAAATTCTTCATCGGAATTATCCAAAAATTTGGTTTTAAACCTTGGGGCTATTACCGAATTGTAGCCGGAATTCTTTTATTAGCTTACTTTTCATTAAATAAATAGATTTGAAAACTCCTCAAGAATATTTAGAAGGACAGGTTTTATTAATTGACAAACCATTAAAATGGAGTTCATTTCAAGCTGTCAATAAATTAAAATACCTTTTAATTAATAAAGTCGGACTTCCAAAAAAGTTCAAAATCGGTCACGCAGGAACTTTAGATCCTTTGGCAACCGGACTTTTATTAATCTGTACAGGAAAATTCACTAAAAGGATTTCTGAACTTCAAGGTCAGGCAAAAGAATATACTGGAACGTTTTATATTGGTGCCACTACTCCATCATACGATTTGGAAACAGAAATCGATCAGACTTTCCCAACCGAACATATCGATGAAGCTTTGATCCATGAAACGGTAAAACAGTTTTTAGGCGAAATCGATCAGAAACCGCCAATTTTTTCTGCTATTAAAAAAGACGGCGTTCGTTTGTACGAACATGCACGCGCTGGAGAATCTATCGAAATTGAAAGCAGAAAAACTACTATTCACGAATTTGAAATCACAAGAATTGCATTACCAGAAATCGATTTTAGAGTAGTTTGTTCTAAAGGAACTTACATTCGTTCTCTAGCTTACGATTTTGGAAAAGCAATGAATTCAGGTTCGCATTTAACCGTTTTACGCCGAACTAAAATTGGTGATTACGATGTAAAAAATGCGATTGATGTTACTTTGTTTGAAGAAAGCTTTAATAACTAAAAACAAAAAAGCACATTACATATTTGAAAGTAATGTGCCTAGCTCCTAAAACAAGTAATGTTGTTCCATACTCATCTCAAATTAATAGTGAGGCACATTCTTCCCTCCAAATAAAAATGTAGAAAAGAAATCATAAAATCTTTCGAATAACTTTTTCATAATAGTGTACTTTTTAATTATTAAATATTAAATAAAACACCAATAAAAAGAGTAAATCTGAAAGCTATAATAGATATGGGATTATTTTTACTAAGTTACAAAAATCTATCGAAGTCAAAAAGACTTTAAGATAATTTTATTAACAAATAACCTGTTTATCAACACATTAATCCGATTAAAGTCGATTGTATTTAATATTTTCCATAATTTCGACTAATTCTTCCTGAACCGAGATTCCTTTATCGGCCAGATACCATAACTGCAAATCGGTTTTTATTTTTTCGTCGATAGCACCAACTTCTCTTTTATGTTTTTCCATTAATTCGGTTGCCCCTTTTGGTCTTGGTCCCCAATCGGCACGCACAATTCCGGCTTCTTTGCAAATTACAATTACTTTTGGAATTGCTCTTCCTCCATTGGTCAAATAATGGCTCATCAAATCGTCATTTTCATCGCGAAATGCAATTCTCAAATCAATTTTTTTGTTTGAAGACAAAGCCATTTTATTTAAAATTGGAAGAATTTGTGCTGCATCTCCGCACCAGCCTTCAGAAAGTACCAGCCAAATATAATGATTGTCTAAATTTTGAAGTTTGTCAGCGATAGCATCAGAAACTGTTATCGTTTTTTCAAGCCTGTTCATTCTGGCTTCATTCAATTTAGAATAATTGGTAAGACTTTCAGATTGTTCGTTCCCTGTAGATTTTCCTTCAGACAATAAATCGGTCACTATCTTTCTGTATTCAACATAGGGATGACTATTGAATAATGCTTTGGCCACGATGCTTTTCATATTTTTTTATTTTTAGAATACAATAAAAATACGAAATTTAGGAAGACGTAGAAAATGACATTTGTCACATTTCAAATTAAACAATTGTAAAGCCGTTTTAAATCTAAAATTCTACCAAAAATTAATTTTTTGCAAACATTATTTTTAAAAATCAGAATATGTCTATATTTGCACAAATTAACGCAACACACACATGAAATATAAAAGAATTCTTCTTAAACTTAGCGGCGAGGCCTTAATGGGTGATTTACAATACGGAATTGACCCGAAAAGATTAGGCGAATATGCAGATGAAATTAAGCAAATTCACGATAAAGGAGTAGAAATTGCTATTGTTATTGGAGGAGGAAATATTTTTAGAGGCGTTGCCGGAGCAAGCTCAGGAATGGACAGAGTGCAAGGAGATTATATGGGAATGCTTGCAACTGTTATTAATGGAATGGCTTTGCAAGGCGCTCTTGAAGATAAAGGAATGAAAACGCGTTTGCAGACGGCTTTGAAAATGGAATCTATTGCAGAACCATATATCAAAAGAAGAGCGGATCGCCACCTTGAAAAAGGAAGAATCGTAATTTTTGGTGCTGGAACTGGAAACCCATATTTTACAACTGATACCGCTGCCGTTTTAAGAGGTATTGAAATCAATGCCGATGTTATCCTAAAAGGTACTCGTGTTGATGGTGTTTACGATTCTGATCCAGAGAAAAATGCTTCTGCAGTAAAATTTGATTTTATCTCATTTGACGATGTAATCAAAAAAGGATTAAATGTAATGGACACTACTGCATTTACATTAAGCCAAGAAAACAAACTGCCAATCGTTGTTTTTGATATGAATAAAATCGGAAACCTATTGAAAATCTGCGAAGGCGAAAACATCGGAACTGTAGTAAATATTTAGACTGCTTAGATGGTTAGAATTTTAGATTTTCTAAATTCTTCACAACCTTAAGTCGATCAAAAAACAAAATAATATTAGTTAGTAAATTAGAAGAAATTATTTTTATAGTCTAAAAATCTAATCTTCTATCCCGAAGCTTCGGGACAAAAAATCTAAACAAAATGACTGAAGAAATAGACTTTATTTTAGAAAGTACTGAGGAATCAATGAATGGTACTATTGCACACTTAGAGAAAGAATTTCTTAATATTCGTGCAGGAAAAGCTTCTCCAGCTATGCTTGGAGGTGTATTTGTAGATTATTACGGATCTGCAACTCCGCTTTCTCAAGTATCTAAAATTAGTGTTCCAGATGCTAGAACAATTACATTACAGCCATTTGAAAAAAATATGCTGCAAGCAATTGAAAAAGCAATCTTAATTGCAAACATTGGTTTCAACCCAATGAACAATGGAGATATGGTTATCATTAGTGTACCACCATTGACAGAAGAGCGTCGTCGCGATTTAGCGAAACAAGCAAAATCTGAAGCTGAAGATGCTAAAATTGGTATTCGTAACTCTCGTAAAGATGCTAATACTGATATCAAAAAATTAGAAAAAGAAGGAACTTCAGAAGATATCTGTAAATCTGCAGACATTTGCAAATCTGCAGAGGAAGAAGTTCAGAACTTAACAAACGCTTACATCAAAAAAATTGATGAGTTATTGGCTGCAAAAGAAGCCGAAATCATGAAAGTATAAGTAAGATTTGGTTATAAAATAAAAATCCGTCTGGTTTATTGTACTAGACGGATTTTTTTATTGCTATTTTTGCATACGAAAAGTAAACACTTTTCGTTTTTGAAACTATATCATTCTGTATGAAGCTATTTTGTTTTTTGACTTTGTTTTTTACGCTTACTCTTCAGGCGCAAATTCAAATAAACGGAATCGTAACTGATTCAAACAACAAACCTCTTCCGTTTGCCACCATTACCACTTCAGAAAACAATAACACGATTACAGATGTTGACGGAAAATTTATTTTTAAAATTAGCAGCTCCGCTACATCACTTACAGTTTCATACATAGGTTTCCAGACCAAAACTATTGCCTTAATTAACAACAAAACATTTTATTCGGCAGCACTTTTACAGCAGACAGATGACTTAAAAGAAGTTGTTGTTTCTAATGAAAATCCAGCTTTAACCATAATCAAAAAAGTTATTGCTAATAAATCGATAAATGATCCGCAGAAAAAGCTCAATAATTTTGAATACAAAACCTACAACAAACTTATTGTAACTGCCAATCCCGATTCGATTGATGGCCGTATAGACACTTCAGTGGCTTATAAAGATTTAAATAAAAAAATCATTAACATCGATTCTTCCGATTATAAGTTTAAAGAGATTGTAAGCAAACAGCATTTGTTTCAAACTGAGAAAGTTTCTCAATATCAGTTCGGAAACAACAAACTGAAAGAAACTGTTTTAGGAACAAAAATCGCTGGTTTCAAACAGCCTATTTATGAAGTTCTGGCTTTCAACCTTCAATCTATTTCGATTTATGATTCTAATTATGAATTATTCGAAACCAAATATGAAAATCCGATTTCGAAAAATGCTCCTTCAAGCTACAATTACAAACTGTTAGACACCGTTAGTATACGAGGTCGCGACACGTACATGATTTATTTCAAAAACAAATCAAAACATAGAACTTCTGGACTGGAGGGGGTTGTGTATATCGATAAAGAAAATTATGCTGTCGCAAAAGCAGTAATGCGAATTAAAGGTGTTTTGGACATCAGCGGAATTCATGAATTTGAATATATTCCTAAAGAAAAAATATGGTTTCAGAGCAATACCACTTTTAAAATTGTAAAAGGAAAAAATGACGACGATATTCGGATTTTAGGCGGTACTATTCAGTTTGACGGAGATGTTGAAGACAATTTTGAAACACGAAAAAAAGTGGCTTCTGATTTTACTTATCTCCTTTCAGAAAGCAACAGTTTTGATATTCGTGTTAATACTGGAACTCCAATAAAAAATCCTTCTCTTTACATCGAAATTAACGATGACGCAGCCAAAAAACCTGAAAGTTTCTGGGAAGCCTACCGAAAAGAAAATCTTGATTTAAAAAGCCAAAAAACCTATTTACTTTTAGATAGTCTTTCTATCCGAAATCGAATTGAAAAACGCTTAGGAATTGGCCGAAAAATCATTAATGGCTTCTACCCGATTGGCCCAATCGATTTGGATTTGAAAAAAATCATAAGCTACAACAATTACGAAGGTTTTCGTCTTGGTGTAGGCGGTATTACAAATGACCGTTTGTCTAAATATTTCCGTGTTGAAGGCTATGGCGCTTACGGAACAAAAGATGGTGTTTTTAAATACAGCGTTGGCGGAGGCGTTTTATTAGACAAACATACCAACACTTGGTTCAACGGTTATTATACCGATGATGTTCGAGAGATAGCGAGTACCGTTTTCAGCGTTGACAAACGTGTTTTTAAAATTTACGATCCTCGCCCGATCAACATTAGTACATTTTATGAATATATAGGATGGCGTGCCAATGTTCAAACCAAATTTATTCCGAAAACCGAAGCTGTTTTCGAGCTTTCGCGAAATTATATTGAGCCAAAATTTGATTATCTTTTTAATCTAAACGGAAAACTGTATTCTAATTATATTATGACCACGGCAATGCTTTCTATTGTCTGGGCGCCTTTCAGCAATTATATGCAAACTCCAACAGGAAGAACTGAAAGTGATAAAAAGTTTCCGAGATTTACTTTTCAGTATACTCAGTCTTTGCCTAATGTTTTTGAAAATGATTTTACTTTTAGCAAAATAGATTTTAAGGCAGAATACGAAAAACAATACTTAAACCGCCAGAAAACAAGTTTGCTTTTGCAGGCAGGTTATGCAATGGGCGATGTTCCTATTACCCATTTGTACAACACTGCTCCGAATAACTTAACAAAAGAAACTATCTTTCAGCGTATTACTTTTGCTGGAAGAAATTCTTTTGAAACGATGTTTTTTAACGAATTTTTCTCGAGCCAATATCTGATGTTTCAAATTAAACATGGCTTTGACCGAATTAAAATCATGAAGAAAGTTCGTCCATCATTGGTTTTAGTTACCAGAATGGCTTGGGGAAGCATGGAAAATCCGGAACAGCACGTTGGCCCAGCTTACAAAACTTTGGATAAAGGCTATTTTGAATCTGGATTAGAATTGAACAGAATTTTTAAAGGTTTTGGTTTAGGCGGATTCTACAGATACGGCCCAAATCAGTTAACGAGGTTTGAGGATAATATTGCAGTTAAGATTTCTTATGTTCTTGATTTGGGGCTATAAAAAGTTAAATTCCAAATCTTTCTGAAATTCCAATTTACATTCTTTGAACATAAAAACTTTGACAAAGTTCTGCGTGCTACAAAAAACAGAAAACTTCAATAAGTTTTGTCAATTTCGACCGAAGGGAGATATCACACTAGAAATTCCGCAAAGAAAACCGCCAATCTTTATCGAGCTACTAGTGTGATATCTCCCTTCGGTCGAAATGACATACACAAAAAAATCCCAAACTCCAATAGTCAATTGGAATTTGGGATTTTTAAATTGGAATTTTAAAACTATTTATGGTTTAAGAATCAAAACCGATGGCGAATTATTCAGCCAGATACTTTGAGATTCTATTAATTTTTTCCAGCTGTCTAAACTGATAATCATTAAATCCTGGCTTTCTAAAAATTCTTTCTCTAGTGTTCTATCATTCATAATCATGATATGATTTGGTGCAATCTGCTCGATAGAACGAATTGTTTCCTGAATTTCTCTTGTGTTTTTCACTTCTCCGCCGGCATCTAAAACTGTAATTTGAGAACCATTGTTGTTGATTAATTTTTTAGCATAATCAATTAAAAAAGCATCTTCTTTAGTAAAAACAGGTATAAAAACTTGGTTGACTTCTTCAAAGTTTTTTTCGATAAAAATTCCAACTGGCATTTTAGCTTTAGCAATAATGTGTCGCGTTCTTTCATCAAATGGATTGTTTTCAAACAAGCCTTCTTTCCCTGTAAACTTATCAATCAAACGATCTGGATTTACAATTCTGGTTGTAAAACCAAGAATTTTTCCAAGCAATGTTCCCTCAAAAATAGATTGTCCTAAACCAACCAGCAGTAAATCGTACTCTCCTTGATTTGCCGTATCAATAATATCCGAATCAATATCATTAGTAACTTTAAACAAACTCACCACATTCTGATTCAGACGTTGCGACTCTTCAATTACAGGAATCAGCATTTTACGTTCATGCTCTTTTATATCAAAAGAATGCACTTCGGTGCTTAAAGACAAATGCATTGCTGTTACAATAGAATTATCTCCTTGTTTTTTAACAAAACTATTTGCTATTTGAAGCAATTTTTTCCCTTTTTCGGGAGTTGCAAATGAAAGCAGAATCTTATACTTGCTTTTGGTTCCAATTTCTTCTGGTACAGCGGTCTCTTTATCTTTAAAAATAAATCCGATAAAATCTAAAGCTGGTCCTGTCATAAAAGTAGTTACCAACGCCATAATCACCATCATCGTAAAAATCTCTGTAGACAATACTCCAAGATCGTAACCAATATTCAGCACTACCAATTCCATTAAACCGCGCGTATTCATTAAGGCTCCAATAGACAAACTGTCTTTCCAGTTTTGCCCCATAAATTTGGCAGCTAGAGCACTTCCGAAAAATTTACCAACTACGGCAACCAAAATAATTAGACCCGTTATTTTCCATAATTCAGGATCATTCAACAATCCGATTTGGGTACGCAAACCTGTGAACACAAAAAATAATGGCAAAAGAACAATGATAGAAACGTCTTCAACTTTTTCGATAAAGATATTTCTAAATTTATTGTTTTCAGGCATAATTGCTCCAGCAAGAAAAGCTCCAAACAAAGCATGAATTCCAATTAACTCAGATGCATATGCTGAAATTAAAAGTGTAATAAAGAAAATGGCAACAACTGGTTTATTTAAACTTTCGCGTGTCGCATTTAAATCTCCTACTCTTTTTAAGAATGGGCGAACGATCTTCAGCATGATAATCACGTACAAAATCGCCATTGCAATTACGTAAAGAGAACTAGAAAGCGAACCTGCTTTTACAATTGCAATAACAACTGCCAAAATACACCAAGCCGTAATATCGTCTGCAGCCGCACAAGTAATGGCAATAGTTCCGAGTTTGGTTTTTTGCATGCCGCGCTCCTGAACGATTCTAGCCAAGACAGGAAATGCAGTAATACTCATAGCAATTCCCATAAAGAGACCGAAAGAAGAAAATTCAACTCCCATTGGAGCATATATTTCATAGATATAATAAGCCAACGATAATCCTAGAGCAAAAGGAATTACAATACTGGCGTGACTGATTACAACCGCATCATGCGCTTTATTTTTCAGCACTTTTAAATCCAGCTCCATTCCAATAACAAACATAAAAAGGATTAAACCGATTTGGCTTAAAAACTGTAGATTACCTAAAGATTCTTTTGGAAATAAAGTTGCCGAAAACTCTGGAAAATACATTCCGACCAAAGACGGCCCTAACACAATTCCTGCAATCATTTCACCAATTACCGAAGGCTGTCCTATTTTTCTAAAAAACCATCCAAATAAACGGGCAACTAAAATGATGGTAACGATCTGCGCTAATAAAATAGCCAAAGGGTGCTGTAAATTTTCGACCATCGAATGAAGAAAATCTCTCCAATGATTACTTTCAACACTCTTCTTTACAATATTGCGACCCACTTCTAATGCAGCGCCTTTTGAAATTACCCAATATATAAGCGCTGTAAAACCGCCAATAACTGTTACATAAAATAGAGAGTTCTTTATGTTATTCATAAACTCGTTCTTTAGATTTAATTAACGCAAATATCCGCACTGTGAATTTAGTGAAAAAGTAATTCACTTGTTAATTTCAATAGTATGTAACAAGTCTGAAAAAAATTGTAATAAGTTTAGAGTTTAACTTTTTTCAAAAAGTCAGCTCGATAGGTTTCGCTTAAGATTAGCGTGGTGTTTTTATTGTTTTCTTCTAAGTGATGAAGGACAATTTCGTTATGATTAAAAAACTTAATTGCTTTTACCGCCACGATTTCTTTTTTATTAACTCGACAGAAATCAGCATCTGGCAATTCGTTTAAAAGGGTATCGAATTTTACATTTTTCAAATTCAAAAAACTTCCATCAGTAAGCAGAGCTGTTTTGTCTCGGCTATCGCTCGCGGCGGTTTTTATATACTGAATTTTATTAAAATACAGTAAAGTTTTTCCTTTATCGGTATTCAGTTGAATGAATTTTTTATCTGAATTTGATTTTTCAAAACGCTCCAAAGCTTTTGTGACTGCTTTTTGCAAACGTTCTAATTTTACAGGTTTTGTAATATAATCTACAGCATCGATATTAAATGCTTCTGCAGCATATTCTTTATACGCCGTGCAAAAAATCACCAATTTGTCCTGCAATTTTTCAGCCAAATGCAATCCGTCAATTCCAGGCATTTCAATATCCGAAATGAGCAGATCAAAATCAAGGTTCGAAAAATTAGACAGCAATTTCTCTGGATCATTACATGTTTTTACGATTTCCAATTCAGGAATTTGTTCGCAAAGCATTTTTAGGTAGGTCAATCCTGGAAGTTCATCGTCCAGAAGCAAGCATTTCAGTTTTGTATTCAAGTAAATCAATTTTTAGGTGGGCAATATAAACATCGTTTTCTATAAACCTATCGAGTTTGAAATTATTCTTATAAATAATGCGAAGTCGGTGCTCAAGCGTGGTGTGTCCAAAACCGCTTCGTTCTTTTTTCAGCACTTTTTTATCTGAGATTTTATTTGAAACCGTCATAAAAAAAGCATTGTTTTTAAATTCAAAAACTACCGAAATAAAAGCATCTGCACTTTGAAGATCGGCATGTTTGAATGCATTTTCAATTAAATCAATCGAAATTAAAGGTGCCAGCAAAGGCTGATCGTACAATTTATCTTCTTCGTTGATATTTGTTTTGACTTTCAACTCAAAAAGCGGACTGATTTTAATTTTGTTGATTTCAATTAAATTCAATGCAAAATCAATTTCTTCTTTAGCCGTTACGAATTTCTTTTTGCTTTCGTACAAAATATAATCCAGAACATTGGCTAGTTTATCCAAAGCAAAATAAGTCTGATAAGCATGCGACTGAATCGAATTTAGAATATTCTTAAACAAATGAGGATTCAGTTTTGATTCTAGATTTTCCAGCTGCAAATCGTTTACTTTAGATTCTAAAGCATAAAAACTTTTTTCGGCATAGTCTTTCGCTTTTTTGGTTTGCATTAATTGATACACCATAAAACAAATGATGACAATTAAAAGCAAAAGAATAGCTAGAAAAATGAAAGTTGTCGTATTATTTTGTTGCATTGTTGCTTATCTAGTTTTAGTCAAAAATTACAATATCAGTTCTTTTTTATCGTAAAATTAATTGCAAATATGGCAAAAGCTAGCGACTAATTGGCAAAAAGCAAGTAAATTATCCTATTTTAAACATCATCTATATTTGTGTTAACATAAAGTAAAATAGATTCGAATATTTATGATTTCGAGCACTTTTCACTACATTTGCATCCATTTTTAAAGATTTTATGAAAAACGCTGTCCAAGTTGGATTTTGGGAAAAACTTGCCCGAATTATACTTAAAAACCGAATTACGATTCTGGTTATACTTTCTGCTTTAACTCTTTTCTTTGGTTATCAATGGAAGAATCTTTCTATGACTTATACTGAAGCCAACTTGCTTCCGAAAGATCATATTGCGAATAAAGATTATCAAAAATTCTTAGACAAATTTGGCGAAGAAGGAAACTTAATTGTTATTGGTTTTAAAGACCCTAAATTCTTTACACCAAAAAATTATGCCGCTTGGACCGAATTAATGAACGGTTTGAAAAAAGCCAAAGAAGTTGATTTGGTAATTTCTTTGAATGATTTAAAGAAGCTTGAAAAAGATACCGTAAATCAAAAATTTGTTCTTGCGCCATTTATTGACGAAAGCAAAGCACTTGACGCTAATTATCTAAAAAGTGTTCAGTACGATTTGTTTCACAATCTTCCTTTCTATGAAGGATTGTTGTTTAACAAAGAAAGCGGAAGTGTTCGCTCAGCGATTTACATGAACAAAGCGCTGGTAAATACAGCCGAAAGAAAGGTGTTTATCTTAAAAGATTTAGTTCCGAAAATCGATAAATTCGAAAAAGAAACTGGAATCGATCTTAAAGTTTCAGGAATGCCGTATATCCGTACGATCAATGCGGATAATATGAAAGGCGAAATCGGACTTTTCATTGGAGCATCTTTATTGACTGTTTCATTGATTTTCTTTTTCTTTTTCCGTTCATTCAGAGCTACGTTTATATCGATTTGCATTTTAATTGTTGGTGTAACTTGGTCGTTTGGAACACTTGGATTATTTGGTTATAAAATCACGATTTTAACAGCAATTATTCCGCCGCTGATTATCGTAATCGGAATTACCAACTGTATTTTCCTGATTAATAAATATCAGCAGGAAATTAAACTGCACAACAATCAGGCAAAAGCTTTACAGCGCGTAATTTCTAAAATTGGTTCTTCGACTTTAATGACCAATTTAACGGCAGCAATTGGTTTTGCAACTTTGATGATTACTGGAAACGAACTGCTTTTTGAGTTCGGATTAGTAACTTCTATCAACGTACTTTCTGTTTATACTTTGACACTTTTTATCGTGCCAATTATTTACAGTTTTATGCCATTGCCAAAAGAAAAGCACTTATATCATTTGGACAAAACTTACATTTCAACACTCTTAAATACTGTTGCAACTGTAGTAAAAGGCAAAAAGACAATCGTTTATATTATTTATGCGGTACTTTTTGTAGTGAGTTTAAATGGAGTTAGACAAATGAAAGTGTCTGGAAGTTTAATTGGTGAAATGCCCAAAACAGCTTCTTTCTTTAAAGATATTTTATTTTACGAAAAAGAATTCAACGGTGTAATGCCTCTTGAAATTATGATTGACACCAAAAAGAAAAAAGGTGTTATGAAGCCGTCAACCATTCGTAAAATGGATGAATTGCAGAATACCATTTCTGAAATTCCTGAATTGGCAAAACCTGTTTCGGTTGTAAACTTGGTTAAATATGCAAAACAGGCTTTCTACAACGGAAACCCTGAATATTACCAATTGCCAACTTCACAGGAACAGACTTTTATTTTGGGTTATGCTAAAAATGCAACCAAAAACAGTAAAGAAAATTTAATGAAAGCGTATGTGGATTCGACTGGACAATATGCCCGAATCACCACTTTCATGAAAGATATTGGAACAGATGAAATGGCAAAAGTGGAAGGAAAATTACGCAAAAAAATTGACGAGATTTTCCCGAAAGACCGTTATGAAGTTACGATTACAGGAAAAGCTTTGGTTTTCCAGAAAGGAACAACTTATTTGGCGCATAACTTAATCGAATCATTATTGTTTGCAATTTTGACTATTGCAATTTTGATGTTGTATTTATTCCGTTCGTTCAAAATGGTAGCGGCTTCTTTGATTACAAATATTTTACCGCTTTGCATTACTTCTGGATTAATGGGGTATTTTGGAATTCCGTTGAAACCTTCGACGATTCTGGTATTCAGTATCGCTTTCGGAATCTCAGTGGATAATGCGATTCAGTTTATGGCGAAATACAAACATGATCTGATGCAAAACAAAGGAAAAGTGAAGAAATCTGTTTTCAGCGCTTTAAGAGAAACTGGAGTGAGCACGTTCTATACTTCTGTAGTTTTGATTTTAGGTTTTGCAACTTTTACATTATCAAG
>RCUH01001230.1_pt1 | contig 19944 bp, 23 predicted proteins | sample 2166191 | NCBI WGS metagenome assembly RCUH01 (sample SAMN09932848, study PRJNA488358) | compost metagenome | feature: garden; material: soil; isolation source: compost soil in an enriched community after 214 h of incubation | place: Germany: Experimental Botanical Garden Goettingen | collected...
CCCGAACAGTACCGCAGCCTGCAGAACGACTTCCACGCCGCCACCCGCGCCCTGCGCACCGCCGTGCGCGCGGTGGCCGACAGCGTCCAGAGCCTGAGCGCCGGCTCCAACCAGCTGGCGACCGCCTCCGAAGACCTGGCCAGCCGCACCGAGCGTCAGGCCGCCAACCTGGAGCGCACCGTCAACGAGGCCGACGCCATCGCCCGCGCCGTGGCCTCGACCGCCGACAACGCCCGCCAGACCGCCGAAGCCCTGGCCGCCGCCCGCGTCGACGTCGAAGCCAGCAGCCAGGTTGTGGGCGAAGCCGTCGCCGCCATCCACGCCATCGCCGAATCCTCGACCGGCATCGCCCGCTTCACCAGCCTGATCGACGAGATCGCCTTCCAGACCAATCTGCTGGCCCTGAACGCCGGGGTCGAGGCGGCGCGCGCCGGCGACGCCGGTCGCGGCTTCGCCGTCGTGGCCCAGGAAGTCCGCGCCCTGGCGCAGCGTTCGTCCGAGGCCTCGGGCGAAATCCGTACCCTGATCTCGACGTCTTCGGCCCAGGTGGCGCGCGGGGTCGATCTGGTCGAACGCACCGGCGAGGCGCTGGAGCGGATCGGCGGTCGCGTGGTCGCCATCGACGGCCTGGCCAGCGGCATCGCCGGTTCAGCCCAGGACCAGGCCGAGGGCCTGGCCCGCGTCCGCCGCACCATGGGCGAGATGGACGACATCACCCAGCAGAACGCGGCCATGACCGAGGAAGCCACCGCCGCCGCCCGCCAGCTGGCCACCGAGGCCGTCAGTCTGAACCAGCAGGTCGGCCGCTTCCGTCTGGATCGCGGCGCCGGAGGGCCGCACCTGCGCGCTGTCAGCTAGACAGCGAAAACGGCGCCGGGCGCAAGACGAGGCGCCTATCCGGCGAACGCCGTCGTCCGACTTCCGGCTTGGCCATGCCGTCGCGTGCGGCTAAGCCGTCGGCCATGGCTGACGACGCTTCGATCCGACCCGCCCGCGATCTCTCGATCCCCCGTCACGACTGGACGCTGGAGGAGGTCGAGGCCCTGTTCGCCCGCCCCTTCATGGAGCTGGTGTTCGAGGCCGCGACCGTCCACCGCGCCGCCTTCGACCCCAGCGAGGTGCAGAAGTCCCAGTTGCTGTCGGTCAAGACCGGCGGCTGCGCCGAGAACTGCGGCTACTGCTCGCAGTCGGCCAGCTTCAAGACCGGCCTCAAGGCCGAGAAGCTGATGGAGCCCACAGCCGTGATCGCCGAGGCCATGGCGGCCAAGGCGGGCGGGGCCAGCCGCTTCTGCATGGGCGCCGCCTGGCGCGAGTTGAAGGACCGTGACACGCCCAAGCTGGCGGCCATGATCTCGGGCGTGAAGGCGCTGGGTCTGGAGACCTGCGCCACGCTCGGCATGCTGAACGCCGACCAGGCGAAACAGCTGAAGGACGCCGGCCTCGACTACTACAACCACAACCTCGACACCGGGCCTGAGTATTACGCCGAGGTGGTGACCACCCGTTCCTATCAGGACCGTCTGGAGACCCTGCAGCACGTCCGCGACGCGGGCATGAACACCTGCTGCGGCGGCATCGTCGGCATGGGCGAGAAGCGCCGCGACCGCGCCGGCCTGCTGCACGCCCTGGCCACCCTGCCCGCCCATCCCGACAGCCTGCCGGTCAACGCCCTGGTCCCCGTCGGCGGCACGCCCCTGGGCGAGCGCGTGCTGAAGGAGGGCGAGATCGACCCGATCGAGTTCGTCCGCACCGTGGCCGTCGCCCGTCTGGTCTGCCCCCGGTCCATGGTCCGCCTGTCGGCTGGCCGCGAGGGCATGACGCCGGAGATGCAGGCCCTGTGCTTCCTGGCCGGCGCCAACTCCATCTTCGTCGGCGGCAAGCTGCTGACCACGCCTAACCCGGAAGAGGACGACGACGACAAGCTGTTCGCCCTGCTGGACCTCAAGCCCATGCCGCTGAGGGGCGAAGCCCGCGCCTAGGCGCTGCGGTTCAGGGGGATGACCTCCCCCGCCTTCTCGGCCTCGACCGCCGGGCGGGCCACGACGACAGGCAGACGCAAGGTCACGGCGGTGCCCTCGCCCGGCGTGCTGTCGAGGCTCATCGCCCCCTGATGCAGTTCGGCCAGGGCGCGGACCAGGGACAGACCCAGGCCGGCGCCCTGCGCCCTCTGCTCGGCGCCGCCCGCCTGTTCATAGGGACGCCCCAGACGCGCCAGATCCTCGGGCGCGACCCCGACGCCGGTATCGGCCACGGTCAGTTCCAGCATGGCGCCCAGACCCTCGGCGGAGACGGTGACGGCGCCGCCCGAGGGCGTGAACTTCACCGCATTGGACAGAAGGTTCAGCAGCATCTGCTTCACGGCGCGTCGGTCGGCGGCGACGTGCACGGCCTCGGGCGGGAGGACGGCGGCCAGATCGACGCCCTTGTCATCGGCCTGCACCCGCACCAGAGCCAGGGCGGCTGAAACCGTCTCGCGCACATCGAAAGTCTCGATATTCAGGTCGTAGCGGTCAGCCTCGATCCGGCTGACGTCCAGCACGTCGTTGATCAGGGCCAGCAGATGCCCCCCCGCCTTGTGAATGGCGTCGGCATAATCGGCGTAGCGCGCCGGCACCGGGCCGAACAACTGCTGGCGCATGATGTCCGAGAAACCGATCACGGCGTTCAGCGGGGTGCGCAGTTCGTGGCTCATGTGGGCGAGGAAGCGCGTCTTGCCCGCGCTCTGGGCTTCGGCCTCCAGACGGGCGGCGTCCAGACCTTCCTCGCGCGCGTGTTGCAGGGTGGCGTCCAGGGCCACGGCGATCAGGCGCGGCGCTTCATTGGTCTTGGTCGCCTGACGACGCAGCACCAGAAGGATACGGCGGTCCAGCGCCAGGCGCGGAGCGAAGCGGACCTGGGCCTCAGCCCCGGCGGCGGCGCGGGCCAGGGCGGCCTGAACCGCCGGGCGGTCGGGCGCATGGACCGACGCTATCAATCCCTCGTCGAACAGAGGATCGACAGGCAAGGCCCCCGGGGCCGCGCCATAGGCCGCCAGCGGCGCGCCCGAGGCGTCCAGAACCAGGGTCAGACCCGGCTGACCGGCCAGCACCGTCTCGACCTGGGCCACCGCCCCCTCGACCGCGGCCAGCCGACGGGCCTGGGCCCCGGCGCTGAGGCGGAAGGCCAGGGCCGCCGCCCCGAGCGTCAACAACGCCGCGACCGTGGTCATGCCGGGCGCGGCGGGCGGGACCCCCTTCACCCCCGTCGCCGCCAGACCGACGACCGCCGCCGCTCCGGCGCCCAGCAGGCCAAAGGGCGCCCAGCGCGACGATCCCAGGGCCACGGCGGCGGCCAGAGGCATGAAGACGAAGCCGCCCAAGGGCCCGATCAGCCCCCCCGACAGCCCGGACGCCGCCACCGCCGCCAGACCCCAGGCCGCCAGCAGGGCCGCCCGGATCGTCCGCCCGTCGCGCGCCAGGAGCACCAGCCCCAGCAGGCCCGGCGTGGCCATAGCCAGGGCCGCCGAGGCGTCGAGACCTGCGGCCGCTCCCCCCCGGCCCAGCCAGTCGCCGGCCAAAGCCGTCAACCCGACCGCCGCCGCCCAGCCCGCATGCCAGGCGGCCACGGCGGCGCCCTCCCGCGCGTCGGGCGCGTCGGGCGAACGAATCGGCTCGAACAGGGCAGGCGGCAGCTTCAATCCGGGCCTTTGAGGCGGCTGTTTCAACAGCGTAGTCTAGACCCCGACCAAGGCCGACCAAAGGCCGCTCGCCTTCCGGGCGATTGTCTCAAAACGGCGCAGGCGCGGATCGCCCCGGGAGCGGGACGGTTGTCGTGCGGGGCGTCCGGGCCTATGTCGGCGGCCATGATCTCGACCGACGACGCCGTCCCCGCCCTGACCCTCGACGACACCCTGGCCGAACTGGTCGAGGAGTTCGACCTGCTGGGCGACTGGGAAGGTCGGATCGAATACGTCATCGACCTGGGCAAGGGCCTCGCCCCCCTGCCCGAGGAGGCCCGCGTCGAGGCGAACAAGGTGCCGGGCTGCGCCGCCCAGGTCTGGCTGTCGACCCGCCGCGCCGACGGTCGGCTGTTCTTCGACGCCGATAGCGACAGCGCCCTGTCAAAGGGCAATATCGCCCTGCTTCTGAAACTTTATTCCGGCCGCCTTCCCGACGAGATCCTGGCCTTTGACGCCCGCGCTGCGCTGGACCGACTGGGCCTGCCCGCCGCTTTGACCCGCCAGCGCGCCAACGGCCTGAACAGCATGGTCGGCCGGATTCGCGAGGCGGCGGGCCAAGGCTGATCCACAGCCCACGCTTTTGCCCTCGAACACAAAAACCGACGTTGTCCACAAGACCTAACATTTGATGGCGACGACCGGCGTCTGACGGTGGCCCAATGCGCGCATGGAACCCCTGGGGGAAGCTGATCGCGCGATGGATGTGCTGTGGCGAGGCCTTTACGGTCAGCCGCTGCCGATCCGCGGCGCGGCGGCCCTGGCCCTCAAGGTCATCATCATGAGTGAGAGGCACAGATGGAAAGCCGTATCCGCCGCAGACGCTCAGCCTGGACCCTCTCGCCCTTCGAGGGCCTGCTTCTGATCCTGGCCACCGCCTCGTTCGTCGGCGCCTGGCTGTCGGCGGTGCTGATCTAGCCGCTAGCGTCCCGGACGCCGCGTCATGGCCGAGGCCGGGGCCAGTTGCAGGCCGCGCGCCTCAAGCCCGGCCGTCCAGCGGGCGGCGGCTTCGACGGTGACGGGGTAGGAGAAGCCGGTTCCCAGGGCTGCGCCGCGCGTTTTGGCGGCGGCTTCCAGGGCGTTGAGCTGACCCATGATGGCGGCCGGGCTTTGCGTCTCGTCGATGATGCGGTCGGCGCTGGCGCGGGCGAAGGCGCCCGGCTTCCTGCGCATGGAGCCGTCGTCGAGGAAGGCCACGCCGCGCTGGCGCAGCACGGCCAGCATGGCGCCCATGCCCTCGTCCGACGCAGCGAAGCGGTCGCCCAGATAGTTGGTCACGCCAAAATAGCCGGTCGCGCGGCCAAGCAACCAGTCCAGCTTGGCCTCGACGTCGTCGGCGCCGCCGCTGGACAGCAGGGTGTAGGGACCGGGATCGTTGTCGGGATAGCCGGTGGGCTCCATCGGCAGCTCGATCATCACCTCGTGGCCCTGGGCCCGGGCCATGTCGATCCAGGCCTGAAGCCCTTCGGCGTAGGGCACGAAGCTGAGCGTCACCTCGGCGGGCAGGCGCTCGATGGCGGCGCGGGTGGTGACGGCGTTCAGGCCCAGACCGCCGACGACCAGGGACACCATGGGCTTGCCGTTCGAGCGGAAGGGGCGGGCATAGGCCTGGGCCGGGACGCGGCCGTCGGGGGCGATGCGCGGCAGGGGGCCGTTGGGGCCGGGCGAGAACAGGCCCGCGATCGGGGCCTTGGGCAGGGGATTGGAGGGCGCGCGCACCGGGGCGGCGATGGCCGAACCGCCCGCCACGCTGGCGCCGTCCGGCAAGGTGATCAGGGCCTCGCCCCCGGCGGCCCCGTTGGGGTCCAGCAGGGCGGGATCGCCGCCGGCCATGTCCTGATAGAGGTCCAGGCCGCTCATGGCGAAGGCGTCGGCGCCGGTCGGGGCAGGGTCCGCCGCCGCGGCGGGACGCTCCAGCGCCGCGTGGGCCGAGGGCGCACCCGCGCGCGGATCGCCCATGACGGCGACAAACAGGGCCCCGGCAGCCAGAACGAAGACGCCCGCAGCGGCCACGGCGACCGGCGGCTTCTTCAGGGCGACGACGACGGTGTCGAGGTTCAGACGCGAACGATGCTCCGGCGGCAGACCGGCGGCGGCGGCGAGGGCGGACTGGCGCTTGGCGAACATGGACAGGGCGGCGCTCGAACGACAGGGGCGGGAACTGGAGAACCGCACGACGCGGCGCTCCTCGATCCTCACTTATCCCCAGCGCCGGTTAAGAAACCCTAACGCGCCGTTCACCACGTCGCCCTCGCGCCCCTGGATCGGGCCGACCGGCGTCAGTCCGGCGTCGCATCGTCCGGCTTCGGCTCATCAACCTCGGCCGTCTCGACCGGCTTGGAGCCCGGCGCGGTGACCACGACGTCGGCGGGCGCGGCGGCCAGCTTGGTCAGGTCGCCGCCCGCGCGCAGGACGTCGAGGGCGCGTTGCAGCTGATAGTCCTTGGTCTTGTCGAAGTCCTTGCCGGGCGCCTCTTGCGGGGTGTGGGCGCCCTTGCGCTCGGCGCCGATGGAGGCGTCCAGCGCCGTGGCGTAGGCGGCTTCCGAATAGATGAAGCTGGAGCGCGAGACGATGCGGGCCTCGGCCTCGGAACGGGCGACTTCCAGGTCCGGCTCGATGCCGATCTTCTGGATCGACCGGCCCGAGGGCGTGAAATAGCGCGCCGTGGTGATCGACAGGGCGCCGTCGGCCCCGCCGCGCAGCGGAATGACGGTCTGCACCGAGCCCTTGCCGAAGCTGGTCAGGCCGACGACCGTCGCCCGCTCCTGGTCCTTGAGGGCGCCGGCGACGATCTCGGACGCCGAAGCGGAACCATAGTTGATCAGAACCACGACCGGCAGGCCGCCGCTCAGGTCGCCCGGCTTGGCGGCGTAGCGTTCGATGTCGTCCGGCTTGCGCCCGCGCTGGCTGACGATCTCGCCGCGCTCCAGGAAGGCGTCGGAGACGTCGATGGCGGCGGTCAGCAGCCCGCCGCCGTTGTTGCGCAGGTCCAGGACATAACCCTTGATGCCCGGCTTCTCACGCTTCAGGCGCTCGATGGTCTCGGTCAGTTCGCGGCCCGTATTCTCGTTGAAGGTCGAGACGCGCAGGTAGCCGAAGTCGCCCTCCAGACGGCCCGTGACGGATTCGACCTTGATGACCTCGCGGGTCAGGACCACTTCACGCGGCTCCTCGCCGTCGCGCAGGAAGGTGACGGTGACGCTCTCCCCGATGGCGCCGCGCAGCTTCTCGGAGACCTCGGACACGCTGAGGCCCGACGCGTTTTGACCATCGATGGCGCTGATGACGTCGCCCGCCTGAACGCCTGCGCGGCCTGCCGGACTGTCGTCCATCGGCGAGATGACCTTCACCAGGCCGCCTTCGGAGGTGATGGTCAGGCCGACGCCGGAATATTCGCCCGTGGTCCGCTCGCGCAGGTCGCCATAGGACTTGGGCGGCAGATAGTTGGAGTGCGGGTCCAGCGCCGTCATCATGCCCGACAGCGCCGCCTCGATCAGCTTCTTGTTGTCGACCGGCACCACATAGGCCTGCTCGACAATGCCCAGCACGTCGCCGAACATCTGCAGCATGCGGAAGGTCTCGTTGCGCGGGGTCTGGCTGGCGACAGCCGCCGCCGATCCGCCCAGGGCCAGGGCGGCGCAACCGATGAGAAGCAGTTTACGCATTCGGTGTCTTTCCATCGGACCCGCTCGGGCTCCGGTCGTCCAGGGAGGCGCGGGCGTTCACACGCCGACGTCAGATGCACCGATACAATCAGCGTCCGCGCGGATTTGAAAGGACTTTCGCGCGCAAACGGCCCCTATTGCCGCCCTATTGCAGCCAGGGCGCCGGGTCGATGGGCCGTTCGTCGCGGCGCAGTTCGAAATAGGCCTCGCCGTCCTCGCCGGTGCGGCCCAGGGCCTGGCCGTCGGCGACGCGCTGGCCGGTGTCCACCGACAGCTGGTCCAGCCCGGCCACGACCACGCGCCAGCCGGGGCCGAGGTCCAGAATGACCACCTCGCCCCACTCCTTCAGGGGCCCGGCGTAGGCGACGCGGGCGGGGGCGGGGGCGGCGATGACCTCGTGGCTGGAACGCCAGCGCCAGCCGCTGGAGCCGCCGCCGAAGCGCTGCGACGGCGCGCCCTGCACCGGGGCGGTCAGGCGGCTGCGCCCGGCGGGCAGACGGGCGGCGGGGGCCTCGACGGCGGCCTCGGAGATGACCGGCGTCTGGCCGCCCAGTTCGCGGATGCGGGCCTCAAGGGCGCGGGTGGCGCGTTCGGCGCGGGCGGCCTCGGCGCGCAGGACGGCGCGCAAGGCCACCTTGCGGGCCGACAGGCTTTCGATCTCGGCGCGGCGGTCGCCCTGGGCGCTCTCGACGGTGAACAGGCGCTCGCTGGACAGGGCGGCCAGGCGGCGAATGCGGATCACCTCGGCCTGACGCTCGACCAGAGCCTTGGCGCGGCTTTGCAGCTCGGGCGTCATGGCGCGGATGACGATGGAGGCGCGCACGGTGTCGACCGCCTGGTCCGCCGGGATCAGCAGGGGCGGCGGCGGCTTGCGGCTCATCATCTGCAGGGCCGACAGCAGACGCCCCTGCCCGGCCCGCTCGCGGGACAGGGAGGCGACCAGAGCGGCCTCGCGGTCGCCCAGTTCCTTCAGCCGGGCGCGCTGGGATTCCATCTGCACGTCATCCTGGGCCTCGGCCCGGCGCAGCTCGGCCAGTTGCCGGTCCAGATCGACGACCTCGTCCCCGGCGGCGGCGGCCTCGGCGCGCAGACGCCGCGCGCGGGCGGTCTCGTCGCGGTACTCGGCCTGGAGCCGAGTCAGTTCAGGATTGGGCGCAGCCGCGCGCTGGCTCGACGCCGGGCCCGCCAGCATCAAGGCCAACAGCGACGACACAAGAAGAAGCCCCGCCCCCCGGTGCATCAGTCGCGGTGATAGGGGGAGCCGGACAGGATAGTCACGGCGCGGTACAGCTGTTCCGCCAGCATGGCCCGAGCCAGGGCGTGGGGCCAGGTCTGGGGCCCGAAAGCCAGGGTCGAACGGGCGGCGCGGCGCACGCTCTCGTCCAGACCGTCAGCCCCGCCGATGGCGAAGATCAGACGCCGCTCGCCCTGATCGCGCAGGGCGGCGATGTGGTCAGCAAAGGCGCGGGACGAATAGGTCTTGCCGCGTTCGTCGCAGGCGATCAGGTGCGCGCCCTCGGCGGCCGCGAGGATCAGCTCGGCCTCGGGGCCCTTGCCCGATTTGCGGGGTTCGAGATCGAGAAGCTCCAGCGGGCCGAGCCCCAACGGACGACCCGCCAGGGTCGCCCGTCGGGCATAGTCGTCGGCCAGAGCGGCCTCGGGACCGCGGCCCGGCTTGCCGATGGCCGCGATCGCCAGCTTCATGGGGTCAGCTCAGTCCGAGGATCAGGCGGCGCCGGCGCCGCGGTGGGCGCTGTCGACGGCCCAGATCTTCTCGATATTGTAGAAGGTGCGCACTTCGGGGCGGAACAGGTGGACGATGACGTCGCCGGCGTCCAGCAGCACCCAGTCACAGTGGGGCAGGCCCTCGACCTTGACCTTGCCCAGACCCATTTCCTTGAACAGGCGCAGCAGGTGGTCGGCCAGGGCGCCGACGTGACGGTTCGACCGCCCCGAAGCCACGATCATGGCGTCGGACATCGGGCTTTTGCCCCGCAGGTCGATCAGGACCATGTCGAGGGCTTTGTCTTCATCGAGCTTGGCGATGACAGCGCGTTCCAGATCGGTCAAGCCAACCGGAAGCGGGGCTTGATCGCCGAAACTGGGACCGCCTTCGGCCTGACCGTCTTCGGAATGGACGGAATCCATCGGGTCCATTTCGTGGGCCGCGTTGGAAACGGCGGCGTCTTGCGCATCGTGCGCGGGCGAGGGGGTCAGCGGAGGGCTCCGGGGAGATTACTAAAGCGGCAACCTAGCACATCTCGCCGGAAAGGTCACCCACCGCCGGGAATCGGCGTCTCGCCCCGACGAATCGCCGAGGAAGAGCGGGGATTCAGCGGCGCCGTCAAATAAGTCCAGGCCGGCGCCTGCAGGCTGGGCAGCAGCCCGGCCTGGGCCGCCGGAATGCGGAAACGGGCGAAGCGGGCGGCGGCGGGCGCGGTACGACTGTCCAACTGGCTGCCCGGCCGCGCCACCACGGCGACGGGCATCAGCCGCATGATGTCGGTCCAGCCCCGCCAGCGATGGAAGCTGGCCAGATTGTCCGACCCCATCAGCCAGACGAACTTCACCCCCGGATAGCGGGCCGTCAGCACCCGCACCGTGTCGACGGTCCAGCGCGTGCCGACGCGGGTCTCGAAATCCGAGACGATCATGGCGGGTCCGACCGTGACGGCGGCGGCGCGGGCCGAGGCCAGGCGCTCGGAAAGCGGCGCGGTCTCGTGGCTGGATTTCAGCGGGTTCTGCGGCGAGACCAGCCAGACCACCCGGTCCAGGCCCAGACGCCGCATCGCCGTCTCGGCCACATGGGCGTGGCCGTCGTGGGCCGGATTGAAGGAGCCGCCGAACAGGCCGACCTTCATGCCCGGATGCAGGTCCAGCCCGTCGCGCAGGGCGCCGGGTCGAGGGCCGAAGCCTTTCGGCGCGGGACCGGCGTGGAAGAAGGACAAGGGCGGCTCTTTGGCGGCGTCGATGAGAGGGCGGACTTATGCTCACCCGCGCCCTAACACGCGGCGACGCCCCTGTCTCGCTTCAGCAGACGGACGAAAGCCTCAGAACTCTTTCCAGCTGGAGCCCGGATCGCGCTCGCCCGGCTGGGCCAGCTGCTGCCCCCAGGTCACGACCATCAGGGCCTTGTGACTGCGGATCTTGTACTGGCCGATCATGGGGGCGACGGCGCCGAGCGGCAGGCCGGTGCGGCCGTCGTAGAGGAAGCCGGAAAACTCGGCCACGCCCATGCGGTCGCGGTTGGAATAGATCGACAGTTCGGGGATGGAGACGACGTTCAACGTCTCATTGATCGGCACCCGCATGTCGGGGATGCCGAAGACCCGGCGCATCTGCTCCAGCGACAGGGCGCCGGCGCGGACCTCGAAGATGGCGTCGGCGCTGTCGCGGTCGCGGCTGATGGCGTAACCCGCGTCCGACAGGGCGGCGCGGATGGCGCTGAGCGCATAGCGGGCGTTCTCGGCCTGGAAATAGGTCTCGTCGATGAAGACCCGCGCGCCTTGCGGGATCGGCAGGGTCAGACCCTCGACCGCGCGGTCGGCGGCGCGATTGACCAGCAGCATGTCGGTCGCCGTCCGCGCCGGATTGGTCTCGGTCACGGAGGCGCAACCGGCCAGGACGGCGGTCGCGGCCAGCAGGACGATCACGCGCGCCGTGGTCAAGTCACCAGGCTCCGACGTTGGGCATGGAGGCCCAGGGCTCGGCCGGGGCCAGACGTTGGCCCCCTTGCAACAGCTCGATCGAAATGCCGTCGGGCGAACGGATGAAGGCCATGTGGCCGTCGCGCGGCGGACGATTGATCACGACCCCGCCGTCCATCAGGCGCTGGCAGGCGGCGTAGATGTCGTCGACCTCGAAGGCCAGGTGGCCGAAGTTGCGGCCGCCCTGATAGTCCTCGGGGTCCCAGTTGAAGGTCAGCTCGACCTCGGGCGACTTCTCGGCCTCGGCGCGCGTCTGGTCCTGGGGGGCGGCCAGATAGATCAGGCTAAAGCGCCCGGCATCGCTGTCCATCCGGCGCGTCTGCACCAGACCCAGCAGGTCGCGATAGAAGTGCAGCGACGCCTCCAGGTCCTTCACGCGGACCATGGTGTGCAGATAGCGCATGGCTCAGTGGGCCTCGGGCGGGCGGGCCGCCGGGTCCAGGTATTCGTTCTCGGGGTGCGCATGGGCCGACAGGACGAAGCGGCGGTCGCAGTAGCCGCACTCGACGAAGTCGTCCTCGCCCATCTCCAGATAGACCAAGGGGTGGCCGAGGACGCCGCCGCCGTCGCAGGCGACGCGCTTGGACGAGACCACGATCTCTTCGGGCGGGGGGATGACAGCGTCGGTATGGCGGGGAGGCATGGGGTCCGGTCCAGTCTGGAAAGGCTCGCGCCGTTCCTAGAAGGACCGGACCTTTAGGTCAAACCTCGGAGGCCTGAGTGGCGGCCGGGGGCTGGCGGCGGAACAGCCTGTCCAGCATGGCCTTGCGCTTCTTGAACAGGGTCAGGCCCAGGCAGCCGGCGCCGACCCACAGGCCGATCTCGCCGATCAGGGCGGCGACGGCGGCCAGCAGGGCCGCGTTGGTCATGTCCAGATGACCGAACTTGCCCGCCAGCAGGGCCAGACCCATGCCGGTGTAGCCGACGGCGCAGACGCCCAGGGCGGCGAAACCGATCAGGCGGGTGCGGGTCAGGGGTTTCTTCATCTGGACTGGCAGGGCGGTCATGAGCGTCTCTCCATCAAGTAAGGTTGTCTTTATGACAAGGAAGCTAGACACTCCAGCAATGGACGTCAAGCATCTTTTACACAAAGACATGAAACCTTGTCTCTTCGTCGCACAACAGCGCCTTGGCGAACCGCCCTTCGCCCCCTACCTATGCCGCACGCTTCCGCCGTCCGAGTGAACGCCCGCATGACCGAGACCCCTGCCCTGCCCGTCAACGCCATCGAGGTGCGGGGCCTGAAGAAGACCTATGCGGGCAACAAGAAGTCGCCGGCCAAGACCGCCCTGCGCGGCGTCGACCTGACGGTGCCGCGCGGCTCGATGTTCGGGCTGCTGGGCCCCAACGGCGCCGGCAAGTCGACCCTGATCAACATCATCGCCGGCGTCGTGAACAAGTCCGAGGGCACGGTCCGCATCTGGGACCGCGACATCGACCACGAAGCCCGCGACGCCCGCGCCGCGCTCGGCGTCGTGCCGCAGGAGATCGTCGCCGACGTCTTCTTCACCCCGCGCGAGGCGCTGGAAGTCCAGGCCGGCTTCTACGGCGTGCCCGCCGACGAGCGGCGCTCGGATGAGCTGCTGGCGGCGCTGGGCCTGTCGGACAAGGCCAACGCCTATGTCCGCGCCCTGTCCGGCGGGATGAAGCGCCGCCTGATGGTGGCCAAGGCCCTGGTGCACAATCCGCCCGTCCTGATCCTGGACGAGCCGACCGCGGGCGTGGACGTCGAGCTGCGCCGCCAGCTGTGGGAATACATCCGCAAGATCAACGAGGAAGGCGTCACCGTCATCCTGACCACCCATTACCTCGAAGAAGCCCAGGAGCTCTGCGACACCATCGCCATCATCAACCGGGGCGAGGTCGTGGCCTGCGAGCCGACGCAGACCCTGCTGAAGCGGCTGGACACCCGCAACGTGGTGGTGACGCCGGAGACGCCGCAAGCGGTCCCGCCGGCCCTGACCGGCTTCACCGTCGCGCCCCGGGCCAACGGCGCCTTCGTCGTCACCTATCGCACCGGCGAGTCCAGCGTCGAGCAGGTGCTGGCGGCGGTTCGCGCCGCGGGCGTGAAGATCAAGGACATCGCCACCGAGGACCCGGATCTGGAAGACGTCTTCCTGGCCATGACCTACGGAGACGCCAGCCGGCCCAGCCCGACGCAGGACTGAAACCACTCAATCCTCCCCTGCGTAGCGGGGGAGGGGGACCATGCGCAGCATGGTGGAGGGGGCGAGATCAGGCCCGGCGCTCGAAGTGCTGGGGACATGGCCGAAAAGAACTGAGGACGGCGACCGTGGCCGCCCCCTCCACCGCTGCGCGGTCCCCCTCCCCCGTTTCACGAGGGAGGATCAAGGCGAGCGGCAGCGTCAGACCACCATCACCGTCCCGAGCAGCAGCTTGGCCCCGGCCTTGCCCAGCACCCGGTCGGTGGCCGCCTGCAAGGCGCGGCTCAGCCATTCGACGTCCGGCGGTGCGCCCGGCAGGATGCGTTCGCCGGCCAGCCGCACCACCTCGTTATAGGCGGCGCTGAGGCGCGGCCGGGACTGGTCGGCGCGCGTGCGCAAGGCCTCGTCGGCCACATCCACCCCGACCTCGACCGTCATCACGCCGCGTCGCCCGTCGCGACGCAGGATGGTGGCCGTGGCCGTGGGCAGGGCAATATAGGCGTTGGCGGGCGCGCCTCCGCCGCTGCTCTTGCCCGACGCCTTCGCGGCCTCGGCGGCGGCGAGTGCGGAACCCAGGGCGGCGAGGCCGATCAATGCGCGACGATCCATGCCTCTGCCTATCCCCTGCCGGCTTAAGGCCCGGTTACGGCTGGCGGGCCGTCGCGCCCCGGCGTAATCGGGACGGATGAGCCAGACCGATCTCTCCGCCTATCGCCCCAATGTCGGGGTGGTGCTGTTCAACGCCGCCGGCCAGGTCTGGCTGGGCCGTCGCGCCAAGACACCCGAGCCGTGGAACTGGCAGTTCCCGCAAGGCGGCGTCGACGAGGGCGAGGACCTGGAAGCGGCCGCCCTGCGCGAACTGCAGGAAGAGACCGGCGTCCGTTCGGTCGAGCTGCTGGGCCGCACCGGGGGCTGGATCGTCTATGACTTCCCCGAGGGCATGGGCGGGCCGAAGGCGTGGAAGGGGTTCAAGGGCCAGAAGCAGGTCTGGTTCGCCTTTCGCTTCACCGGCGAGGACTCCGAGTTCGACCTAGCCGCCCACGGCGAGCCGGAGTTCGACGCCTGGCGCTGGGGCGCGCTGGAGGAGGCCCCCGACCTGATCGTGCCCTTCAAGCGCGAGGTCTATCAGCAGGTGGTGGCGGCCTTCGAGGACCTGCCGAAGAGCTGACCACACACCAGTCATCCCGGAAGCGGCGCAGCCGCTATCCGGGACCGCCCAAAACGCCACATCATAACGACGGCGCCTTTGGCGACCCCGGCTCTTCGGCCGGGGTGACGATGAATTGTGTACCAAAGAAAAAGGCCCCCCGCCGAAGCGAGGGGCCTTTGATCTTGTCGATACCGCAGATGGGCTTAGCCCTCGACGATCTCCGAGGCTTCTTCGGCCAGGATGCTGAGACCCTCGCCGTTGACGTCGGCGAAGCCGCCCTTGACCGCGAACTGACGACGCGCCGCGCCTTCATAAACGGTCACGACGCCTTCGCGCAGGGTCGTCATGAACGGCGCGTGGCCCGGCAGGACGCCGAAGTCGCCCTCGACGCCCGGCGCATCGACCTGATCGACCGAACCCGCGAAGATTTCGCGTTCCGGGGCGACGAGGGAGAAGTTCAGCTTACCGGCCATGGATCAGACTTCCGCGGCCATCTTGGCGGCCTTCTCGACGACTTCCTCGATGGCGCCGACCATGTAGAAGGCGGCTTCCGGCAGGTGGTCGTATTCGCCGTCGCAGATGGCCTTGAACGAGCGGATGGTGTCCTTCAGCTCGACGAACTTGCCCGGCGAGTTGGTGAACTGCTCGGCCACGAAGAAGGGCTGCGACAGGAAGCGCTGGATCTTGCGGGCGCGCGAGACGACCAGCTTGTCGTCTTCCGACAGTTCGTCCATGCCCAGGATGGCGATGATGTCCTTCAGGGCCTTGTACTGCTGCAGGGTTTCCTGAACGCGGCGGGCGACGGTGTAGTGCTCTTCACCGATGACCAGCGGGTCCATGATGCGCGAGGTCGAGTCCAGCGGGTCCACGGCCGGGAAGATGGCCTGGGCCGCGATGTCGCGGTTCAGAACGGTCGTCGCGTCCAAGTGAGCGAACGAGGCGGCGGGCGCCGGGTCGGTCAGGTCGTCGGCGGGAACGTAGATGGCCTGGACCGAAGTGATCGAGCCCTTCTTGGTCGAGGTGATGCGCTCCTGCAGATTGCCCATCTCGGTGGCCAGCGTCGGCTGATAGCCCACGGCCGAGGGGATGCGGCCCAGCAGAGCCGACACTTCCGAACCGGCTTGCGTGAAGCGGAAGATGTTGTCGACGAACAGCAGCACGTCCTTGCCTTCTTCGTCGCGGAAGTACTCGGCGATCGACAGGCCGGTCAGGGCGACGCGGGCGCGGGCGCCGGGAGGCTCGTTCATCTGGCCGTAAACCAGGGCGCACTTGGAGCCTTCGGTCGAGCCGTTGTTCTTGGCCGGGTCCACGTTCACGTTGGACTCGATCATCTCGTGATACAGGTCGTTGCCTTCGCGGGTGCGCTCGCCCACGCCGGCCAGAACCGAATAACCGCCGTAAGCCTTGGCGATGTTGTTGATCAGTTCCTGCATGGTCACGGTCTTGCCGACGCCGGCGCCGCCGAACAGGCCGGTCTTTCCGCCCTTGGTGTAGGGGCAGATCAGGTCGATGACCTTGATGCCCGTGACCAGGATTTCCGACGAGGTCGACTGCTCTTCGAAGGTCGGAGCCTCGCGGTGGATCGGACGGTATTCCGTGGTCTTGATCGGACCGGCTTCGTCGATCGGCTGGCCGACAACGTTCATGATGCGGCCGAGCGTGCCCGGGCCGACCGGGGCCATGATCGACTTGCCGGTGTCCACGACGGGCTGACCGCGGGTCAGGCCTTCGGTGGTGTCCATGGCGATCGCGCGGACCATGTTCTCACCCAGGTGCTGGGCGACTTCGAGAACCAGGGTGAAGGGCTGGCCCGTCTTCTGGTCGACGTTCTGGGTTTCCAGCGCGTTCAGGATCGCCGGCAGGGCGCCGGTGAACTCGATGTCGACGACGGCGCCGATGACCTGGGCGATCTTGCCCGAGCCTGCGACGGCGGCGACGGCGGCTGCCTTCTTGGGAGCGGCCGGCTTCTTGGCTGCGGTTTTCTTCGGGGCGGTGGTGTCGGTCATCGTGCGTGTCCGTATCGGAATGTCTGGCAGGTCGGGATCAGAGCGCTTCGGCGCCGGCGATGATCTCGATCAGCTCGGTTGTGATCTGGGCCTGGCGTTTGCGGTTGTACTGGAGCGTCAGGCTGTTGATGAGGTCGCCCGCATTGCGCGTGGCGTTGTCCATCGCGGCCATTTGCGCGCCGAAGAAACCGGCCTGGTTCTCGTAGAGAGCGGCCAGAATCTGCGTCGTCAGATTGCGCGGCAGCAGGGTCTCGAGGATTTCCTCTTCCGAGGGCTCATACTCATAGACCGCGCCGTTCAGGTCGATCGGCGCCGCGTCGCCGGCCACGACGGCCGGGATCAGCTGGTTGGCGGTCGGGACCTGGGCGATGACCGACTGGAACTTGCTGTAGAAGAGGGTGACCACGTCGGCCTGACCGTCTTCAAAGCTCTCGGCGATCAGTTCGGCGATCGGCTGGGCGGCCGGCAGGCCGAGGACCTTGTGCTCGCTCAGCTCGAACGACTTGACCACCTTGTCGCCGAACAGGCGCGTCAGGGGATCGCGCGACTTCTTGCCGACGGCGATGACGCGAACGTCCTTGCCCTGGACGATCAGGCTGTTGATCCGGTCGCGGGCGGCGCGGACGACGTTGGACGAGAAGCCACCCGCCAGACCCTTGTCCGCCGTGGCGACCACGATCAGGTGACGCTGGTCGGCGCCGGTGCCGGCCAGCAGTTTCGGGGCGCTGTCGCCCGAGACGCCGGCGGCCAGATTAGCGATGACCGAGGCCATCCGCGTGGCGTAGGGGCGGGCGTTTTCCGCCTGCTCCTGCGCACGCTTCAGCTTGGCCGCTGCGACCATCTGCATGGCCTTCGTGATCTTCTGCGTCGCTTTGACGCTTCCGATCCGATTGCGCATTTCCTTGAGGCTGGCCATCCGGCGCTACTCTCGCTCTCTGGTCAGTTCTTACGCGAAGGTCTTGGCGAAGGCGGCCAGGACGTCCTTGAGCTCGGCTTCCAGTTCCGGCGTCAGAGCCTTCTTGGTGCGGATGCCTTCCAGCAGCGAAGCGTGGTTCGAGTGAACGCGGGCCAGCAGCTCGCTTTCAAAGCGGCCGATGTCCGACACGGCCACGTTGTCGAGGTAGCCGCGCGTGCCGGCGTAGATCGAGACGACCTGTTCTTCGACGGCCAGCGGCGAGTACTGCGGCTGCTTCAGCAGCTCGGTCAGGCGAGCGCCGCGCGCCAGCAGCTTCTGGGTCGAGGCGTCCAGGTCCGAGCCGAACTTCGCGAAGGCGGCCATTTCACGGTACTGGGCCAGTTCGCCCTTGATCGAACCGGCGACCTGTTTCATCGCCTTGATCTGGGCCGAGGAGCCGACGCGCGACACCGAGATGCCGACGTTCACAGCGGGACGGATGCCCTGGTAGAAGAGGTCCGACTCTAGGAAGATCTGGCCGTCGGTGATCGAGATCACGTTGGTCGGGATGTAGGCCGAGACGTCGTTGGCCTGGGTTTCGATGATCGGCAGAGCCGTCATGGAGCCCGAACCATTGTCTTCGTTCAGCTTGGCCGAACGCTCCAGCAGGCGGCTGTGCAGGTAGAAGACGTCGCCCGGGTAGGCTTCACGGCCGGGCGGACGGCGCAGCAGCAGCGACATCTGGCGATAGGCGACGGCCTGCTTGGAAAGGTCATCGTACACGATCAGGGCGTGCATGCCGTTGTCGCGGAAGAACTCGCCCATGGCGGTGCCGGCGAACGGCGCCAGGAACTGCAGCGGGGCCGGTTCCGAAGCCGTGGCGGCGACGACGATGGTGTATTCCAGAGCGCCGGACTCTTCGAGGGTCTTGACGATCTGGGCGACCGTCGAGCGCTTCTGGCCGATGGCGACGTAGATGCAGTACAGCTTGGCCGACTCGTCGGTCGAAGCGTTGATCTTCTTCTGGTTCAGGATGGTGTCGATGGCGATGGCGGTCTTGCCGACCTGACGGTCGCCAATGATCAGCTCGCGCTGGCCGCGCCCGACGGGGATCAGGGTGTCGATCGCCTTCTGGCCGGTCTGCATCGGCTCATGAACCGATTTACGCGGGATGATGCCCGGGGCCTTGACATCGACGCGGCGACGCTCGGTGAACTGGATCGGGCCCTTGCCGTCGATCGGCTCGCCCAGCGGGTTGACGACGCGGCCCAGCAGGCCCTTGCCGACCGGCACGTCCACGATCTCGCCCAGACGGCGGACTTCGTCGCCCTCGGCGATCTGCGCATCGGCGCCGAAGATCACGGCGCCGACGTTGTCGCGCTCGAGGTTCAGGGCCATGCCCTTCACGCCGGCCTTGGGGAATTCGACCATTTCACCGGCCTGGACGTTGTCCAGACCGTGGATGCGGGCGATGCCGTCGCCGACCGACAGCACTTGGCCGACGTCGGAAACGTCGGCTTCAACGCCGAAGTTGGCGATCTGCGACTTGAGGATGGCCGAGATTTCGGCGGCGCGGATGTCCATGGTGGGCTCTCTGGCTTTCGTCTTCGGTGCGGGCCGTCAGGCGCGCTGCATTCTTGTTCTGGCGCGCGCTTACGCGCGCTTGAGGGCAAACTTCATCTGGTCGAGCTTGGTCTTCAGCGAGGCGTCGAACAGCTTCGACCCCACCTTGACCTTCAGGCCGCCCAGGATCGACGGATCGACGCGGGCGGTCAGTTCGGGATCGCGACCCAGCGACGCGCGCAGGGCCGACTGAATGTTCTTGGTCTGGGCCGCCGACAGCGGCATCGCCGAAACCACCTCAGCCGCGACGACGCCGGTCTTGGCGGCGTAAAGAGCGGCGAAGCTGGCGATCACGCCCGGCAGGTCGCGAGCGCGGCCGTTCTGGGCCAGCAGGCCGAGGAACTTCCTGGTCGTGGCGTTGAACTTGGCCTTGTCGGCGATGGCGGCAAGGCCCCTGGCCTGATCCTCAGCCGAGATGACCGGCGACTGGGCCAGGCGACGCAGGTCCGCGCTCTCCAGCCAGGCGGCCTTCAGCGAGGCGAGATCGCCGCGCACGGCGTCGAGCGCCCCCGTCTCTTGCGAGAGGTCGAACAGCGCCTGAGCATACCGTTCGCCGACTTCCGTCGTTCTGAAATCGTCCGCCACGTAATAAAGGTCCGCGATTTGAAGCGTTTGGGTCGAGTCCGGCGGCGATCTCCCGCGCCAGACAAGGGCTTGATTTGCATGTAGAAAGCAAGCTTGGGACACATCTGTTGATGCGTCCTTCGCTAAAGCCGCGCGGCTGATAGCATGCAAGGTCCCGGGTCGCAACCGACGGGAACGGAACGATAAGGTCGCACCCGCGCTCTTTTGACGGACGCCAGACCTCCGGGACCGGGCCGGGTGCGACGACATCGCCGCCCGCAAACGCTTGATGCAACCTCACGGTCCCGTTACCGCTTATGGCTATCATCACATTCTGGAACCCCGATGCTTGAAAGCATAACTCCCCTGCTGAGCGATCCGGCCGCCTGGGCGGCTCTTGTGACCCTGGTGGTCATGGAGGTCGTGCTCGGCATCGACAACCTGATCTTCATCT
>RCUH01001237.1_pt1 | contig 19817 bp, 17 predicted proteins | sample 2166191 | NCBI WGS metagenome assembly RCUH01 (sample SAMN09932848, study PRJNA488358) | compost metagenome | feature: garden; material: soil; isolation source: compost soil in an enriched community after 214 h of incubation | place: Germany: Experimental Botanical Garden Goettingen | collected...
GACCAGCACATCCTGATGGTGCTGCGCAACGTGCGCCGCTTCTTCATCGCCGAGCATGCGCACGAGTACCCGGGCTGCTCGCAGCTCGCGGCCGGCTGGGACAAGCCCTGGATTCTTTACGTCGCCGCCCTCTTCCACGACATCGCCAAGGGCCGCGGCGGCGACCACTCCACGCTCGGCGCGCGCGACGTGCAGCGCTTCTGCAAGCAGCACGGCATCGCCCGCGAAGACGCCAAGCTCATCGAATTCCTCGTGGCCGAGCACCTGGTGATGAGCCAGGTCGCGCAGAAGCAGGACCTGGGCGACCCCGAGGTCATCGGCGCTTTTGCCAAGCGCGTGGGCAACGAGCGCTACCTCACGGCGCTGTACCTGCTGACGGTGGCCGACATCCGCGGCACCTCGCCGCGCGTGTGGAATGCCTGGAAGGGCAAGCTGCTCGAGGACCTGTATCGCTTCACCCTGCGCGCCCTGGGCGGTCGCATGCCCGACCCGGACGCCGAGGTCGAGGCCCGCAAGCGCGAGGCGCTGGTGCAGCTGGCCCTGCACGCCCAGCGCTTCGAGGCGCACAAGGCGCTGTGGGACACGCTCGACGTCGGCTACTTCATGCGCCACGACGCCACCGAGATCGCCTGGCACGCCAAGCAGCTGTCGCGCTTCGTGCCGCCGAAGAACGTGCCCATCGACCCGAAGGCCCTGCCCATCGTGCGCGCGCACCTGTCGCCGGTGGGCGAAGGGCTTCAGGTGGTGGTCTACACACCCGATCAGTCCGACCTGTTCGCGCGCATCTGCGGCTATTTCGACCAGGCGTCGTTCAGCATCCTGGACGCCAAGGTCCACACCACGAGCAACGGCTACGCGCTCGACACCTTCCAGGTGGTGACGACCTTCCAGCCCGACCACTACCGCGACCTGATCAGCATGGTCGAAACGGGTCTGGCGCAAACACTCACCGAGGCCGGCGCCCTGCCCGCCCCCAGCATGGGGCGCGTGTCACGCCGGGTGCGCAGCTTTCCGATCAAGCCGCGCATCAGCCTCGTGCCCGACGACAAGGCGCAGCGCTGGCTGCTCAGCATCTCGGCCAGCGACCGCGCGGGCCTGTTGTATTCGGTGGCGCGCGTGCTCGCGCGGCATCACCTGAACCTGCAACTGGCGAAGGTGACGACCCTGGGCGAACGGGTGGAAGACACCTTCCTGATCAGCGGGCCGGAACTGCAGGGCCAGAAGACGCAGCTGGCCATCGAGACCGACCTGATGGAGGCGCTGGCCTCCCAGTGAGGCCGCTGAATGGGCGTGTGCGGCTCAGCCGCAGTACGCGCCGAGGATGCGACCCGTGGGATCGACCTGCGCGTTGAGGCGCGTCGCGTCCTGGGCCGGGTCGGCCGGTGCCGTGGCCGGCACGGTGCGGGCGGTTTTCGCGCCGGCGCGCTGGCGCATTTCTTCCAGCAACGGACGCGTCGCCTGCATGCCGAGGGCAAAGCGCACTTCCGGGGCCTGGCAACTTTCGGGCGGGGGCGCGAAGCTCGGCGGCGCCGGCACTTCGGAGGTGAGCGGCCGGTCCTTGGGCGGGGCCTCGCAGCCCGCGAGCACCGCAGCCAGGGCCGCAGCCGTCAGAAGAAACCCGTGCCGGCCAAACGTCATGCGCATCTTGTCTTGCTCCTTGAAACCAGCCTGAAGCTTAGCCGCCCGCGGTGGCCCGCTCATGACCCCTTGCGCTGCAGCGGCGACAACAGCCCCAGGCGGATGCCCGTGATCACGGCCTCGGTGCGATTGTGCACACCCAGTGCCTGGAACAAGGTGCCGATGTACTCCTTCACCGTGTGCTCGGACAGGCCGAGCTCGCGCGCGATCGACTTGGTCGGCAGCCCGCGCGCCAGGCCGTGCAAGGTGTCGGCCTGGCGAGGGCTGAGTGTCGGCCTGGCGGTGCTCTTCGACCCCAGGTGCAGGATTTCCTGCGGCAGGTAGACCTCCCCCGCCAGCACGGTCTCGAAGGCCCGCTTCAGGAAGTCGGCCGGCATGCTCTTGGGCACGAAGCTCATGGCGCCCGCCTCCAGGCAACCGCGGATGATGTCGACATCGGTCGAGGCCGACACCACCACGGCCGCGATGTCGGGCGCCGCCGCCTTCAGGCGCACCAGCGCATCCAGGCCGTACTCGCCGCGCAGTTCGAGATCGAGCAGGCAGATCGCCAGGTCGGGATGGCGCAGCGCCAGGGCGCAGGCCTCGTCGACCGTGGCGGCTTCGAAGATTTCGGCACTGCGCTCCATGCTCTCCAGCAGCATGCGCAGGCCCGCGCGAAACAACGCGTGGTCGTCCAGCGTCATCACTTTCATGGCACACCCCCTTCGGCCTTTCTGGCCGATATGCACCCTCATTCTGACGCTGGCGCACACGGGTGCAGCCGCCGCGCGTCGGAACTAGATCACCCTCCATGCAAAAAACTACCAGCCCCTGCGAAGGAGGGGTTGGGTGCCTGGCGCGTTTCGAGGAAATTCAGAGCCGACCGCTGTTGTCGCCAAAGGGGGCCGACCATGAACGCCAGTTTTCAAGACCGCCTGATCTCGCTCGTCGCCGAGTCGCAGCCCCAATGGAAATCCGAGCTCGCCCGACAGTGCGGCGTCAGCGCCCCCACCGTGATCCGCTGGCTCACCGACCGCCACAGCTGCGCAGGCACCCTGCACCTGCATGCGATCGCCGCGTACTTCGAGGTGCCCGCCCGGTGGCTGGCCACGGGCGACGGCCCGGAGCGGGTCCGCACGCGGCGCTCACATTGAAAGGGTTGTAAGCGGACCTCTGTGAACGGGCGCGCAGGCGGCAAGCCGGTCCCGCCCATGGCGTATGCTGAAAGGCCGCGCACGGCACCGCCGGCGCGCTCCCTTTCATCACCCGCTTTCGACATGAGCACCTCTTCCCATCCCCTCGCGGGCCAGCCGGCCCCGTCTGATCTGCTGGTGGACGTGCCGCGCCTCGTCTCGGCCTACTACACCGGTCGCCCCGACCCGGCCGTGCCCAGCCAGCGCGTGGCCTTCGGCACCTCGGGCCATCGCGGCTCCTCATTCGACGATGCGTTCAACGAATGGCATGTGCTGGCGATCAGCCAGGCCATCTGCGACTACCGCAAGCAGCAAGGCATCGACGGCCCGCTGTTCCTGGGCATCGACACGCACGCGCTGTCCACGCCCGCCTTCGCCAGCGCGGTCGAGGTGCTGGCGGCCAACGGCGTCGAGCTGATGCTGTCGAAGGACGACGAGTACACGCCCACGCCGGCCGTGTCGCACGCCATCCTGGTCTACAACCGCGGACGCACCAGCGGCCTGGCCGACGGCATCGTCATCACGCCCTCGCACAACCCGCCCGAAAGCGGCGGCTTCAAGTACAACCCGCCCAACGGCGGCCCCGCGGGCACCGACATCACCTCCGCCGTCGAAGCCGCCGCCAACCGGATGCTGGCGAACAAGCTCGAAGGCGTGAAGCGCATGCCGCTGGCGCAGGCGCTGAAGGCGTCCACCACGCACCGCCACGACTACCTCAACACCTACGTCGAAGACCTGGCCCAGGTGCTCGACATGGACGCGATCCGCGGCGGCACCATCGACCTCGGTGTCGATCCGCTGGGCGGTGCCGGCGTGCACTACTGGCCCGCCATTGCCGCGCGCTACAAGCTCCAGCGCCTGAACGTGCTGAGCCAGGCGGTCGACCCGACCTTCCGCTTCATGTCGCTCGACTGGGACGGCCGCATCCGCATGGACCCGTCGTCGCCCGACGCGATGCACGGGTTGGTCGCGCTGAAAGACCGCTTCGGCATCGCCTTCGCCTGTGACACCGACCACGACCGCCACGGCGTGGTCACGCGCAGCGCGGGCCTGATGCAGCCGAACAACTACCTCGCGGTGATGGTCGACTACCTCTTCACGCACCGCCCGCACTGGCCGGCGCAGGCGGCCGTCGGCAAGACCGTGGTCAGCAGCCGCATGATCGACCGCGTGGCGGCGCGGCTGGGCCGCCCGCTGTACGAAGTGCCGGTGGGCTTCAAGTGGTTCGTCGACGGGCTGGTCGACGGCTCGCTGGGCTTCGGCGGCGAGGAAAGCGCGGGCGCCACCTTCCTGCGCCACGACGGCAGCGCCTGGACCACCGACAAGGACGGCATCGTGCCCGCCCTGCTCTCGGCCGAAATCGCCGCACGCACGGGTCGCGACCCCGGCGAGCGCTTCACCGAGCTGACGCAGGCGCTGGGGCGCCCCGTGTCCGACCGCGTCGACGCGCCCGCCACGCCCGAGCAGAAAAAACGCCTGTCGGCCCTGTCGCCGCAGCAGATCACCTCGACCACGCTGGCCGGCGAGAAGATCGAGAACGTGCTGAGCCACGCCCCGGGCAACGGCGCGGCCATCGGCGGCGTGAAGGTCGTCACCGAGAACGGCTGGTTCGCCGCGCGGCCGTCGGGCACGGAGAACATCTACAAGATCTACGGCGAGAGCTTCCTCGGCGACGACCACCTCGCACGCATCCTCGGCGAGGCGCAGCAGGTGGTCGACAAGGCGCTGTCGGCGAGCTGACGCGAGGCGCACGCGCATGGACACGCTGGTGCTGCGTCTGCAACCGGGCGACGACCTGCGCGCGGCGCTCGACGCCGTGCTGAAGCAAGCCGGCATCGGCGACGCGGCCTTCGTGGTCTCGGGCATCGGCAGCCTGCGCGGCGCGAGCATCCGTTTCGCGGGTGCAGAGACGGCGACGCGGATCGAAGGCGACCTTGAAATCCTCACGCTCGCCGGCACGCTGTCGCCCGACGGCTCGCACCTGCATCTCAGCGTGTCGGACGGCGACGGCCGGGTGTCGGGCGGCCATGCCGCGCCGGGCTGCGTGGTGCGCACCACGGCCGAGATCCTCGTCGCGGTGCTGCCCGAGTGGCGCTTCTCGCGCGAGCCCGATGCGCAGACCGGCTACGCCGAGCTGGTGCCCAGGCGCCGCTCCAGCCAGACGCTGTAGCGCGACAGCCCGAAGCACAGCAGCCAGTAGACGGCGGCCACGAACAGGTAGCCCTCGAGGTAGAACGGCCGCCAGACCGGGTCGCCGCCCAGCGCCAGCCCGAGCGCGCCGGTCAGTTCGAACAGGCCGACCACGGTGACCAGCGAGGTGTCCTTCAGCGTGCCGACCACGCTGTTGGTCAGCGCGGGCACCACGAGGCGCAGCGCCTGCGGCAGCACGATGTCGCGCTGCACCGGCCAGCGGCCGAAGCCCAGCGCCATCGCCACCTCGGTCTGCCCGCGTGGCACGGCCTGCAGGCCGCCGCGGATGATCTCCGCCAGGTAGGCCGCGACGAACAGCGTGAGGCCCATGAGCACGCGCACCAGCACGTCGGGCTGCCAGCCCGCGGGCCACAGCAGCGGCAGCAGGAACGAGGCCATGAACAGCACCGAGATCAGCGGCACGCCGCGCACCAGCTCGATGTAGCTCGCGCTCAGCGTGCGCACCACGGGCCATTCGGAGCGCCGCCCCATCGCGAGCAGCAGCGCCAGCGGAAAGGCCAGCGCCAGCCCGACCACCGCGAGCCCGATGGTGAGCGGCAGGCCGCCCCAGCGGCTGGTCGGCACCACGCTCAGCCCGGCCACGCCGCCGTGCATCAACCCGACGAACAGCAGCAACGCCACGCCCCACAACGGCGCCAGCCACCAGCGCCAGCTGCGCGGCCAGGCGCTGAGCACCGTCACCGCGGACAGCACGACGACGGCGACCGCCGGGCGCCATTGCTCTTCGTACGGAAAGCGACCGAACAGCATCGGCCGCCACTTCTCGGCCACCACGCCCCAGCAGGCGCCGTGCTGCACCGCGCGGCAGGCGTCGGCGTCGGGGCGGAACACGGCGTGCACCACGCCCCATTCGAACGCGTGGAAGCCGGCCCAGGCCAGCAGGCCCAGCAGCAGCACCGTGGCCAGTGCGCGCAGCGGCGAACCCCACAGCTCGCTGCGCCACGCGATGGGGCCTTGCGCGACGTTTCTCATCGCCAGCCTCGCAGCGCGACGCGCGCGTTGTAGCGGTTCATGCCGAAGGAGATCACGAGCGACAGCAGCAGGTACACCGCCATGATGATCGCGATGCACTCGAAGGCGCGCCCGTTCGAGCCGATGGTGGTGTTGGCCACCGACACCAGCTCCGGATAGCCCACGGCCACGGCGAGCGACGAGTTCTTGGTGAGGCTCAGCAGCTGGTTGGTGAGCGAGGGCACGATCACGCGCAGCGCCTGCGGCAGGATCACGATGCGCAGCTGCTGCACCGACGACAGCCCCAGCGCCTGCCCCGCCAGCACCTGCCCCTGCGACACCGAGAGGATGCCGGCGCGCACGATCTCGGCGACGAAGGCCGCCGAGTACAGCGACAGCCCGGCGACGATGGTCACGTACTCCGGGCTCAGCGCGGCGCCGCCGCTCACGCCGAAGTCACCGCGCTCGGGCCATTCGAAATGCGTGGGCCACCCGCCGCCCTCGCCCGCCACCGGCCAGGGCACGCTGAGCCCGCCCTTGCTGAGCCACACGCCCGGCAGCAGGTGCACGGGCTCGGTCGGATCGGGCAGCAGGTTGGCCATCGCGAACGCCAGCATCAGCAGCTGCACCAGCAGCGGCACGTTGCGCAGCAGCTCCACGTACGCGGTGCAGATGCCGCGCAGCAGCACGTGCGGCGCGAGCCGGCCGATGCCGATCAGCGTGCCCAGCACCACCGCGAAGATGGCGGCCGGCACGGCCGCGCGCACGGTGTTGATCAGGCCCGCGAGGAACGCGCGCCATGACGGCTGGCTGGCATCGAAGTCGAGCCAGCCTTCGCTGATCGAGAAGCCCGCGGGCTCGGTGAGAAAGTCGAAACCCGAACGCACGCCGCGTGCGCGCAGCACCTCGAGCGCATGGTTCACCACCCAGAAGGCGCCGGCCACGACGGCCAGCACCAACAGGGCCTGCACGAGCCAGGCCAGCCAGGCGCCGCGGCGCGAGGCGCCCTCCTGCCTCATCGCACCGGTGGTGCGTAGATCAGGCCGCCTTTGCTCCACAGATTGTTGGAGCCGCGCGGCAGCTTGAGCACCGACTTCGGTCCGACGTTGCGCTCGAACATCTCGCCGTAGTTGCCCACGGCCTTGATGGCGCGGTACGACCAGTCCTTGTCGAGACCCAGCAGCTTGCCGAGGTCTTCGCCGGCGCCGAGCAGGCGCTGCTGCGCCGGGTCCTTGCTGCCGGCCTTGAGCTGGTCGGCATTGGCCTGCGTGACGCCGAACTCTTCCGCCTCGATGAGCGCGTTGGGCACCCACTTGGCGATGGCGAACCACTCGTCGTCGCCGCGGCGCACCAGCGGCGCGAGCGGCTCCTTGGAGATCAGCTCGGGCAGGATGAGGTAGTCGTCGGGGTTGGTCGCTTCCTTGTTGCGCAGGCCGGCCAGCGCCGAGGCGTCGGTGGTGAAGGCCTGGCAGCGGCCCGAGAAGAAGGCCTTGAACGAGGCTTCGAAGCTCTCGAACACGACGGTCTTCACCGGGATGTTCTGCGCGCGGAAGTAGTCCGACACGTTCTTCTCGTTGGTGGTGCCCGACTGCGTGCAGATGGTGGCGTTCTTGAGCTGCTTGGCGCTCGTCACCTTGAGCTTCTTGGGCACCAGGAAGCCCTGGCCGTCGTAGTAGGTGATGGTGGTGAAGTTGAAGCCCAGCGAGGCGTCGCGCGTGAGCGTCCAGGTGGTGTTGCGCGCGAGGATGTCGATCTCGCCGGCCTGCAGCGCCGAGAAGCGCTGCTGCGAATTCAGCGGCACGAAGTCGACCTTCTTGGGATCGCCCAGCACGGCCGCGGCGATGGCGCGGCAGGTGTCGACGTCCAGGCCCGACCAGTTGCCCTGCGTGTCGGGGGCCGAGAAACCGGCCACGCCGTTGGTCACGCCGCACTTGACGGTGCCGCGCTGCTTGACCGCGTCGAGCGTCTTGCCGGCGAAGGCCGGGGCCGCGGCGGCCAGCGCGAAAACGGAAGCGGCGGCGAGCAGTGCCGGGCGCAGTCGGGTGGTTGGGGTGGTCGTTGTCTTCTTCGTCATGGGTGTGTGCTCCTCAACAGTAGGCAAAAGGCAGTGTACGGGGCGATGCAGGCCGACGACAAAGAACCCTGCGTTGGATACATATGTCGATCCGCTCGCGGGCGATCGGTTGGCGGCGCGGCCAGTTTCACTACCATACGGCCCTTTCATCACTCCCGAACAGGAATCACACCATGGTCAAGTCCGACGACACCGGCAAGCTCATCCTGCGCGTTGCGCTGGGCATCCTCATCCTGCTGCATGGCATTGCCAAGGTCGGCAAGGGCGTCGACGGCATCGGCGGCATGCTCGCGTCGCACGGCGTGCCCGCGGTGCTGGCCTACCTGGTCTACGTGGGCGAGATCCTGGCGCCGGTGCTGCTGATCGTCGGCCTGTTCACGCGGCCCGCCGCGCTGGTCGTGGCCATCAACATGGTGGTGGCGATCTGGCTGGCCCACCGCAAGGACCTGGGCGCGCTGAACGGGCAAGGCGGCTGGGCGCTGGAACTGCAGGGCATGTTCCTGTTCGCGGCGATCTCGCTCGCGCTCACGGGCGGCGGCCGCTTCGGGCTCAACAACAAGTAAGCGAAGAGGCGACTGGCGAATCAGTCGTCGTCGGCCGCATCGAGGCCCGGGAACAGGACCTCGGTGTAGCCGAAGCGCGAGAAATCGCGCACCCGCATCGGGTACAGCTTGCCGAACAGGTGATCGACTTCGTGCTGCACCACGCGCGCATGGAAGCCGTCGGCGGTGCGGTCGATCGGGTCGCCGTACAGGTCGAAGCCCGTGTAGCGGATGTGGGCGAAGCGCGGCACCACGCCGCGCAGGCCGGGCACCGACAGGCAGCCTTCCCAGCCCTCTTCCTCTTCATCGCCCAGCGGCGTGATGACGGGGTTGAGCAGCACGGTGCGCGGCACCGGCGGCGCGTCGGGGTAGCGTGGATTGACGGTGTCGGTGCCGAAGATCACCAGTTGCAGGTCGACGCCGATCTGCGGCGCCGCAAGGCCGGCGCCATTGACCGCCTGCATGGTCTCGAACATGTCGCGCACCAGCAGGTGCAGTTCGTCGGTGTCGAAAGCGGCGACCGGCTGCGCGGTGCGCAGCAGCCGGGGGTCGCCCATCTTGAGAATTTCGCGGAAGGCCATGGAAGGATTATGGCCAGCGCGCAGCGCCCTCGCTGGGGCGCTTGCTCAGGGCTTGTCGGCCAGCGCCGGCGCGTCACGCCACGGCACACCCGGCGGCGGGCGCATCGCATTGCTCGGGTAGTTGGGCGACACACCCGGATGCGCAGGCGAGACAGCCGGCGGACGTTGCCAACCCGGTGGACGCCCGGCCGGATAGGTCGGCCGCACGGCTGGGTAGCTGGGACGCACCGCGGGATAACCGGGACGGCCATAGTAAGGACGGCGGTCGTAGTACGGGCGACGGTTGTCGTAGTAGCCGCCACCCTGGATGTACACCGGCGCCGGCACCACCACGGGACCCGGGTCGGAGTAGTACGGTTCGGAATAGCCGCCGGAGTAGTACGGATCGCCAGGAACGGCCACGCAGCCGCTCAGCAGCGCGATGCCGCCGAGTGCGAGGCTGGTAGCGAGAACACGAATTTTTTGCATGAGGGACTCCTTGTCGGCCTTCTGTGATCGTTCAACGCCCGCTTGTAGACCCTGTTGACTGCGCTGGTGTGAAGTCGCGTAACGGCCGGTAAAGGCCTGGATCCCGGGCGCCGGGCGACTCAGGCGTCGGGTGCCGGCGGAACACCGCTGGCGAGGATCTCCAGCATACGCGCCTCGTCAATCACCGTGACGCCGAGGTCGCGCGCCTTGTCCAGCTTGCTGCCGGCCTCTTCCCCGGCCACGAGGTAGTGGGTCTTCTTGCTGACGGAGCCGGCCACCTTGGCGCCGGCTGCCTCCAATTTATCCTTCGCTTCGTCGCGGCCCAGCGTAGGAAGGGTGCCGGTGATCACGAAGGTCAGTCCCGCCAAAGGCTTGGGCGCGCGGGCCTCGGGCTCGAACTCTTCCCAGGTCAGGCCGCAGGCGCGCAGCTGCTCGACCACCTCGCGGTTGTGCGGCTGGTCGAAGAAGGTGCGCAGGCTCTGGGCCACCACCGGGCCGACGTCGTTGACCTCGAGCAGCTGCTCCTCGGTCGCGTCCATGATGGCGTCGAGCTTGCCGAAATGCTTGGCGAGGTCTTTCGCCGTGCTCTCGCCGACGTGGCGGATGCCCAGGCCGAACAAAAAGCGCGGCAGCGTGGTCTTCTTCGAGGCTTCTAGCGCATCGACAAGGTTCTTCGCCGACTTCTCCGCCATGCGGTCCAGGCCCGCCAGCGTGACGAAACCGAGCTTGTAGAGGTCGGGCAAGGTGCGGATCAGGTTGGCATCGACCAGCTGTTCGACCAGCTTGTCGCCCAGCCCGTCGACATCGACCGCGCGCCGCGCCGCGAAATGCAGGATGGCCTCCTTGCGCTGCGCCGCGCAGAACAGGCCGCCGGTGCAGCGGTAGTCGACCTCGCCCTCCTCCCGCACCGCCTCGGAATCGCACACGGGGCACTTGTGCGGCATGGTGAAGACCGCGCCGCGCTGGTCGTCCGGCTTGGCCAGGCTGTCGGGCGCCACGCCCACCACTTCGGGAATCACGTCGCCGGCGCGCCGCACGATCACCGTGTCGCCCACGCGCACGTCCTTGCGGCGGGCTTCGTCTTCGTTGTGCAACGTGGCGTTGGTCACGGTCACGCCGCCCACGAACACCGGCGCCAGCTTGGCGACCGGCGTGAGCTTGCCGGTGCGGCCCACCTGGATCTCGATGCCGACCACCTCGGTCAGCTGCTCCTGCGCCGGGTACTTGTGGGCCACGGCCCAGCGCGGTTCGCGCGAGACAAAGCCCAGCTGGCGCTGCAGCTCCAGGCTGTCGACCTTGTAGACCACGCCGTCGATGTCGTACGGCAGCGCATCGCGCTGGCGGCCGATGGTTTCGTGGAACGCTATCAGTTCAATAGCACCGGTCGCCCGCGCGGTCTGCGTGGCCACCGGAAAGCCCCAGGCGTGGAACTGCTGCAGCCAGTCGAACTGGGTCGCGATGTCGGGGCCGCCTTCGGTCGCGGGCGAAACCTCGCCCAGGCCGTAGGCAAAGAAGCTCAGCGGGCGCTCTGCCGCGATCGCCGGGTCGTGCTGGCGCACCGCGCCGGCCGCCGCGTTGCGCGGGTTGACGAACACCTTCTCGTTCTTCTGCCCGGCGGCGATCTTCTGGCGCTGGCGCTCGTTGAGGGCATCGAAATCGGCGCGCTTCATATAGACCTCGCCGCGCACCTCGACCACGGGTGGCGCCGCACCCTTGAGCTTGAGCGGAATCTCGCGCACGGTGCGGATGTTCTGCGTGACGTCCTCGCCCACCTCGCCGTCGCCGCGCGTGGCGGCCTGCACCAGCACGCCGTGTTCGTAGCGCAGGCTCATGGCCAGCCCGTCGAACTTGAGTTCGCAGACGTAGCTGATCTGCGGCGCGTCTTCGGCCAGGCCCAGTTCGCGGCGCACGCGCGCGTCGAAGGCGCTGGCGCCGGCGGGCGTGATGTCGGTCTCGGTGCGGATCGACAGCATCGGCACCCGGTGGCGCACCTTGGCCAGGCTGTCGAGCACGGTGCCGCCCACGCGCTGCGTCGGCGAATCGGGCGTGCGCAGTTCGGGAAACTCGGTCTCCAGCACCTGCAGGCGCTGGAACATCTTGTCGTACTCGGCGTCGGGCAGCTCGGGGGCGTCGAGCACGTAGTACAGATGGGCGTGGCGATGCAGCTGCTCGCTCAGTGCGGCGGCTTCGCGTGCCGCTTCGTCGCGCGTTGTCATGGGGTGTCCCTCGGGAAAAAGACGGATCAGCTGAAGAGGCGACGCGCCAGCGGCGAACCCGCGGCGAGATCGCGTGCGTCGAGCGTGTCGTACAGCTGCTCGAGGTCGGTGCCGATCACGTCCATGGTTTCGTCGCGCAGCAACTGGCCGTCGCTGTCGGTCACCACGCCGTCCATCTCGCGGGCGAGCGTGGCAGCAGCTTCACGCATGCGGCGGAACGGCTCTTCGCCGCGATCGACCTGCGGCACATCGAGGCTCAGGCTGAGCTCGCGGATGGCCGATTGCGCCGGATCGTCGGCCAGCGCGGCCTGGGTGTCGAACGAGAGCCCGAGGATCGGCGGCAGGCCGGCCTCGCTGGTCGGCAGCACCATGCGGCCCGGAATGATCCCGGCCACGAAGCCCAGCCGCGCGGCGTTCTGCTGCACGTAGCCCGGGCTCCAGGCGGCGTGCAGCGCGCGCAGCACGAAGCCCAGCTGTGCGTCGTGCGCGCTGGCGAACTGGTCGAGCTCGCGGGCGCGCGCCACTTCGTCGAGCATCTCGGGAAACTCGGGCGCGCCGTTCACGGCATCGGCAAAGGCCTGCGCCTTGACCACGAACTCGGAGTACTCGATCTCGTTGAGCGCCCCGGTGCGGTTGGCCAGCTGCACGCCGACCTGGAACGCGCGGTAGCGCTGTCCGGGCGCCGGCGGCTCCCATTGGCTGGTGAGGTCATTCAGGCCTTCAATGGCCACCGGCTTGCTGCCGGCGCGGCGCGTCGACGGCATGGACGCGAGCGCGGCATCGCCCGAGGCCAGGCCTTCGAGCGAGATGGGCGCGATGACGTCGATCAGCGGATCGAGCCCGCCGCGGCGCTCGCCGGTGGGCACGGGCACGCCGCTGGGCGCGGGCAGGTCGGGGTCGAACAGCGGCTCGTGGCGGTCGCTGCCGGCCACCTGGCTCGGGTCGGCATGGAGCATCGGCTCCACGCCGCCGTCGCTGCCGCCGGCCAGCGCGCGCTCGGCTTCGGCCAGGGCGACATCGACCGCATCGGGCTGGCGCGGCGCATTGCGGCGCGACATCAGGGTGTTGTAGGCCACGACGGCCGCGAGAACGAGGCCGCCGAGGATCGCCAGGGCGAGGGTGAGATTGCTCATGCGCGCGCCTGCCTTATGCCGCTTCGACCATCGAGACCGCCGACTCCATGTCGACCGCAACGATGCGCGACACGCCCTGCTCCTGCATGGTCACGCCGATCAGCTGTTCGGCCATTTCCATGGCGATCTTGTTGTGGCTGATGAAAAGGAACTGGGTTTCACGGCTCATGGCGGAGACGAGTTTGGCATAGCGTTCGGTGTTGGCGTCGTCCAGCGGCGCGTCCACTTCGTCCAGCAGGCAGAAAGGCGCCGGGTTCAGCTGGAAGATGGCGAACACGAGCGCAATGGCCGTGAGCGCCTTCTCGCCGCCCGAGAGCAGGTGGATGGTCTGGTTCTTCTTGCCGGGCGGCTGGGCCATGACCTGCACGCCGGAATCGAGGATTTCGTCGCCCGTCATCATCAGCTTGGCGTTGCCGCCGCCGAACAGCTCCGGGAACATGCGGCTGAAGTGCTCGTTGACGATCTTGAAGGTGCCGCCGAGCAGGTCGCGCGTTTCGGCGTCGATCTTGCGGATGGCGTCTTCGAGCGTGCCGATGGCTTCGTTCAGGTCGGCCGACTGGGCGTCGAGGAAGATCTTGCGCTCGCTCGCAATGGCGAGTTCGTCGAGCGCGGCGAGGTTGACGGCGCCGAGCGCGACCACCTCGCGGTTCAGGCGGTCGATTTCGCTTTGCAGGCCGGTCAGGCGCACCTTCTCGGTCTCGATCGATTGCGCCACCGCTTCGAGGTCGGCACCGGCGTCGTCCAGCAGCTGCTGGTACTGCTCGACGCCCAGGCGCGCGGCCTGCTCCTTGAGCTGGAACTCGGTGATGCGCTGGCGCAGCGGATCGAGTTCGCGCTCCAGCTGCAGCCGGCGCTCGTCGCTGGCGCGCAGCTTGAGCGTGAGGTCGTCGTACTGGCTGCGGGCCGCGCCCAAGGCGGTCTCGCGCTCCAGCTTGAGCGACAGCGCGTCCTGCAGGCCGGCTTGCGCGGCGGCATCCGACAGGCGGCTCAGCTCGGCGCGGGCGCGCTCGTCTTCGTCGGTCAGCGCGACGGTCTGCTGCGAGGCGGTTTCGATGCTGCGGTTCAGTTCGCCGCGGCGCGCTTCGAGCGTGCGCTGCGAGAAGGTGGCTTCCTGCGCCTGCCGCTCGAGGCTGCGGTGCTGTTCGCGGCTGGCCGTGAGCGCGCGGCCGGCTTCGATCACGCGCTCGTCGAGCTGCGCATGGCGCTCCTGGCTGTCGGCCAGCTGCATGTCGAGTTCTTCGAAGCGGCCTTCAGCGGCGATGCGCTTTTCCTGCAGTTCTTCGAGCTGGGCATCGACCTCGCCGAGGTCGGCGGCCAGCTGCTGGCTGCGCGCGCGGGTCTGTTCGGCGAGCTGCGTCATGCGCAGCGTTTCGACCTGCAGCTCATGGGCGCGCGACTGCGTTTCGGCGGCTTCGCGGCGGGCCGTGACGAGGCGCTGTGCGGCATCGCCGTAGGCCGCTTCGGCGCGGACCAGCGCGGTGCGCGCCTCTTCGTTGATGAGCGTCTGGGCCTTGAGCTGGCGCTCGAGGTTTTCCATTTCCTGCTGGCGGGCCAGGAGGCCGGCCTGCTCGGAATCGGGCGCGTAGAAGTTCACGCTGTGCGACGACACGGCATGGCCGCTGCGCACGTAGATCACCTCGCCGGGCTGCAGCGTGGCGCGCTGGGCCAGCGCCTCTTCGAAAGTCTCGGCCGTGAAGCAACCGTGCAGCCAGTCGTTCAGCAGCGCTTGCTGGCCGGCGTCGTTCAGGCGCAGCAGGCTCGACAGCTTGGGCAGCGCAGCCGCGCCCTGCGGCACGCCAGCGGCGGGCGGGCTGTAGAAGGCCAGCTTGGCGGGCGGTGCGTCGTTGCCGAAGGCACGCACCATGTCGAGCCGGCTGACTTCGAGCGCGCCCAGGCGCTCGCGCAGTGCGGATTCGAGCGCGTTCTCCCAACCCTGTTCGATGTGGATGCGGCTCCACAGGCCCTGCAGGCCGTCGAGGCCGTGCTTGGCGAGCCAGGGGGCGAGCTTGCCGTCGGTCTTGACCTTCTCCTGCAGCGCACGCAGCGCTTCGAGGCGGGCCGAGAACTCGGCGTGGCGGGCGCCCTCGGTGTTGACGGCCTGCTGCTTGGCGCGGCGGTCTTCGTCGAGCTGCGGCACGGCCTCCTGCAGTTCCTGCAGGCGGGCGTCGGATTCGCTGGCGGTTTCCTGCGCCGCGGCCAGCTGCTCCTGCATTTCCGTCAGCCGGTCTTCGTCGGGCGCGGCCAGCGCGTTCTGGTCGGCGCGCAGGCGCTCGCTGCGCAGCGTGAGCTGGCGGCTCTGGTCTTCGATGTTGCGCTGGTCGGCGGCCAGCACCTGGATCTGCTGCTGCACCTGCGACACCGTCGCGCGCTGGGTGTTGGCTTCGTTCTGCGCACGCTGCACGGCCTCTTCGAGGTCGGGCAGGCGCGCGTCGTGCTCTTCGAGCTGCGCGGCCAGCAGGATGGCCTGCTCTTCGGCATCGACGCCGGCACCGGCCAGCGTCTCGATCTCGGCCTCGGCTTCTTCGCGGCGACGGCCCCACTGGCCCATCTGCTCGCGCAACTGCACCAGACGCTGCTCGACGCGCTGGCGGCCTTCGACCACGAAGCGGATCTCGCCTTCGAGCCGGCCGACTTCGGCGCTGGCTTCGTACAGCTTGCCCTGCGCCTGGTTCACCAGGTCGCCGGCGCCGTAGTGGGCCTGGCGCACGGTTTCGAGCTCGGACTCGATGCGGCGCAGGTCGGCGGTGCGCGATTCGAGGTCGTTGATGGCCTTTTCCGAATCGGCCTTGATCTTGGCCTGGTCGGCATCGCTTTCGCCGCGCTTGAGGAACCACAGCTGGTGCTGCTTCTTCGTGGCGTCGCCCTGCAGCGCGTTGTAGCGCGCCGCCACCTCGGCCTGCTTCTCGAGCTTCTCGAGGTTGGCGTTGAGTTCGCGCAGGATGTCTTCGACGCGCGTGAGGTTCTCGCGCGTGTCGCCCAGGCGGTTCTCGGTCTCGCGGCGGCGCTCCTTGTACTTGGAGACACCGGCGGCTTCTTCGAGGAACAGGCGCAGTTCTTCGGGCTTGGATTCGATGATCCGGCTGATCGTGCCCTGGCCGATGATGGCGTAGGCGCGCGGGCCCAGGCCGGTGCCCAGGAACACGTCCTGCACGTCGCGGCGGCGCACCGGCTGGTTGTTGATGTAGTAGCTGCTGGTGCCGTCGCGCGTGAGCACGCGGCGCACGGCGATTTCGGTGAACTGGTTCCACTGGCCGCCGGCGCGGTGGTCGGCGTTGTCGAACACCAGTTCGACGCTCGAACGGCTGGCCTGCTTGCGGGTGGTCGTGCCGTTGAAGATCACGTCCTGCATCGACTCGCCGCGCAGTTCCGACGCACGCGACTCGCCGAGCACCCAGCGCACGGCATCCATGATGTTCGACTTGCCGCAGCCGTTCGGCCCCACCACCCCGACCAGTTGGCCCGGCAGCAGGAAGTTGGTGGGTTCGGCGAACGACTTGAAGCCCGAGAGCTTGATGGAGTTAAGACGCACGACTTGTCGCCCTGCCTTGGCGTAGCGCCAAGGTATTGATTTGTAAGGAAAATTGCACGGGCCCGCAGCTTGAAGCGGGCCGCCGCCCCAGCCGTGGATGATAACGTCAGGGCATGAGCGATTCCCTGGCTTCTCCCCTCGCGGCGCGACGCACCTGCCTGCTGGCAGGCACCGCGGCCGCCCTGCTCGCGCCGCTGGCGCTGACGGGCTGTTCCTCCTTCCGTTCCACCGAGCGCGCCGAGCCCTACGGCAACCAGGAATGGCTGCAATCGGGCACCAACCGCATCGCCAACCTGTCGCTGCGCGACAACCTGCAATCGGTGCGCCGCGTGCAGACCACCTTGTACCGGCGCAACCCGCGCGAATGGCGCAAGTCGGCCGCCAGCATGGAAGAAGCCACGCAGCGCACCTGGGACGCGGTCCTGCAGGGCACGCCGCTGCCCGAGCTGCGCGGCGCCACCGGCATCGACGCCATCCGCCTGGCCTTCGAGACCGGCCCGCAGGCCTACCAGGGCGACCGCGTGGCGGCGCTGGTCGTCGGGTGGGCCTCGATGCTCAAGCAGGCCAACGGCAACACCTGGGACCAGACCATGATCGACGGGGTCGACGCCGAGAACAGCTACCGCACGGCGCGCAACTTCGAGATTTCGCTCTGGCTCATTTCTTCCAAGACCGGCCCCGACGGCCAGCCGCTGCTGCTGGCCACCGAGATCAGCGAGCGCGGGCGCAACCTCGTGGCCGACCGCGAGCTGTCGAAGGTGGTGGCACGGCTCGACCTGCTGGCCGCGCAGGCCGACGAGAAGTACCGCCGGGCGGCCCTCGATTTCGGGCAGAACTGGGTGATGGGCGTGGTCATGCCGCTCTTCACGCTGATACCCAAGTAGGTTCTTCGCATCGGAAATATGTTTCCCAAATAGGCATTTGCGGTAATATCTTTCCGTGGACAAGCAGGAACTCATCACCGCCCTCACGGCGCGTCGCGGGGCCACCGGCCTCACGAACGCCGAGATCGCCCTGCGTTCGGGGCTCACCGAGCGCTCGGTGCGCAATGCCCTGAGCCTGAAGGGCAATCCGCAGCTGTCGTCGCTGCTCGCGCTGGTCGATGCGCTGGGGCTCGAACTGCAGCTCGCGCCCAAGGGCTTCGGCGAAGGCACGGCCGTCGATCCCGGCTACCGCCCGGTCGCCACGCGCGTCGGTCGGGCGCTGGCCGAAGCGCCCGCCGCGCCGCCCTACGTGCGGGGCCGCCGCTCACCGCCATGAACGTCAAGATCCTCGAGATTTCGCTCGGCGCGCACCGCCTCGGCAAGCTGTTCCAGTACGCCGACCTGTGCCGTTTCGTGGCGGAGCCCGAGCTGATCGCCAACCCGCCGCCCGGCGTGCTTTCGCTGTCGATGGTCGCGAGCGACCCGGCCGCCCAGGCCGCGTTGTGGAGCGACGTGAAGAACCCGTTGTTCAACGCCCAGGGCGGCCAGTTGCCCGGCTTCTTCCAGAACCTGCTGCCCGAGGGCGTGCTGCGCAGCCACATCGCGCAGCTGCGCGGTTGCCGCGAGAACGACCACTTCGAATTGCTGGCGGCCTGCGGCGGCGACCTGCCCGGCGCCGTGGCCGCGCGCCCGGTGTCGGTGGACCGCGGCACGCTGCAGCGGCTCATCACGCAGGACCAGGACGCGCTCGAGATGTCGGTGGTCGAGCTGCCGATGCCGCAGGGAATCTCGGTCTCGGGCGTGCAGCCCAAGCTCGGCCTGCGCCGCCAGGGCGGGCGCTACGTGGCGCGCGTGCGCGCCGGTGCCAGCACGCGGGTGATCGCCAAGCTGCCGGTGGCCGGCCGGCCGCACATGCCGCAACTCGAGATGCTTTCGCTGCAGATGGCCGGGGTGGCGGGTGTCGAGGTGTGCCACGCCGAACTCGCGCCGCTGTCGGCCATTGCGGCGGAGCACAGCTATGCGTTGCCGGACGAACCCGAGTTCCTGGCCGTCACACGTTTCGACCGGGACGGTGCGCGCCGCATCCATTTCGAAGACTTCGCGCAGGTGCTCGCGGTCGACCCGATGCACAAGTACAGCGGGAGCTACCTCGACATGGCGCTCGCGATGCGTGCCTTTCCATCGTTGGGCGAAGACGCCGTGCTCGAACTGGTGCGCCGGCTCGTGGTCAACGACCTGCTGGGCAACCCGGATGCCCACCTGAAGAACTTCGGCGTGCTGTATCCCGACGGCATTGCGCCGCGATTGGCGCCGGCCTACGACATCGTGGCCTATGCGGCGCTGCAGGGCGTCGAGGGCCATGCGTTGCCGCTGTTGCCGGCTCCGGTTAGCGCCACCGCTGCGCGTCGCACCGCGATGTTCACGCCCGCCAACGTGCGCGCCTTCTGCTTCTCGGCCGGCGTGCACGAGCCGCGCATGCGACGCGTGGTGGCCGACACGGCCCGCCTCGCGCGCGACCAGTGGCCCGCGATGATCGACGCCTCGGCGCTGCCGGCTCCGTGGAAGAAACGGCTGCAGCAGCGCCTGCAGGCACATCCCTTGCTGCAGGGCATGAGCAAGCGGGGTCGCTAGCCACAGTGGTGCGACAGGCGACCCCTAGAATGAATCCGCCCTCCTCCACCCCTCAACCCATTCGAGGCAGCAACCACTCATGAGCTCCATCAATTTCATCGGCGGCGAAAAAGGCGGTGTCGGCAAATCGGTCACGGCACGCGTGCTGGCCCAGTACTTCATCGATCGCAGCCGGCCCTTCACCGGCTTCGACACCGATCGGTCGCACAGCTCCTTCACACGCTTCTACGAGGGCTTTGCCTCGCCCGTGGTCGTCGACAGTTTCGAAGGCCTGGACACGGTGGTGAACGGCTTCGAAACCAACCCGAAGCAGAGCGTGATCGTCGACCTCGCAGCGCAGACGCTGGCGCCGCTGTCGCGCTGGATCAAGGAATCCGACCTGTTCGACGTGTTCGAGGAGATCGACGTCACGGTCAACTTCTGGCACGTGCTGGACGACGGCAAGGACTCCACCGACCTGCTCGGCACGCTGATCGACACCTTCGGCAACCGGCCCAACTACATCGTGGTGCAGAACTACGGGCGCGGCAGCGACTTCGGGATGCTGCTGGCGTCGCAATCGCTGTCGAAGGCCAATGCAAATGGCGCACGCGTGATTGCCTTGCCGCGTTTGCACGAAGCCAGCATGCGCAAGATCGATGCGCAGAACACGAGTTTCTGGAAGGCGGTGAACGACCGCGAAGGGCCGCATGCGCTTGGGTTGCTGGAACGGCAGCGCGTGAAGTCTTGGCTGGCTACTGCCTACGC
>RCUH01001239.1_pt1 | contig 19787 bp, 10 predicted proteins | sample 2166191 | NCBI WGS metagenome assembly RCUH01 (sample SAMN09932848, study PRJNA488358) | compost metagenome | feature: garden; material: soil; isolation source: compost soil in an enriched community after 214 h of incubation | place: Germany: Experimental Botanical Garden Goettingen | collected...
AACTCGTCTTTCAGAATCGCGTCTAATGTCGTGATCTGTCCGCCTTCTCCAGGTCGCCCGTCAACTCCAGGAATCCCGTCGATGCCGTTAGTGGTAACCCATCCGCCTTCAGTCTTCGGATCTCTTACATATATCTTTCCGCTTGTGTAGTCAACATAAATCTGTACGCTGGCATCCAATGCAGGGTTCTGTTCCTGTGGAGCCCCATTGCCTCCAGCAACTCCGTTCTTGCCGTCAAGCCCGTTTACTCCGCTGATCTTAACCCAAGCTGAAGTTCTTTGATTCCATTCCTCTGTACGCTTTGCTGCGGTTTGTTCCGCCCCAACATATGCATAGATGTCATCATTGTATTTGATAATCGCATCAAGAGTCGTGATCTGTCCGTCAGTCCCTCTCTCTCCGGTTGCACCAGGAAGACCATCCGCTCCATTCGCTCCGTTGATCTTAACCCACGTCGCAGCTTTAGTCTGCCAGTCCCTGTTGCGATCTGAAACATTGTTGCTATCTCCTACATAAGCATAAATATTGCCGAACTCGTCTTTCAGAATCGCGTCTAATGTCGTGATCTGTCCGCCTTCTCCAGGTCTACCGTCAACTCCAGGAATCCCGTCGATGCCGTTAGTGGTTACCCATCCGCCTTCAGTCTTCGGATCTCTTACATATATCTTTCCGCTTGTGTAATCAACATAGATCTGCACGCTGGCATCCAATGCAGGGCTTTGATTCTGAGGAAGGCCATTGCCTCCAACAACTCCGTTCTTGCCGTCAAGACCGTTCTTGCCGTTTAATGCATTCCACTTCGTACTGTCTTTAGGATCTCTCACATATACGATTCCTGTTTCATAGTCTACATACATTTGGATTGTTGCGTCAAGACCTGCATCTCCAGGAAGCCCTTTGCCTCCCGCAATTCCGTTCTTGCCGTCAATACCATTCTTGCCGTTTAACTCATTCCACTTCGTACTGTCTTTAGGATCTCTCACATATACGATTCCTGTTTCGTAATCAACATACATTTGGATTGATCCGTCAAGACCTGCATCCCCAGGAAGTCCTTTGCCTCCCGCGATTCCGTTCTTGCCGTCAAGCCCGTTCTTGCCGTTTAACTCATTCCACTTCGTACTGTCTTTAGGATCTCTCACATATACGATTCCTGTTTCGTAATCAACATACATTTGGATTGATCCGTCAAGACCTGCATCCCCAGGAAGTCCTTTGCCTCCCGCGATTCCGTTCTTGCCGTCAAGCCCGTTCTTGCCGTTTGTCGGAATCCAGCTATCTGGATTTTTAGGGTCTGCATCTGGCTTAAGAATATAAATTGTTTTTGTACTATAATCTATATAAAGATTTGCTCCTGTAGGAATTGAAACTCCATCTGTACCTGGAGCCCCATTACCTCCTGCAATACCATCTTTAGCCGACGTACTTTCACTAGATAACGCAAGTCTTTGCCACTTACCATCATACCAATAGTAGTATCCTGGCTTTACATCTGAAACTGTTTTAGTATTAAAAACCAATAAACTCTCTACGTTACCACTTGTAATTGTTTTGTTATCAGTAGAACTAGTTAAGGCAACTCTTGGAATTAATATACCTTTGTCTGTGCCAAAAACTTCTAATTGAGCAGAAGGATTTTTTATCTCTTTTTCTCCAACTATTACTTGAGAGTAAGTCGAGTAACTCGCTAAAACAAAAAGTAAAGGAAGTAATCTATTCTTCATAAGATTTAATCTTTAAAGGGTTATTAAATTATTTGATTATGACATATGTTTCTTTTACAAGCATATCTTTATATATCGTCAATTTTGTATTTTGCAAAGATTTTATTATAACAGCTTTTTTCTTACCACTAAAAGTTTAAAGTGTTACATTTTAAGACATATTTTAGATTTGTAAATAAAAAAGGAGCTTACGCTCCTTTTTTTACTTATACAATTAAGATTATTTATTCAATAACTCATCCACAACTTTTTCTATTTTTTTTAACGTTCTTGTAAAGCTATCATTTCTGATTCTTTATTTAGCAACTGATTTTTTTGATCTTAAACTTGAAGCAGCTGATCATGAACCGCCTTAACTAAAAGAGGTGTTAATTTAGCATAATCTACCTTGTACTGCTAGATGTAACATTACCTTCACACTGCAACCATTGGTACTTGTCACGCCAGAAACAGTTTGTAAAAAAAACTTGCTGCTAATAAAAAATAGGATGAGCAGTGCAAAAAATAAAGTAGTTGTTGTTCTCATATTTATTTTGTTTACTCAACAACAGCCTATTTAAAAACTTTTAATCTCATTTATAAAAATTAAATTATTTTTAAATGACAATTTGTTCATTTCAATTTTATTAAGCAAATATGAGCAGGTCTTCGTTTTTTTTTGGGAGGGCAAAAGTATTATAAGACTAAATGATTGTTTTTCTCTAGAAGTTAAAAAAACAACAGAATAAGAGCTTTTTTTTAAATCATAAAATTTACCGAAATAAAAACAATTATAATTACAAATTAGTAAATGATAGCTCATCTTAATTGATCTTAAATAATTTTCGAATTCTTTAATTATAAAGACAGATAGTAAAGAAGACAACTATTTTCCAATAGACTAATCCTATATCAATATTGAATCATTTTCTTTCGGTCAAATAGATATCTAAGACAATAAAAAAACTGAAATTCGATACATTAAAGACAAAAAAAACACCCGTAAAAAAATTTATTACTGGTGTTTTTAAAAAGAAATTCAGAAAACTTAAGAATCTTATTTTATTCCTTTCTTAAGTTTCTCTAATGAAGGTTCTTTTGATTCCTTAATTTGATCGACAAAAATCTGAGCTATTTCTGTTGCACCTTTTAAAGATAAATGTGTATCATCTGACTTTTCGTTATCATAAAAAGCATTTTCACCAGCTTTAAAATGCAAATGGAGTTCCTTTGACTTTTCAGGACCGTATGCTTGTTCAAGAATTTCAGTATAATATTCTAAGTCAATAAAAGGAACATTATATTCTTGCGCAACTAAACGAGTTTCCAAAGGATAATCCCCATGAGTGGGAACTAAAACGCCTTTCTCATTAAAACTTCTTCGCGAAATAGAAGTCAGTAAAATAGGGATTGCTCCTTTTTCTCTGCTTTCTTTTACAAATTTTATTAAATTATATCTGTAAGCAGTATGTGGATTGGTATAACGACTTGGATCTTCTATCTTTTGATCATTATGCCCAAACTCTATTAAAACATAATCCCCTTTTTTTAATTGCTTATAAATTGAATCCCAGCGTTTTTCAGCGATGAAGCTTTTAGTGCTTCTTCCGTTTACAGCTTTATTCACTACGACAATATTGCCTTTAAACAATGGTTGCAATACCTGCGCCCAACCATGTTCTGGATTGCGATCAGGATCTTTTTTATTTGCCATTGTAGAGTCTCCAATACAATACACAGATGTCTTTTGTGCGAAACAAAATGTGGTGAGGAAAAATGTTATTATGATATATTTTTTCATTTTCTTTTGTTTTTGTTGATACGTTTTTTACTGCAAAGTTTTTTTACCGCAAAAGACGCTAAGGTTTCGCAAAGGTCGCTAAGTTTATTTTTGTTTCTATTTTTTGTGTAATGAACACAAAGCTTTGTCGATTCTCTTTGTGTAGATGCACTGCAGTGCATCTCTACGGAAAAAAACTTTGCAAACTTTGCGCTTCCTTTGTGCACTTTGGGGTAAAAAAACTTTGCGGTAAAAATTTAATGTTTAGAAACCGCTGTTGGCACTGTTGCTCGTTTACCTATAAACACATCTGTCATGAGAACATTTTCTGCATTTTCATTTGACAGTGCGTTTTTCGCTTCTTTTATTTCTATATTATTTAATGATATGTTTTTAATTTTTTTGTCTGCAAATCCCTGAATGACAATTCCAGATTCTGATGCTTTGTTGCAGGTAATATTGGAGAAATATATATTTGATATATCTGATTGATATCCTTTACCTTCTCCATGATAGTTTGCTGTAATGTACAAACAGTCCTCAACTTGATCTAATTCAATATTTCTAACAAATATATTTTTAATATAGCCTCCACGATCGGCGTTGGTTTTTAAATAAACGCCTCTTTTTAAATACCCAACTGTTTTGCAGTTTTCTACAAAAACATTCTGAACTCCAGCTGACATTTCGCTGCCAATTACTACACCGTGAAGTCCTTTAAAATTACAGTTTCTAATTACAATGTTTTGGCTTGGCGTTGCGGTATTGGCTCTTCCTTCGTGATCTCTTCCTGCTTTTATGGCAACATTATCGTCTCCATTGTCGAAAGTGACATTTTCAATTAAAACATCTTTTGCATATTCTGGATCAATTCCGTCGTTATTATGGTTTAGCGATTTATAGCTTATGCCGCGAATGGTTATGCTTTCAGATTTTAATAAATGCAGACACCAGAAAGGCGAATTTTCGATCCTGATATTTTCGACCAAAATGTTTTTACAATTTAAAAACTGAATCATCTGAGGTCTTAAGAAATAGCCTTCTCCAAATTTTCTTTCGTTTAATGGAGTATTATTGTGATTCATATCACGGCTTCTATTCTTGCCTTCATTTTCTTTTGCTTTAAAAGTTTTCCAAGTTTTTCCTCCTTCTCCATCAATAGTTCCCTCGCCTGAAATGGCAATATTAGAACAATTATTAGCATAAATAAGCGGACTGTAATTGTAAAGCATCGTACCTTCCCAACTTGTTAAAACCATTGGCAGATAATCTTTTGGATTGTCGCTGAATTTTATTTTGGCTCCTTTTTCCAGTTTCAAATTTACATTGCTCACAAAATGAATTGGTCCGTTTATTTTGTAAATTCCTTTTGGAACAATAATAGTTCCGCCACTATTCTTTTTACACAATGCCATCGCTTTATCAAAAGCCTTTTTATTATCGGCAACAGAATCTCCTTTTGCTCCCAATTTCATCACATTGATTTGAAAAGAAGGAATTTCTGGAAGCTTTATCCTGTTTACAATAGAATCGACTTTTGCTGATGGAAAATCGTCGTTTTGTGCAAAACAAATGCTGGAAAGGAGTATTAAGAACAAGTATTTCAGATTCATTTTTTTAATATTGAGTTTTTTTGTTTCACGCAGATTCTGCTGATTTTAGCTGATCTGCACAGATCTAATTCTAAAAAATCTTTTTGGTCTGCTTTGGTCTTTTTTATTCCGATAGCTATCGGGAGCGTGAAAAATTTTTTCTCGCTGATTTAGCAGATTATGCAGATTTATTTTTTCTTCTTTTTATACCGCAAATTACGCGAAGGTTACGCAAAGTGCGCGAAGTTTTTTCTTTACTTTCGTTACCTTCTTTTTCAGCAGAGCACAAAGCTTTGTCGATTCTCTTTGTGCCCTTTTTCTTCTTTATCAAACCTTTGTGTACTTTGCGTTGCCTTTGTGTGCTTCGCGGTAAAAAATCGCACCTCTACAGAAAAAACTTTGCGAACTTTGCGGTAAAATTAACCACATATTACACGCAGTTTGCGCTGTAAACTGAGACTGAATACTAAAAATACCAAGCTCCAACCTTATCTTTAAGGATATTATCTATAGAATATTGCGCTGCTTCTTTTTGGGAAAGCTGATACGACCATTTTACTCTTTTTGATGGCTGAAATCCTTCGCCTGTGCAATTGTATTCGGCATAAAAGGCGTTTTTCTCTGCTTCAGGTTTAGACCAGTTTTCCCAGCCTTCGGGTTTAATCTGTGCTCCCATGTCGCAGTTTATAAAAACTGTTTTGGCATAAATGCGCCATGGCCTTCCTAAATAAACGTCTTTTGCTTCTGGATTTGCTGTCACTTTGCAATTCTTAAAAACGAATCCAAAAGCTGTTCCTTCTGGAGTTGAAGCTGCTGTGATATACGAACTTTTAATACTGTGGATAGTACAATTCTCAAATAAAGCTGTTGCACCACCAAATATAAAATCGGTTGTTCCTTCAATATAACAGTCTTTAAAATACTGTTTAGCTTCTTTTCCTGATAAATATAAAGTATCCTGATTTCCTAAAAGATTACAGTTTATTATTTTGGCACGATTTGCTGTAACTGACAATGCAATAGCTTGTCCGTGTTCTCCCGAAGTATTTTTAATGGTTAAGTTTGATGCCGAAAAATCGTCTCCTTCAACCAAAAGCGTGTAGGTATAAAAGGTGCTGTTTCTTCCCAATCCTATTTTCGAAAAATTATCATCAAAAGTAATAATGGTTTTTTCTTTGCTTTCGCCTTGTAAGACAACATTGGTATTCCATTCTGGGATTCGGACTTTTTCGTTATAGATTCCGTTTTTTACATAGATTGTCACTTTCTCATATGGAAAAGCCGGAGTTGCATAAACGGCGTCTTGAATTTTGGTGTAATCTCCAGAACCATCTTGCGCTACGGTAATATAGCTTACATTTTTCTTTTCGGTGGCGCCTACTTTAGTACCATTTTTAACTGCCCAATCGGGAAATTTTTTTAAAACTTCCTGCGGTGCATCTGAATACCAAGAATAACCGTTTCTTCTTTCTGCCCCAATTTGGTCTAATGATTTTTTTCTGATTCCGTCTCGGTCACAAAAGAAAGGTTCATTGGTTTCCAAATCCATAAACCTTGCCCAAATTGGTTTGGCATTTGCTGTCGGAATCATTTTTTTATCCACAATTTTTCCAGCGTCATTTAAAACTCTTTTTTCTTCCAAATTGGTGATTTTTGTCTTTTCAAACCACTCCACAGCACTTTTTACTGCAGTTACAATTTCTCTTGATGGTTTATCAATAGACATTAAAAGCAGTACTATTTTTGCCGATTCATAACCGCTTAACGAAGCCAATTCGAAAGCTCTAGCATTTGCAGGAGCAAATGTAACTTCGTCATGCTGGGCACACCATGCGGTCAAAACTCCGTTTTGTTTGTATTGCGTTTTTAAAATGCAGTCAATTCCTTTATCAAATGACTTTTTGCATTTTTCTACAATTTCTTTTGATGGTTTGATGCTATAATAATCCGATTCGTCTGCCACGGCTTTTATGACATTTATAATATTAACCATAGAATCGTCATTATATGTAATATGTGTATAATAACCTTTTTTTAAGGGATAAAACTGAGGCCAACCACCATTTGCATATTGCGCTTCTAACAGATAATTTAATCCTTTTAAGAAAGATTCTCGGTAACGCTCGTCTTTAACCTGCGCATACATTCTAGACATAAAAAGCATTTCCTGACAGGTCGCTCCGTTGTCTGTAGTAGTTTCTACCGCAGTTTTTTTGAGCGCAATTAAATCTTTTTTTTGCTTCTCATTCAATTCATCTTGCATCTGAATATTCTTTGGCCAACCTCCAATGTCTCTTTGGTAGAGCAATACATTCTCGGCTATTTTTTTTGCCTCTGCTGTTGCAAACCAAGAGGCATTGTTCTTCCGAATAATCTCTGGCCATCTTTTGTAAGTGGTTTGAGCATGAATTCCAATGCTTAAAAATAGAATAAGCATTAAAGCTGTTTTTTCTAATCGCATCATTTAATCGTTTTTTAATGCTTTGTTGTAAGGAACAATTTTTATATTATAAAAGTGAAAAATTAGGCTTATTTTTAATTTAATTGTAAGAAAAATCATTTAAACATATATCTAAAGAGCTTTTTTCTTACTAAACATGTTTTTCTATTACTTTTAAAATTTCGTTCGACAGAATCAAATTATGAAAGCCGTTTTTTTTGAAAAAATTAAAAATTTTACTTTTTCCCCTTTTTTATACTTTTTTACTTTGCGATTCGAAACCAATCTACTTCAACATTTCCCGAATCATTTTTTATTTCTTCGCCTAAAGCAAAAAGTCCGACTTTGGCACCAATCCATTTTCCTTCTTTTGCTTTGAAATCATTTCCGACTGCCTGATAGTTTTTATCATCTAGACTATAGAAGAAACTGCACATTCCGCCTTTCTTAATTTTAACTCTTAAGTAAATGATTTTATTTTCTATTAAAACTGATTTTGTTTCTGTTTCTGAAACGCTTTTGTCAAAAGTTCCCGTTTTCTGATTCAAGTATAATTTCCCATCGATATTTTTAAAACACAAATAACTATAGTCTAATCCCATGATGATCAAACCTGTCGATTCTCCATTTAATCTAGGATTAAAAGTTACTTTTGTTGTAGCTGTAAATTCTTCTGCTGGGAATTTTTGCAATACTAAATTCGGTGCATTGAAGATGTTTGAAGTGCTAGTGTTGCAAAACAGATTGAGATATCCTAAACTAGTGGGAAATCCGAAATTGATCTGTTTGTTTGCCTGCCACTGCCATTGAAATCCTAGTTTGGGTTCGTTAAACTCATCTGAAGTTGCTGGAACCTCTATCGGATATTTTTTACCAACATTTGGTTTTCTATAAGTTGTTACAGGCTCTCCAATTCCATTTTTATCAAAATCCTCTCCCATAAGCGGCCAGTCGTTTACCCATTTCATTGGCTGAAGATGAACAATTCGTCCATAAGCACCTTTATCCTGAAAATGGAAAAACCAGTCTTCTCCTGTCTGTGTCGTTACCCAAGCACCTTGATGCGGACCATTTATTGTGGTCGAACCTTGTTCTAGAACCTTCTTTTTTTCATAAGGTCCGAAAACATTTTTCGATCTTAAAACAGTCTGCCAGCCTGTTGGAACCCCACCTGCTGGAGCAAAAATGTAATAATATCCATTTCGCTTATAAAATTTAGGCCCTTCAATGGTTTCTTCTCCTTTGTGTCCGTCAATAACCATTACTTCGTCATTGTTTACCACAGTTCCTTCAGCATTCATACTACACACCACTAACAAACTTTTAATCTGTGCACGGCTTCCTGCAAATGCATGAGTCAAATATGCTTTTCCATCGGTATCCCAAAGCGGACTAGGATCTATCAATCCTTTTCCTGCTTTAACCAAAAGCGGTTCAGACCAAGGCCCTTCGGCTTTTTTGGCTTTTATCATATAGATTCCAAAATCGGGATCTGGATAATAGATATAAAATTCGTTTTTATGAAAAGTAATGCTTGGCGCCCACACTCCGTTTCCATGCTGTACGCTATCGTATGTTTCAAATGGTGGCTGTTTTACCAAAGCATGACCAATAATTTTCCAGTTTACTAAGTCTTTTGAATGTAAAATGGGTAATCCAGGAATGCAGTTAAAAGATGAAGCTGTCATATAATAATCATCGCCCACGCGAACAACATCCGGATCTGAATAATCAGCATGAATGACAGGATTGGTGTATGTTCCGTTTCCGTTATCTGGTGTCCAGACTTGTGCATTATTCTTTTGAAAAGGAATAATACAGAGAATGAATAGGATGATTTTTATGGTTTTCATTTTTTACTTTTATTTTATTAAACCCGACAGGTTTTTAAAACCTGTCGGGTTTGTAACTTGCTTTTTATTGTAGAGCTTCTCGTGATCCTTCGACTTCGCTCAGGAAGACAAAACATTATAATTGATAATTAACAATTTACAATTATCAATTATCAATTATCAATTATCTATTCAACTCCAAAGCAGCCAAAATAAAAGGCCCAGTTGCTTTAGGATCGTTGTCTTTTTTTCTTTCGTTTACGTAATATTCGTAAGATCCGTCACGGTATGGATTTCCACCTAAACCAGCCACTTGACAGCAGTTTGTTAGCGTGATTCCGCCATCTTGATCTACCTTTTTGATCAATACAGTTGTTAGTCCGTCAAAAGCTTTGTTGGCTGCTTTTTTAAATTTAGCCGGCAAATATCCTTTGTTTGCCCCTTTTGCAAAAGCATAAGAAAACATTGCAGATCCAGAAGCTTCTAGATAATTATCTTTTTCACCGCCTTTGTCTGTAACTTGATACCACAAACCTGTTTTATCTTGGTATTTTAATAAAGCTTCAGAAGCATTATTTAAATATTTAACCAAATCTTTATGCTTAGGATGCTCTTTAGGAAAATAGTCTAAAACATCAACCAATGCCATAACATACCAGCCTAATGCTCTAGACCAGAAATTTGGCGAATTTCCAGTTTCTTTGTTTGCCCAAGGCATTTGTTTGCTTTCATCCCATCCGTGATACAATAATCCTGTTTTTGGATCGGTTGCATGCAATTGAATTAGCTCAAACTGTTTTGCTATATCGTCCAGACTTTTGCCGTTTTCAAAAGTCACTGTGTATTGCGCATAAAATGGTTCGCCCATATACAAACCGTCTAGCCACATTTGATTTGGATAAATCTGTTTGTGCCAGAATCCGCCACTTTGAGTTCTTGGCTGTTCTTGCAATTGCTTGCGAATTTGCTGTAATGCCTTTAAGTATCTTTCTTCTTTGGTAGAAGCATAAATATCAAAAAGCAAACGTCCCGGTACCACCAAGTCAATGTTATATTTATCAAATTCGTAAGTATTAATGCTTCCATCAGCTTGAACTAAATTGTCCACATATCCTCTTATGTAAGCTTTATATCTAGGATCTGGATTTTTTTTGTACAATTCCTCGATTGAATGCAATACTAAAGCATGAACATAATCCCACTTAGGTTTTTTGGCATCGTCCAACATATATGCTTCTGGATGGCGTTTCATTAAGGTCAAGGCCATTTTATCAGACCATTTTGCATTCTTTCCAATCACAATCTCTTTTGCTGGTTCCTGCGATGTTACTTTACAACTTGTAATGGTCATAAAACAAGCCATCAAAATCGACATAAAATAACTTTGCTTTCTACTATTTTTCATTTCAAAATATATTTAAATTCTACTATTTTTCTAATTCAACTGCCGCTAAAATAAAAGGGCCTAATCCATGCGAATTATCTATTTTTATTTTTTCGCTTATATAATATTCATAAGAACCATCCCGATAAGGATTTCCTCCTAACCCGGCGCTAGCACAAATTTGACTAATATGTATTTCTCCGTCTGGATCTACTGTGACGAGTTTTTTTGTAATTCCATCAAATCCTTTTTCTGCTAACTTTTTATAGTTTTTTGGCAAATACCCTTTTTTTACTCCTTTTGCAAATGCGTAAACAAACATTTCAGAACCAGATGCTTCAAGATAATTTCCATTTCTATTTCCAGCATCTGTAACTTGATACCATAGCCCTGATTTATCTTGATATTTTGCGACAGCTTTCGAAATCTCATTCAAATACTCAATCAATTCTTTTCTTTTTGGATGATCTTTTGGCATAAAGTCCAATACATCAACCAAAGCCATCATGTACCAGCCTATAGATCGAGACCAAAAATTGGGTGAAGTTCCTGTTTCTTTATTTGCCCAACCCATTTTTTTGCTTTCATCCCAAGCATGAAACAGAAGACCTGTTTTTTTATCTAAAGTATGCTGATGAATTTGCTCGAATTGCTTTGCAATATCATCAAAACCTTTTCCTTGCTCAAACTCGGCGGTGAATTGTGCATAAAATGGAGCTCCCATATACAAACCATCTAACCACATTTGGTTTGGATAAATCTTTTTATGCCAAAATCCTCCAGAGTTTGTTCTTGGATGCGTTTCTAATTGTTTTCTTAAAAGTTGTAATGCTTTGAGATAACGTTCCTCTTTGGTTTGTTTATAAACTTCAAAAAGTCCTTTGCCGGCATTTATATAATCAATATTGTAATCTTCTAATTTATAGTTTAGAATATTACCAGAATTGTCTATAACTGTTTCGTAATATTCCTTAACGTAATCAAAATATATTGGATTAGCCGTTTTTGTGTACAGATTTTCAAAAGCAGTCATAACAAGGCCTAACTTATAATCCCATTTTGGCTTTTCATTATTATCAATCTGCCAAGCTTTGGGGTCACGCTTCATAATAGAAAGAGCCCCTCTTTCGGACCACTTTAAATCTTTAGAAATAAGAACTGTCTTTTCCTGAGCCGCCACATTCAAAAACGAACACAACAGACTTATGACTACAAGCAGTAAACCAAAATATTTTTTTTTTCTATTCATTACCAACCATTTATTTATCCAATTCTATTGCGCTTAGTAAAAATGCTCCTAATCCTATTGCACCGTTTTCTTTTGTTTTAGAAGACAAATAATAATTGTTTGTTCCGTCACGGAATGGTTTTCCGCCTAACCCTACATTTGATGAAACATTCAAAACATTAACTTCTCCTTTTTTATCTACTTTCACAAATTCTTTTACAAAACTGTCAAACGATTTTTTTGCTGCTGTTTTGTAGCTTGACGCTAAATAGCCTTTGTTGGCTCCTTTTGCAAAAGCATAAATAATCATTCCAGAAGCTGATGGTTCTACGTAATTTCCATACAATTCTGGTTTATCAGCAACTTGATACCATAACCCATTTTCACTTTTGAACTGATTCACATTTTTTGCTATCTGATTCAAATACCCTACTAAAACTTTATGTTTTGGATGCGATTTTGGGAAATAATCTAACGTTTCTACTAATGCCACCATATACCAGCCAATTCCCCTTCCCCAAATTGTTGGCGAAGTTCCTGTCTCTTTATCTGCCCACGCGATCTCTTTGCTTTCATCCCAAGCCTGATAAACTAAACCTGTTTTTTTGTCTACGATATGGTTCTGAACTAACTCGAACTGTTTAGCGATATCATTTAAGCTTTTTCCTTTTTCGTACTTAACAGTAAACTGCGCATAAAAAGGTTCTGCCATATACAAACCGTCAATCCACATTTGGTTGGGATAAATCTGCTTGTGCCAAAATCCGCCGCTTGGTGTTCTCGGCTGACTTTCCAACTGATTTCTCAATTTTCCGATAATCTGCAGGTAGCGAGAATCTTTTGTAACATCGTATAAATTAAACAGCAGTTTTCCCGGATTCAGACAATCAATATTGTATTCTTTTATATCATATTTTTTAATGTTTCCTGTGCTGTCGATCATTCCATCAACATACTCTTTGATATAGTTTAGGTATTTTTTATTGTTGGTCTTTTGATATAATTTTTCAAAACCAGACAATACAAAACCCATTTTATAATCCCATTTTGGTTTGTCATTTCCATCCAACTGCCATGCATTAGGATACTTGCTTAAAATAGAAAGTGCTGTTCGTTCTGACCATTTTAAATCGTACGGAATAACATTATTTTCTGCTTCAGCTTGATTTTGAGCAATTGCAAAAACATTGAAAAGCAGAAATAATAGTAGGACTGTTTTTTTATACTTCATATTTATGTTCTTTTTTGCCACTCCCGATAGCTATCGGGATAAAGGATTATTTGGATTATTCTTTGGCTCTTTTTTTAACACATAGATACATAGTTTAGAAAACTTAATAAAAGGCGTTTCACTTGCAGTAATAAACATAGTGCGCTATGTGTAGAAGCTTGCTTCTTTAAATACTCTTTTAAAACGCTATACAATCTCTATTTCTATGTGTTAAAATTTTTCACGCAGATTTCGCAGATTAGCCAGATTTTTTTTAATCTTTTTAATCCTGTAATCTTTGGCAAAAAACAATTTACATTTTACCTTTTTTATTCAGTACTTCTAATTGTTTATCTAAATATTTAGCAAATTCTTCTTTTGTTTTGATTCCGTTTACTTCTTGTTCCCAAGCTCCCAAAAGGTAAAAAGTTACTGCTTTTGTTGTTGGTTTAAAAACTAAAAGATAATCTAAATCTGTATCTGCAATATTTTCGATAGTACTAATTTCATAAAAAATTGCCATTCCTAACTTATCTGGAACCAAAGATTGTTCTCCGTAAGTTGCCAAATACGCCCATTTTTTGTTTTTGCTTTCTTTTTTAAGCAATTCGGCTGTTTTTTGTTTTACAATTCCAGTACAGATTCCCTTGATTGCCTGAGAAGCTTTAATTGTATGCTGTGTATAAAGCTGATCTGGCTTAATAGTCAATTCTGAAATAAAATCAATTTTGTCAGAAGCTGTTTTCCATCCATAGTAATTTACTTTTACTGTAGATTCGTTCGATTTGTTAGCTACTGTCGCAATTGTTGAATCGACTTCACGGAAGTGTAATTTTTCATTGTTTAAATAACGGTCGATAGAACCAATTCCGATTCCTTTTCCTGCTTTTAAAATATCGGCTCCCCAATCGCTCATATTGTGATAAGAATCAAATCCATCTTGCCCTACAAGTGGAAGGATATTCTCTGAAGTCTTTTTTCCGAAAATATCAATAGCATTTCTCCAATCTAAATACAAACGGTATCCAATTCTGTTGTTTTCCCAACCTGGTCCTTCGTAGCGAATATCAAAAGAATGATCTGTATGCTCTGGAGCTAGTTTTAATCGGTCCACATTTTTAAAAACAGTACCGCCTTTATATTTTCTTCCCTCCCATTTTCCGTCTGTTTTTGAAGAAATTTCGGCATACGTTTTATTGGTTTTAATATCATATTTCTGCGCATTTATTGCTGTTAGACCTGCGAAAAATAAAACTGCTGTGGTGATTTTTGCTTTCATTTGTATTCTAAATTATTTAAAAATTCTATCTAAAAATCGTACGCTGTACGAAATTGTCTGTGTAAACCAAGGGTCATAAAACCAAAATGAATGAGGCGAATCTGGAATGGTCTGCACTTCATTGTAGATTTTATATTTATTCAAAATCTGAATCATATCGTCTCTTCCTGCATGAAATCTCGGGATACTGCTGCAGATGTATAATACGGGCGGCGTATTTTTGTCTGTATGACTTAATGCCGAAGCATTTTTCCAATTTTCTGGTATTTCATCTGATTTTCCTCCTAACCAAAATGCTGCCATATCTCCTTCTGATGATTCTGGATGCTTGAATGCCAAAACTCCATCAACATCTATTATGGCATGAACTTTTGAAGAAGACTGGCTTTTAAAATTTTTATCTTCAAAAAGCGGATAATTATTTGTTGTACCAATCAAAGCTGCCATTTGCCCTCCCGAAGAACAGCCTAAAACCGCAATTTTGTCTGGATCTACATTAAATTTCGCCACATTGTCTTTGATAAATTTTATGGCGTTCTTAACATCAATAACTCCTTCAGGATATTTTGCTTCCAGTGATAATCTGTATTCGATTGCAAAACAAGAATAGCCTTTTGCTGCAATTTCTTTTCCTATAAACTGCATTTGATTTTTATTCCCCGATCTCCATCCTCCGCCATGAATCATAATTACAGCTGGATTTTTCTTCTTTTTTGTGTTGATAAAAGCATCAAAATGCAAAACACGATCTTGTTCTTTATTGTAAACCAGATCAATCATTTCTTTAACATCTGGATTTGCCTTTATTTCTGGAATTGTAATAAACGGATATTTCTTAATTAATTTAGCATAAGTGCTCTCAATGGTATACGACGTATCTACCTTGTAATGCTGACTTTGCATTACAATCACATTAAAAAACAGCACTAAGATTAATTTAAATTTTCGCATTTCTAATCTTCATTTTTTAGTTAAGAAAGGAGTTCGACCTATAGTCAAACCCCTTTTTAACTACTTCAAAAAACATAGTTCTCAAAAAACTAACAAATTACTAATAACCAGGGTTTTGAGGAAAATCTTTATTTTGGTTTAAATCTAAAACCGTTTGCGGTATTGGTCTTAAAATTTTAAGCTTGCCATCAACACCAACAAAATTTGCTTCTTTTATTTTATAATTATGAGCTGAAGCTCTTGCCACCAAAGTTCCTGTACGTTTTAAGTCGAACCAGCGTTTGTATTCGCCTAATAACTCTCTTCCTCTTTCGTCTAAGATATAGTCGATATTAAATTGAGCTGCCGTTGCGTTTGCTACACCTGCTCTTCTTCTTACTTCATTTAAACGAGCTAAACCTGTCCCTGGGTTTCCTGCTTTTAAATAAGCTTCTGCTGCAACTAAGTACGTTTCTCCAAGTCTAGAAACAATAATATCTCTTGTGCTTACAGGCCCTGTACTTGATGGAGTTGTTGGATTTGCATCATCGAACTTCTTAACTGGAATAGTATAACAATCTAAATTTTTGATTAAGGTATGTGCTGCAGAATATTCTCCCCAAGGATGGTACACAAATGTCGAAGCTAATCTAGAAGCATTTGTTGTCATATAAGCCGCTTTATCTGCAGGAGTAAACCATTTTGGCTCATAAAAATGTCTTATTTTTAAAGAAGACGGATTTGAACTTCTGTAGTACGGATAATATAAAATAGTTTTTGTCTGTCCATTTGTTGTTTCTGGTCCTTCTAAAATTTCGGTCATGAAAGTAGCATTCCATCTTGCATCCCCTTTTTCATATAAACCTAAAGCATAATCTGTAGGACACAAATTGTAGCTTCTTAACGGAGCTCCTGTTTCTGCTCCTCCTAAATAAGAACTGAAATAGTAAAACTGATTGTTTCCCAATTTTGTCGGATCTGTACTTGTTGAAGCTTTATCATATTGAACAGAAAAGATTGTTTCTGCATTTAAATCGTTTCCTGGTTTAAACAATTGATCGAATGCAATTGCCAAAGTCTGACCTGCAATTGCTGCATCTGCGTAAGCTGCAGCTTTTGAAAAATCATCCGCTTTACCAAAAGTTTCGTATCCTCTTGTTAAGTATACTTTTGCCAATAAATCGTTTACGGCTCTTTTGTTTACTTTCCCGGTAGTACCATAAGCCGTAGTTCCAACATTAGCCAAAGCAAAATCTAAATCTGCAATGATTTGTGTATACACTTCTTCGGCACTGTTTCTTGTAAAAGATAAAACTGGAGTTGTAATATTATCTAAAACAATTGGCACACCACCGTAAGTCTGCACTAATAAGAAATAAGCATTTGCTCTTAAAAAACGTGCTTCACCTACAAGTGTATTAATATTTGGTGTCTGTTCTGTAATTGTAGAATAATATACCGTCTTGTTTACTGCTTGAATCTGCTGGTAGCAAGAATTGTACAAATCGGCCACATTGTCTGAGGACGGAATTAAAAGCGTATACTGGCTTAAACCCGCTGGTTCTGGAGTTCTTCCTTCAGCATACATATCGGTTCCTGCTTCAAAAAGCCATGGATTTCCACCATAAATTCCTTTTAGCCAAGCATAGTTTGTATTCACCAATAACTGAAATCCTGTTGCCGTTTTGTATGTTGCGTCTGCTGGTACAAAAGAGCGGCTATCTTCTTCAATATAATCACTGCATGAACTTACTGCTGCAGCAATTATTCCTAACATTACTATTATTTTTTTCATTTGAATATCTTTATTAAAATTTAACACTTAATCCCAATTGTGTAGTTACTGCCGCTGGACGGTTTACTCCAAAAGAAGAAGCTGCCCATTCTGGATCGTAACCATCAAAATCTGTAAACACAAATGGATCTAGAACGTTCACATAAATTCTGAAATTAGAAATTTTTAGTTTTTTCAATAGTTCAGAATCTAAAGTGTAACCTAAAGATATATTTTTGATTTTCACGTAAGAAACGTCTCTATAGTACCCAAAAAGAGAAGACCAATAGGCTCCTGCACCTGTTGCTACAGGCCCCGGTCTTGGGTTTGTAGTATTTGCATTAGCCTCAATTCCTGTACCATTTGTTGGAATAAAGTAATCCATTGCTAATTTTTGGCGTCCTCTATCACTTACATCAGCAAAGTTTTGGTGGAAAGTACTTAAAACCGTTTGTCCTTGACTTGTTAAAACTGAGAAATTAAAGTCAAACTGTCCTACCGTTAATTTAGAATATAAACTTCCTTGCCATTCTGGATTTGGATTTCCAATTACCGTTCTATCATCTTGATTAAATTTACCATCTCCATTTAAATCTTTTGGTCTTGCCTGACCAGGAGCCATTCCGTAAGATGCTGCTTGTGCTGCTTCGCTTTCCTGCCAAACTCCGTCATATACATAATTGTAGTTTGGGTTTAATGGAGCGCCAAGAATTAACTTGTTTCCAATATCACTTACTTTATCTTGATTGTAAATTGACTCTAATTTATTTACGTTTTTAGTAAATGTAAAAGTCGTTTCCCAAGTTACTTTTCCAGATTTAATGTTTTTTGTAGTCAATAAAGCCTCAATACCTTTATTGCTAACAGATCCAACATTTGCAAACGTATTTTTCCATCCTGTTTCTGATGGCAATTGCTGTTTGTAAATCAAATTGTCTGATAATCTATCATACACATCTACAGTACCAGTAATTCTATTTTTTAAGAATCCAAAATCAACACCAATATTATATTCTCTCGTTTTCTCCCAAGTCAAATTTGGATTTGCTAAATTTTCTGACTGCCAACCTGGAATAACATTTGAACCTTGTGCATAAAATGTCTGTTGGTTTAGAAGTGCTTGAGATGTATAAGGAGCTACGTTATCGTTTCCTGTATATCCGATACTAGCACGCAATTTTAAATCTGAAACCACAGCGCTATTTGCTAAAAATGATTCTTTGCTAAGTTTCCATCCTAAAGCTAATGATGGGAAACTTTCCCATTTATTGCCTTCAGACAAAACAGACGAACCATCCCATCTAGTAGAAGCTGTAACTAAATATTTGTCTTTAAATGCATAGTTTAAACGTACTGCATATGAGTTTAAGGTATTTTTCGCAAAAGCAGATTTTATTACATAACTCGTTTGCGCACCAGAACCCATATTATCTGTTCCAACATCAAAAGGCTGACTATTAGAATACATATAAGAATTTTCGTCTGTATTTGAATACAAACTTTGTAATAATAAAACACTTACATCATGAACTTCATTGAACGTATGTTTCAAATCGATTTGATTATCCCAAGTATAATTGAAGTTGTTTATGTTTTCTAAAGTTGCTGAATTTTTTCCGTTTAGGGTTACCCCTGCATTTGTCTGCGCTGTATAAGCTTTAGAATTTTGAGTATCCATAATTCCAGCAGCAAATGTTGTTTTAAACGAAAGCCATTTCAAAGGCTGATACTGAAAATAGGCATTACCCACTGTTTGCCATGTTTTTTCTGTTTGAGAAGAATTCGCAATCTCCATTAATGGATTGACTGTAGATGTTTTATTAATTGCCCAAGAGCCATCAGGGTAAGTCAATTTTCCCGGCAAGAAAAATAGAGTTCCAACTTTTTCGTTTCCTTGCGCATCAACTGCCCATGGAGACATAAGCGGACTTAATCTAAAAGCATCCTGCATTGCCAAATCACTTCCTAGTTGGTTGTCTAATCTTGCAATTGTAACATTTACTCCCGTAGAAAATTTGTCATTTATTTTATGATTCAATCCTAATTTAAAAGAATATTTATCTGTTGCATCATTTTCTATAAGTCCACGATCGCTCTGGATTCCGAATCCTAAGTTGTAGCTTAAACCTGAATCTGAACGTCCTGAAATATTCAAATAATTATTCTCTGTCATTCCTGATTGAAGTACGGCATCATACCAATCAAAATTGTAACCGCTATTGGCACGAGAAACTAATAATGGACTTTGGTTTCCTGCTAAAGCTGCCAATTGTGCTGGAGTTTGCGTTAGAGGTGTTGCACTCATGTAAGCAACTTGGTGAAATTTCCACCACTCTTCTCCTGTCATCATTTTTGGTAATCTAGTCGCAATTTTATTTCCATAAGAAGTATCAAAAGTTACGCTGATTCCTGCTTTTGCGCTAGTTCCGCTTTTGGTTGTAACGATAATAACCCCGTTTGATCCTCTAGAACCGTAAATTGCGGCAGAAGAAGCATCTTTTAAAACATCCATTCTGGCAATATCCTGCGGATTTAAGAAATCAATTCCATCCATTGGCACACCATCTACAACATATAAAGGAGTTGAACCAACCATTTTTGGATTACTTGAATCAGCAACTAATGAGTTATTTCC
>RCUH01001241.1_pt1 | contig 19783 bp, 16 predicted proteins | sample 2166191 | NCBI WGS metagenome assembly RCUH01 (sample SAMN09932848, study PRJNA488358) | compost metagenome | feature: garden; material: soil; isolation source: compost soil in an enriched community after 214 h of incubation | place: Germany: Experimental Botanical Garden Goettingen | collected...
TTTCCATTGGTGTTTATTCTTTGATCAGATTGAAAGTAATGAAACGCAAATACTCTAAGACATATTTTTTATGTTCCATTTTTTTGTTGTGATTATCGGTAAGTTTCGGCAGGTGTTCGCTGAAAAACTGTTGATAGTGAGCAGTTTCCAGCAAAGTACTGGCGAACGATTTGGGATATGGGAAATCAGGTTTCGCCTGTGAGATGACTTCTCCCAGAAAATTGCAAAGACTTTTCAGCGGATTGAAAACCAGATCTTTATTGATTTCGTCCACATCTTTTACAAGATAAGATTTACTACTTTCGGCAATGACGATCATATGGAGTTTGGAAAGGTCGTAATCTTCAATTTGGTCATCAGTCTCGTAATTATGCGTGATGATTTCCAAGATTTCCTCCATTTTCAGACAAGGATCTTTGATTCCCTGCAATCTTTGTTTGCAAGTAAACTCAATGTAAGACCAATACCAATTGAGAATATAAGTCAAAAGCTTGTGTTTTGAAGAAAAATATCTGTAAACTGTAGCTTCCGTTGAAGTGATTCTTTGAGCCAATTTCTTAAATGTAAAATTCTCAAAACCAGTCTCATAAATCAGTTCTATCGAGTTTTTCACGATTGATTTTCCAATCTCGCTATTTTCCGGATCTTTTAGGTAAAGATGCGCATTAACCTTAAATTTTAACTGAAACTCCATTGTTGTCTATTACTCTATTTTAAAGTAGCAAAGTAAGCAACAAAGATAGTTTAATATTTTTAATGATAGTATTACTACTATGTTAAAAGTCTTTCATTTTTTTTATTAAATATAATCATTCAACGGCTTGATTGTTGTAAAAGCTAGAATACCAATATTTTAAATTAAAAATTAAAGTCTAATTATTAACGTGCTTTTAGATTTTATCAAAACAATTATTCTTTTTAAAACAACAACATCACATATCTTTAATATTAACCACAACAAAATTTTATTATGAAAAAGTCAATCTTAACAATTATCGCAATAGGAGCTATGATCTCGTGCGAAAAGAAAGAAACAACGCATCTAGACCATTCAACTGATAGTTCTGCAGTTGCGAATGACAGTTCAATGATGGTGAACGACTCAGATAATGTTGCTCCAGTTGCTGGTGCTACAACAAATGCTTTGACAGATCAAGACAAGAAATTCGCTGATGTGGCTGCAACTGGAGGAATGATGGAAGTGATGATGGGCGAACTGGCTCAATCACAAGCTACGGATGCATCTGTAAAAGCTTTAGGCGCAATGATGGTGAAAGATCACAGCAAAGCAAACGAAGAACTTAAAAGTTGGGCAACAACTGTAGGTTACACATTGCCTAATAGTCTGAAACCAGAACAGCAGAAAATGCACGACGATCTGAAAGCCAAAAAAGGAGCAGACTTTGATAAAGCCTATGCCGATGCTATGGTGACGGATCACAAGAAAGACATTGCAGAATTTAAAAAGCAAGTTGCAGATGGAGGAGAAGCATCATTGAAATCCTTTGCCAGCAAAACTGTACCGACATTAGAACATCATCTAATGGAATCGGAAAAAGCAAAAACTGCTGTTAAGTAATAATTCCTGAAATCAAAATTCAATAAATAAGAGAGGTAGTCATAAACTATCTCTCTTTTTTTATTGTCTGAATTTCAAAATCTGAATTCCTTTCTAAAATTCCGATCATTTTATTTATTTGATTTTGTCGTAAATCAATTTGGTCACCAAGGCACCGAATAAATAATAACCAACTGTCATAGCTTTCTTCTTAAAATTTTCAGCTACTGGTTTATCATTCAAACCAATATGTTTCGGAAGTGCTACTGCGCCAATTCCCATCAATAATCCTGAACTGATATTATGATTCGTAGCAGTGGAAGCAAAGTAAAGTCCGTTGCTTAAAATATCGCCTGCAAGCGTGGCGGCGTACAGTGAATTTTCATTGCTAATAGCAATTGAAGTGTTATCTGTCAATTTCAAAAGCGCTTCTTCACCAAGTTCATTGATGTGCGGAACATTGTCGAAGTTTTTTCTGATGGTCTCATGCAGAATGTTTAAGGCAATGGCACCACCAAAGCCTGCTAAAATTTTTTTGTACATAATATTTGAATTTGATTGTTTATTTGATAGAAGAATTAGAAATAATTCTTAATACGTTATCTCAAGATTTAGACCAACAGCAACTTATGACTTGTATGTTATTCAGCAAGCCTCGAATGCGCCATTATTAATAAAATATTTTTAGTTTTTAATATGACCCTAATCATAATAGAGATTTTAAGTTCTGTTTACTTTTGATTTTGAAAATTTAACTATGACCGCATTTTACTTTAATTTCCCATCAGACATCCCTAATACAGACACTTTCCGAAATCTATCATTGTAATCCTAAATTTTGCAATTAATGGCTATTGAAGAGTTTATTATCAAGGCATCAGTCGGAAGGGTGAGGGAATATGACGCAGGAGATGTTGTTTTTTCCGAAGGCAATCTACCGAACTATTATTACCAGATCATTGAAGGTGAGGTGAAATTGACCAATTACGATGACGATGGAAAAGAATCCATCCAAAATATTGTGACAGCTGGTCATAGTGTGGGCGAATTTCTTTTATTCATAGATAAGAAATATCCTGCCAATGCAATCGCGATTTCCAATTGTAAGATATTAAGGATTTCAAAGCTTAAATTTTTTAAGCTACTGGAAGATCATCCCGAGTTAAAGATGGATTTGATCAAGAATTTATCGGACTCTATGTTTTTGAAATTTGTGATGCGTCAGATACTTTCTATCAAAGATCCCGCAACCAAACTAAAGGTTCTGATGGATCACCTAAAAGGAACGCAGGATGAAAATACAGATTTTTCTTTTCAAATACCTTTGACGAGGCAACAAATGGCGAGTCTCACTGGAATGCGTGTAGAGACAACAATTAGAGCACTCAAGATGATGGAAAAAGAAAATATCGTTAAAATCAGGAACCGCAAAATATTTTATTAAGAGTTATCAATCGTCTAAATCTAATGAACTTCGATGATTGCTTGCCTTGATGGAAGACAAGCGTTTGAAAAATTAAATTCTTATTTTTGGGATATTAATAAATTTATTGCGAAAAATTCTGGTTGATGCTATTGATTGATGCAAAGCTTGCGTTTCATTATTAGATGGAGACTCTATTTTTATTTAAATCATAATCTGTTGGATGTGATTTCGATCATATTGATCTATCTATGTAAAATTTAATTTTGTGAATCGGTGTTTGATAGGAATATTTTGTTTTGATGTTTTGCAATTGCCTGTAAATAAGATGTGATGAGTAAGAAAATTTTAATCTTTGATGATGATGTTGCCACGTTGGAAGTCGTATCTATAATCTGTAAAGATCTTGGTTACGAGGTTGATATTGCTGAGACCGCTGATGATGTTCTTTCGAAAGTAGAATTCTTTCTTCCAAACCTCATTATGATGGATATCAATATTCCGATGATTGGCGGTGTGGAGGCAACACGATTGATCAAGACACATGAGATTCACCGAGAAATCCCTGTTGTTTTCGTCACTGCGAAAAATGACGTTGCCCATCTGTCCTCACAGGCACATGCCGATGGTTACTTATCAAAACCTTTTGATATCGAGGAATTGGAGGATATTGTTGAGAGATTGATTTGAAGATAATACAATTTCCATATTTTATTTTCTCGACCACGTAAAAAACATAAAACCAGAAAATTCTATTCTGTAACGAAAATTTTCTTCTTAGCAATGTCTATGGTCAAAATCTTGCCCAGCCATTCTATGCTTGTTTTTCCTTCGTAGATCAATCCATCCACAAATGCGACATCCAATCCCTCCAGTTTACTTAATTTGTTAACTGTACTTACTTTTGAAAGCTTACCGATATAATAATTGTTTTCTTTTTTGAAATCGCTTTTGACAGGTACTGCTTTAAAATCTGCTTTGTCCAAAGCCAAAGGTTCCATCAATTTTGAACTGAACCAAAATGAACTTTTTCCAGCCCCGCTATCCAATAAAGTTTGAATCTTCAAATTGTCATTCAACTCTACATAGGTGAAAATATCAATCGCTTTTCCGGCATAATCCGCAATTTGAATATCAATGCTTTTTTCATTTTTTGTAGACTTGTTGAAAAGAATGTTTTTGTTGTTATAATCAATGGTAATCGGCGTATTTCTGAAAGCTTGCAGTGAGATCATCCCATCTATATCCCCAAATTCCAGATCAATCACAGCATATTGTTGATCCTCAAATTTTTTATTATTGATTTCAAGACTTTTTGCCTTGTAAAGATCAACACTTAATTCTTCGCCTGTTGCCCTGTGTCCCACGAAAAAATTATTGGTCTTTTCATTTTTGATTTTATTCGAGAATTTGGTGAAGATTGCGTTAAGACCTGCTCCCGTGTCAAGAATGAATTTACCTTCGACATCATTTATTTTTGCCTTAATGATGATGTGCCCAATATTATTGACTTCGAACGGAATTTGCGCATTTGTTTTTAAAGAAAATAATAGAAATATAAAAAGAAAGCTGGTTGTGAATATTGATTTTGTCATGGATAATTTATATAATATCGCAGATTAATTTTGTTTATTGTGAAAACATTTTCGATATAGAATTGCGATTATTTATTCTAAGACTTTAGATTTAACAATGCTGATTTCGTTTTTCAAAAATAATGTTATTGACTTAATTCATAATGATATATTTACTAATTATTTTGCTAATATTAATTTAATACATCAAATACAGACTTTGAAACATAGAAAATATTATATTTGCTCTCCAATTTTAATTTTAAACTTATTAAGTTATGAAAGAACTTATCGAAAAAATCAATGCTGAGTTTGAAGCATTCTCAACGGAAGCAAGTCAGCAATCTGAAAAAGGAAACAAAGCTGCAGGAACAAGAGCAAGAAAATCTGCTTTGGAATTGAGCAAATTGTTCAAAGACTTCAGAAAAGTTTCTGTGGAAGAATCAAAAAAATAAAAACTTCCAAAACTGATAACCCTGCAACTATGCAGGGTTTTTTGTTGTCGTGTTATTAGAAAGTTAAGTTTTGGATTTTAAGCTTCATTACAATTTATTCAGTTTATTAACGAGAAAGCTTATCATTTGTGCTACACTTTCGGCTGGGAGTTCAAAATCACTTTCGACCCAATTTTTGATAACGGCAATGCTCCCTTTTTCACCAAATTGATAGGCCATTTCGACAAAAGGTTTTGTTTCAGGCGTCAATTCAATTTGATCTTCCACCGGAAAATTATTTCGAACATTGGTAAGAATACGAGATAAAATGCCACTTCCATCACCTTTCGTAAAAACGATCTTGCTCATTTCTTTGTCATTTTCCAACAGTTGACAGCTTAGCAATATCACCTCGTCCATATTGTTGCTTTTACGCAGAACGGCCGACAATTTCTCAAAAACCTCTTCTTCCAACTCCAGCAATATATCCAACGGAATGGTGTAATGCCGATAAAATGAATTTCTATTGACATCCGCTGTTTTGCATAACTCCGTGATAGTGATCTGGCTCAATTCTTTCTCATTCAAAAGATCAAACAATGCTTCTCGCAACACTTTCTTCGTAAACTGTACTCGTCTGTCTTTTCTTAATTCTATCATAATTCTTTTTAGTTACGCTACAAAATCACCCACTTTTGCTCCTTATAGTACAGAATTCATCGCTTTGCATCATCAATTCAACTAGTGATTTATAGTTTTACAAAGTGATTTTAGTCAAACACAATGTTAGATAATGAACAAAGTGTATAACAAATTTAAATATTTTTCTAATGCAAATCACGGCTCAATCTACAGATTATTCAAATTCTAATACAATGAAAAATAAGATATTTAGTACAAAAAAAAGAATTCTTCTAACTGGTGCTTCTGGTACAGTTGGCTTCGAAACCTTAAAGCATTTGTTGAAAAATCCAAATTATGAAATTACTGTTTTCGATCTGAAAACGCCTAGATCAGTTAAAAAATTAATGTCTTTTAAAAATTGTGTAGAAATTGTTTATGGTGATATCAGCAATTACACAGAAGTGGAAAAGGTAAGCCAAAATAAGGATGTTGCGATTCATCTTGCGGCAATCATTCCGCCAACTGCGGATATAAATCCCGAGTTGGCCCATCGCATCAATGTGAATGGAACAGAAAATCTGATTCAAGCTTTGAAAAAAAATTCGCCACAATGTTATTTGCTTTTCAGCTCCAGCATTTCTGTTTATGGCGATCGCTTAAGCACTCCAAAAATTTCGGTGACCGATCCATTGAAACCTAGTCTAGGTGATAGATACGGTGAGACTAAAGTAATATGTGAGAAGTTGATTCAGAATTCCAATTTATCTTGGTCAATATTTCGTCTGGCTGCAATTATGGGAAATCACAAAATCTCCAAACTGATGTTTCACATGCCACTAGGTACGCCAATGGAAATCTGTACGCCAGAAGATACTGGAAGGGCTTTTGCCAATGCAATTGCTTTCCAAGGTCAGCTTAAAAACCGGATTTTTAACTTAGGTGGAGGAGAAGACTGCGTAATTTCTTACCGTTCATTTCTTGCAAAAATGTTTGATGCATTTGGGCTTGGAGACGCCGACTTTCCTGAAAAAGCTTTTGCAGAGAAGAATTTTCATTGCGGAATAATGTTTGACGGTAATCAGCTGGATGAGATCATCCATTTTCGCCGACAGGATTTAACTGATTATTTTGAAATGGTCGATCAAAAAGTAAATCCTATTCAGAAAAAATTAACTTTTCTTTTTAGAACAATCATCAAGCGCTGGTTGCTTTCAAAATCAGAACCTTACCAAGCTTACAGACGTGGAAATCAAGTAGCAATGGAGCATTTTTTCAATATTAATGAAAAGAAAATCGTGGGAATCGAATTATAATTAAATTTAAAATATATGTTACAGAAAATAATAGGATTGATATTCCTTATCACGATCAACACGACTCTTTTTGCTCAACATCATTTCACGGTGGATGTGTCTGATCTCGTTGCTGACAAAGGCTCTGTCTATCTTGGGCTTTACAATAAGAAGGGCGGTTTTCTTAAGGAAAATACTGCGTTTGCAAATGCGAAAGTCAAGACAACGGGAAAGAAGATTAGCTACACATTCAAAAATCTGCCTGTTGGTGAATATGCAGTTGCGGTCTATCAAGATGTCAACAACAATGGAAAATGTGACCGGAATATGATTGGATATCCAACCGAGGGATTTGGTTTTTCCAAAAATTACAAACCCAAAATGTCTGCTCCAAAGTTTGATGATGTGAAAATCTCCATCAGACAATCCACCAAAACCAGTATTTCTTTGATAGGGAATTAGTTTGTGTGCTGTTTTAATAATGAAATGTAATAAGAAGATTCTGTAGAATGATATTTACAGTTCAATGAAAAATTACAATTCCTAAACATTTATTTTTTACGATATAATTAACATAATGGAATTTTTTTAATTTGTCAAGTTTACCTAATTTTGTCCCGTTAGCTCTTTGAGAGTTTTCATGGTTATTAGTTTTTATCCCCACTTGTTGGGGATTTTTTTATTTAAAAAATTATCTTTAAGCAAATTGGGCTCTAATTATCATTGATTAATTTTACGTTCGAAATTTCTTTAATTAAATATTTTTTAAGGTCTATTTTTTGCAATCATGTCGAAAAAAGAATAATGCCTAAAGTAAATTTAGGTTCAACTATCTTTTAAAGTATATTTGAATATACATAATCACTTCTCACCACCGCCATGAATTCACCCAAACAATCCGCCAAACTCAAACTAACATTTGACAAAGGTGTTACGATACCAAGCCTTATTTTTATAGTTGGCATATGTCTCTTTTCGGTCATATTTCCTACAATGGTGAACTCGATTTTAACAGACATCAAGAATTTTATATTCGTCAATCTAAACTGGGTGTATGTTTGGTGCGTAACAATATTCGTAGTCTTTCTCGTGTTTCTGATGTTCAGCAAATATGGTAAGATCAAATTAGGATCGAATGACAGCAAGCCAGAATATTCTTTTTTCTCATGGGTGTCTATGCTTTTTGCAGCGGGAATGGGAATTGGACTAATGTACTTCAGTGTTGCAGAACCGATGCAACATTATTCAACAGATGCATTTTCAGAAAGTCAAATTATCAGCAGGGCAAAAAATGCGCAACTTTATACATTTTTCCATTGGGGAATTCATGCTTGGGCGATCTATGGTCTTGTAGGACTCTGTTTGGCTTACTTCACATATAGGTATCGTCTTCCACTTTCACTTCGGAGTTGTCTATATCCTTTGTTGAAAGATAAGATTACGGGCAAATGGGGAGATGTTATTGATATCTTCGCCTTGTGCAGTACTTTTTTCGGTATTACAACTACGCTTGGATTCGGGGTGGTGCAGATCAATTCAGGTTTAGAAACACTGAATATCTTGCCTGAGACAGGATTTATTTATCAGCTATTAATTGTTGCGGTTTTGGTGTCCGTCGCTGTTTTTTCTGCGACATCGGGCGTTGACAAGGGCGTGAAAATATTAAGCAAAATCAATGTTGTAGCAGTTGTGATCCTGCTTCTTTTTGTGCTTGTTCTTGGACCAACCGTGTATCTTATCGGAAGCTTTACTTATGGATTGGGAAACTATATTAATAATTTCTTCGACCTCACGTTCAACACGCACGTTTATGAGGCAAAGACATTGCCGTGGTTTTACAATTGGACTATTCTCTATTGGGCTTGGTGGATCTCTTGGTCACCATTTGTGGGGCTTTTCATCGCTAAAATATCGAAGGGTCGTAGCATTAGAGAATTTATTGCAGCTGTGCTGATCATTCCCACATTATTCAACTTTATCTGGATGTCGGTTTTCGGAAACAGCGCCATGTGGATCGATCTTAATATTGCTAATGGTGCATTGAGTGCGCTGGTTTCTGATCCGGATGCTCTGATGTTTCGCTTTCTGGAATATCTTCCACTTTCTGATATTCTAAGTTTAGCTGTGGTTTGCATCATTATGATTTTCTTTGTCACATCTGCAGATTCTGGAATTCTTGTGATGGATAGCATCTCGACCAAAAACTCCTCAAAGTCTCCAAAAATTCAAATTGTATTTTGGGGATTGCTTCTCGCAGCCTTGGCGCTCATGCTTCTTAATGCTGGAGGATTACAAGCTCTCCAAACCATGACGCTGATCACCGCTCTGCCATTTGCTGTCATTATGATTTTGTTCGTGGTCTCTTTGATGAAGGCGCTAATAATCGATTATAGTTATTACGAAAAAGGCTTGTCGGTTTCTACCGTTCCTTGGTCTGGTGAGTTTTGGAGACAACGCCTTAAAACCATTGTTTCCTTTAAAACAAAGGACTCGGTGAAAAAGTTCATCGAAGAGCAGGCGTTAAGTGCATTCAATGATTTGAAAGATGAGTTTGAAATTAATGGTATCAAAGCTGAGGTTAACTACATCCAAGAATCATCAAAAATCTATTTGGAAATTCGGCATGACATCGTTAATAATTTTATCTATGGGGTGAAAAGTCAGAAAAGAATTGTTTCCGAATATTTGGTTGATGATGACAATCTGCCTGATTTGGAAAGCAATATTACTTATTTTCCCAAAACTTATTTCGGTGACTCTCGCGAAGGATATGATGTGCAATATTTCACGAAAAATGAATTGATAAGCGATGTGCTCAAACACTACGATCGTTTCCTTAAAATAATTGCTGACCAATCGAACGAAATGTTCATTAGCAGTGACAATAATGATCTTGGAACTTGATTAAATTTGTATAAAATAAATCTAAAAGTATATTAAATTAAATCCTGCTTCATTTCTGAAACAGGATTTAAAATTAATATTGTAAATAAATTATTGTTGCGCTTTTATTATTTGTTCTTCAATTTTGCGCCAATCGTAATAATGGAAAACTTTCCCGTTACTCATTGCTACAAAAACGCCTTTTGGAAAACGATCGCCTAAAGGAATCGCTGTCACTTCCGAGCCGTCACTTTCACTTGTTGAAAATGGAATCTCTGCAATTTTTCCTTTTGCCGGATTTTCTCTCAGATAAACATTGAAAGTATCTGCCTGCTGATTGGAAATTAAAATATATCCTTTCCCAAGAGCTGTTGGATAAATAGAAATTCCCTCGATATCTCTTTTGAAATCGCCTTTTCCAAATAGTAAAATTTCATCATCACCTTTTGCAGGATCAGCATGATAAACATGAACTCCAAACATCTCATCAGAATAATAGATGAATCCCAATTCTGCGTCAACAGCAATACTTTCTATCTCTTTCAATCCACTGAACTGTCCGAATTTCCTTATAACCTCAGCTTGGATTTTACCTTCATCATCAGAAAGTTTGTATTGCCATAAATACTGACCGCTCGGACCGGTTTTCCTTCCAACGATTGCATAAATCTCTTTCGTTTCAGGATTTTTGTAAATAGAAATTCCCATTGGTGAACGAAGCTCTTCTCCAGCAAACACTGAAAATTCACCGATTTCCTTTAAATCAGGCAATGAATAAATTCTTACTTTATCTGTATCCCGTTCTGTAACTACGGCAAAATCAACTGATTTACCTTTAAGAGATAGTCCGTATCCAATATCCACATTATTTGGTCGGCCCAATCCCGTTACTTTATTGAGGATTTTCCCTTCCAGATCGAAAGCGTATAATCCGCCGCCCGTCTGTTTGTCTGTTCCTACGATAATGCTTTTCGAGGCATCTTCAGAATTAATCCAAATGGCAGGATCATCGGTATCAAACATTACTTTTTCTGTAATGATGTCGGGTTTTAAAGCGTTTCTATTCTTTTTAAATACTGAGCATGAACTCAATAAAACCAACATTCCTAAAACAGCGATACTTCTTTTTATAGGTATTCTTTTATTCATTTTCTTAAAAATCAAATTTTAATCCCAGCGTATATCTCGGCATGTAATATTCCATCTGCATGGTTCTGTTTTTCTCACCCTGATAATAGCGCAGTGGCTGATTGGTCAGGTTATTGGCTTCCGCAAAAACTCTCATAAAGCTGGTAAGAGCGTACGAAACATTGGCGTCTAGGAAAGTCTGCTTGTCGTAATAACGATCCTCAAAATCTGTAGAACCAAACTCATCAAGATAAGCTGCGGCGTGATTCAATGACAATCTTGCTGTGAATTTTTTGTTTTCCCAAGATAGAGATGAGTTAAACATATGAGGCGCTGTTCCCGGTAACATCACATTCGTTCTCAGATCTCCGTCTGCATTGTAAACGCCTTTTGCTTTAGATTTTGTGTACGTGTAGTTTAAATAAACACCAAAGTGCGAAAGAAATCCCGGAAGAAAATCCAGCTGTCTCTGAACCGCTGCTTCGAAACCGTACACCTGAACCGACTCGCCGTTGCGTGGCAATACCAAGGTGTAATTCTGCCCTTCTTCTAAAGTATTCGAGACATCGGGAAACATCTGAGCAAATTTTTCTCTATTAAAACTTTGATCTCTGTAATCGTAAATAAAATTGTTGATTTTCTTATAGAAACCTCCCAAGGACAAAATTCCTACAGATTTAAAATAATATTCTCCCATCAAATCATAATTGTGTGCATAAGAAGCTTTTAAATCAGGGTTTCCTGCTGAAACAACTCTGTCATTTGGTAAAATATTGACGTACGGCGAAATTTTGTAATAACTTGGTCTTGCCAAAGCGGTGGAGTAGGCGGCTCTCAAAACTACATCCTTGTTGGGAGCATATTTGAAAGCGATGCTCGGCAACCAGTTGGTGTACTGACTTTCAACATTTCTGCTTCCAGTAAGGTTTTCTTCATCTTCTACCACATTTCCGCTGTAGTCGATCTGTGTATTTTCAACTCTAACACCTACAATCATCGCAAGCTGATCTGTAAAGTTTTGATCCCATCTCACATATCCAGCATAAATCTTTTCATTTGCAGAATAATTTTCTGAAAGAAACTCCGACGGCTTGCTTGACTGCTTAAATGCTGAAGAATTTAAATCTAGGTTTCCCAAATAGGTATTGCTGGCAAAATACCCCGGAGCATACGCTGAATTTGGATTAAAACTTCCATTCCAATTGACTAAATCTGTCTGTCCTAAATTTTCCATAAATTTTCCGTTTGGCTTGTAGGAAAAGAAATCGTTCTCACGCTTTTTGAATTTCAGACGTGCTTTTCCACCAAATCTTAAACGGCCTTTTTGATTTGCAATGACTGACAATGGAACTCTGAAGTTCGCTCTACCTGTGATTTCTTCTTCGTAAGTCAGGCCGTTTTGCTGTGTCAGTTTATCAAATTCATATTGATTTAGACTTACCTGATTCTGCAAACTCAACAATGGTTCTCTTGTTGAAAAATTACTTCCCAATCTGATTGCTTCACCATTATCTGCAGTTTCAGCTTCGTATGAAACATACCTTTCTTCAGGTCTTTGTTCCTCAGCTTTTGAGTAAGATGCACCCCAATCCATCTCCAATTTACTTCCAATCACGTGATTTCCCAATATCGAATAATTCTGCATAATCTGCCTTTCCAGACGTCTTGAATCATTCAGTTTATTATTGATCCCGCCTTTTGTTTGACGATTCAAAACCGCATTGAATCCTGAGATATTGGTTTCGGAAGCGTCTGAATAAATTGGTTCGATGTCTTTTATTCTTAATCTATATCTGTTTTCCAAATCATCTCTCCAGTTGTACAAAGCAGAAACTCTGATGTTGTTTTTATCATTAAATTTGAAATCGAGATCTGCTCCTATGCTTTTTCTTTCACGTTTTACGTCATATTTACGGATGTCCATTTCTTCCATATAAACATTTCCGGCTTTGTCTTTTGCCCAGACGCCTTCTACATTATCAGAACCGTAATCATTGTTATTGTAAGAACCGTTTAGAACCAATCCTAATTTTCCACTTGCAAATCTATTACTGTACACGAAACTGTCTGCAAACAAAGCTTTTGAACGAATAGGATTGTAACCTGAAGCCGTAGAAATCGAAATTCTTTCTTTTGCCGATGCCGTTCTGGTAATCAAATCTACAGATCCACCAATCGCATCAGCATCCATATCGGAAGTCAGTGTTTTATTGACCTCAACAATCTGAATCATATCTGATGGAATCAAATCCATTTGTACATTTCTATTGTCACCTTCCGCAGACGGAATTCTATTTCCATTTAAGGTTACTGAATTCAGTTCGGGAGCCAAACCTCGGATGATGATGTTTCTCGCTTCGCCCTGATCATTCTGCATTGTAATTCCGGGAACTCTTTTCAAAGCATCACCGATGTTTGCGTCTGGAAATTTCCCCATTTGATCAGCGGAAATAACGTTTGTAATGTTTGCGTTGCTTTTCTGTTTGTTCAGAGCCCGAGCTTGATTTTGAAGGGCAAAACCTTTTATTTTCACCTCAGAAATTTGCTGTTCCTTTCTAACGAACACAATATTTTGTTTTGTGTTTCTATCAGAATCTACAGAGATTGGAATCTCCTTTTTACCATATCCGATGTAATCAACATTTATGGTGTAATTTCCAGAAGGAACATCAAGAAAAACGAAATTACCGTGCTCATCCGAGACTGTGAAAATATTGCCTGGACTCAAGGTAATTTTTGCTCCAGGAAGTGCAATCTGAGAATTGTCGTTGATATTTCCCGACACCGTACCTTTCTGTGCGAAAACGATCATTGATGCGCACAGCAAGACCGTGCATAATACTTTTTTCATTTTTAAATTTTAGATAGCAACAAAACTATAGGATTCGAGACCGTTGCCGTTTAAGACAACCTTATCAGTAGATGAACAAACCCTTAAGAAATCCCTATAAATAAAGGTGATTGTAAACAGGATGTTATTGTTTGATTAAAAAAAACTTAATTATGACAGTTTATAGATAGTATATAACTTCTATGGTTTTAAGAGTCAGTGGTTTAATGAAATTTCACCCTTGAGAAATTCTAATTGCTATTGTATTTATCAAAAATGAAAAAGGCGGATTAATCTGTACATTTCATTTCTCCAGAGTTTGTAATCAATGTTTTTTCAGATTTTATAATAAAAAACCACTTAAATTCGTTACATTTATACGATCTGGCAATCTGCTGGAAAACTCAACATTCTTTTTATTCAGACACCCGATATTGATTACATCTGTTTGTTCGCTTAAAGTAGATCAAACATGATATCAAATGTCACAAAAATTAAAATTTTCAACCGCTTCAGGTTCTCGTTTTTATGCAACCGTTAGAAGTAGGGTAGATCACCATTTCAATCACAATGAATTGAGTCAACATGCCAATGCGCCAATGTGGGGCAAAACCGTATTTTTCCTCACGGGTTTTGTGGGAATTTATCTTATCATTATCTTAGGTCAATTGCCTATTTGGATGCTTTTGCCACTTTCAATATTGTTGGGAATGTTTAGTGCATTTGTGGGTTTTAATGTGTGTCATGATGCTATTCATGGTGCGCTTTCCGAGAATAAAAGAGTGAATAAGATCTTCGGGTTTATTTTTAATCTCGTCGGAGCCAATCCATATGTTTGGAGTATTACGCATAATATTGTCCATCACACGTATACAAATATTCCTGGCCACGATGAGGACATTGAAATAGCGCCAGGATTGATCCGAATTGCAGAAGACGACGAGATTAATTCTATTCAAAAATACCAGCATTGGTATGCGTTTCCGCTTTACAGTCTGGCATCACTGTCATGGGTTTTTCGCAAGGATTACAAGAAGTTTTTTCAGAAGAAGATAGGCGCTCATCAAAACAAACATCCCAAGCTGGAATTTTTCAATTTATTTTTCTTTAAAGCAATCTATTATTTCTTGTTCATCGTTTTGCCTCTATTAGTGTTGGATGTAAGCTGGTGGCATTTTTTGATCGGCTTTTTGCTTTTGCATATCGCGCAAGGCTTGACTATGGGACTTGTTTTCCAGCTGGCTCACGTTGTAGAAGGAACCAATTTTCCTGTTCCAAATGAATCCGGTAATATAGAAGAAGCTTGGGCAGAGCATCAGATGCGTACAACAGCAAATTTTGCAACACATAATAAGGTCGCCGCATTTTTTCTTGGTGGCCTGAACAGGCAGATCGAGCATCATTTATTTCCTAAGATCTGCCACATCCATTATGGTGAGATTTCCATTATCGTAAAGAAGACAGCGCTGGAATTTGACTTGCCTTACAATGAAAATAAGACCTTCTTATCTGCACTGCGTTCACATTTTTTGATACTCAAGAAATTTGGTAAAGAGGCGACTGGTTAATTCGAAAAATGTTTGATAATAATTCTTTATTACAACTAAAAATTACTTGTAAAAATGATTAATGATGTCTATTTCTATAAAATAAAAAATTAGATTTATAATAGGATATACAGCTAAATCAGTTGATATTAAGAAAGATATCGATCAACATAACTATATTAATTTCGATGTGATGAGAATCTTTTTTTTTCGATGAATACTTGGAATCAGTTTCTATTTTTCAATAGTATCCATCCTGTCAGCGTTTTATCTGGCAACACCATTATGTACCAATAGCTGGCAGTTGGAAGGCTTCTTCCGTTGAATTTACCATTCCAAATGAAGCTGATGTTGCTGGTCTGTTCGAAGACCATAATACCATTCCTGTCATATATTTTAAGGTTGGAAGTCTGGTCTTTGTAAAAATCCAGATTACTGAATGTCCAAATGTCATTTTTGCCATCTTCATTAGGTGTGATGACGTTAGAGACCATCACCGATAAGCCATCTTTTCTATCTCCCCAACATTCGGAATCTTCGAATCTGACATAAAAAGTTACTCGCCCAGGCAGTAGATTTTCAAAAACATTGGAGTTTTGCCAATCGATACCGTTTATTGAGTAGAGTATTTTTCTACTTCCACTCGCAATTACCTGATAAGAGTTGGCGGATAATCCGACAAGTTGTGTAATGACAGGTACTTCATAAGCCACTACTTCAAAATAATCAGTGTAAATGCAACCATCAGTGTTTCGAATGGTCAGTGAGTATGTACCGGCTGTTTTTACATTGTCTATGAAATTTTCTTTAGATATAGTTTCTCCCGCAGGATTTTTCCATGTGTATTCTTTCGGATTGAGAGACGCTAAATTTGGTTGTATTTTTATTCCAACGCCAGGGCAAAAACTATAGTTTTCCAAATTAAACTTCGGAGCATTTTTCAAACGAATATTAATCTTAACCAACGCAGGACAGAAACCATTGTCTGAGACCTTAATGTATATCGATGGCTGATTTATATTGCTATCATACAAATATGATTTGGGGCTAGTTATTTTATTAATGTCCAAATTAAGATCACTTAATGTCGAATAGTAAGAATAACTTCCAGTTGATTTATAAATTTGACTTTCAAACTGAGTGATGTCAATCGTCTCCTTTCCATCGGCCTGATCATCACATTGATCAATGGTAAAGTTATCTTTGTAAATTGCTACGCTAGTTCCGGCAGTAAAATCGATTGTAGAAGGCAAGGTGAAACAACCAGCAATATTCTCTACAAGAACGTAGATTCTACTAGGGAAAGGTGTATGAGAAAAATTTTCAGGATTTTGGATTGGTTTATTAGCTTCAACATCAGCTAGCGTAAGATAGAATCTGAAATTATTTTCAGGATCCGTCTCACTTACCATATTCTCTGTAAATTGGGGTGATAAGAGATTGACTTCCGGATTTCCATCCAGGTTACTATCACAAACCTGGATTGTGGATGGTATGGCTTTCGGAGGAAAATAAGTTTTTAAAACAATAGGTGCTACAGAATAACAGCCCGAATTTTTTGACTTGAATCTTGACCAAAATGTAACAGTATTATAATAAGTGCTTTGAAGATTGCTGATTTTCAGAACACCACTTTCTGCATCCTGTCTCGTGGTATGATAAGATATTTCTATGTCAGAAATGGCATCATTGTTTTGTGATGGCAAATACATAGATGACAGGGCTTCATTCAAATCATAAGTTTCTCCATAATCATAACCTTTATCACATTTTGCAATGGTTCCCGCTTGAACCACAACGGATGGCAGAAAAGCAAAATTTATAATGATCTTTCCTACCGCATAGCAAGATCCTTTTGACACTTTTACAAAGACCTCCGTATTTTTGCTTATGCTGAAAGTTTTCGGTGTTGATATGATTTTAGAAAGTGCGCCTGTCGTTTGATTATAAGATTCATAATAACTGTAGGTGAAATTTTCTGTACCACTGTATATTTCCGTTCGGTATTTGGTCAGATCAACAGGTTCGGATCCATCGTTGTTGTTGTCGCAGATCATACCCAATTCTACAGTTGTCATCTCCTTAGTAAGAATAGGGCTTGATGTAAGTCTAAGCAAAACGGGATAAACTCTGTAGCAAGGTCCATTGTCAGCTAGCATATCAAGGCGAACATAGATGATTGCTGGACCATTTGAAGTATCTAATAAATAATTTGTAATAGCTCCCGAATTTGCATTGGCTGATGTAGAGTCTAGAAAATAACTAACTTTCACGGGTTGCCCGGCGATTACTGCTCCGTTCAAACTACTAAGTGTAATATTCTCGATGCCATCATTTTTGAAGTCACAGATCTGCTGTGTTGCGGCGGTGATGGGGTTTCTAAGCTCGACTGTAATTTTCTTAACTGTGAAACATCCATCAGCATTCTCGAAACGGACAAAATAGACATATGTTACCACATTACCATCTTCTGTCAAAAGTTGATTGGCTGGAACAGATGCGTCTTCATTTGGAATGTTTGCATCATTCGCCGTTGTGTAGAAACTTACTTTTGTGATCTTTGACTCAGGTGTGATGAGCATTTCCGGATAGATTGTATTGAGATCCACTTCGAAATCTTCTTGACCGTCAAAACAATAAAGTTTTTTTATATCATTAGCTTCAATCTTATCCAGGAATTTGATGTCCATATTGACAACCCCGATGATATAGCAGTTGTTCTGGTTGGTAACCCTCGCGTAGATTTTGTATTTGCCACCTCTTATATTTGTTATTCCAGCGCCTCCACTTTCAGCGGCAGATTGAGAATTATAATATCTGACAATTACAGTAGGATCAGTCGTGATGAGTGGTGTCACATTTGTCTGCCAATCGAAAAGTTCCGTATTATCTGCATTGTTATCGCATAAGGTATGTGTGAAATCTACCGGGCTATTGATGATCGGGGCACTTCCGTTTTGGTCATAAGTGATATCAATGTCATCGCTGATCTTGAAACTTTTGTCGCAGACCAAATAGTCTAATGTCACGGTATATTTTCCTGTTTTGGTAGGGCATGCATTGATTGTCGCAGTGGTCCCCACTGTTTGGTTGGATGAGTTTTTCCAGGTAATATTTGGTTGTACTTGAGCACCGTTTGGGCGGAATTTCCAACTCTCATTACCTGATTGCCAAACGCCTGTATTCCTATCTGGCGGAGAAAGTCCCTCGTCTCCTGCAGCATTCATTAATCCTATAAGTGATTCTTTGAATTTTGCACTGGTACACGGCAGAACTTTATTTTCAATAATGACATCTATCTCATTGGAAAACTCAGAAAGAACGATCTGTGAACTTGATGTTTCTGTACAACCTGCAATTCTGGCTTTGTAAAAGTTCATGATGAACTTTCTGCACGGCGCAGCTCCGACGACCGAGTAGTAGATTTCCGCGTCTCCTGTCTTCGAGAAGATCAAATCCTGCATAATCCCGAATATGGAATTTTGCGGTAGTAGTGGGCTTGGGTTGCTTTCCAATATATTCGGATTGCTGGCCAAACCCGCCTGCTTGGTATCAAAAGTGATAAATCCATTGGTGCTGATGACTAGTTTGTCGTAAGTTCCACCATAAAAACAAAAATTGAAGGGAATGGGAATGATTCCAGAAAAACTATCATCCGAATTGGCATTCAGTCGTGTTCCTTCGTTGAAAGGAATGATTGGAGAATAAGATTGTGATTCAACAAGGTATGAAGTTGTCAAGTATGTTGTCGGAACATTGGTGGTCAATTCTACGCAGGCACCAGTACCACAGCTTAATGAAACAGATGTGTTTCCAAAAATGTCAGTTGCGGTGATATTGGAACAACTCTGCGAATACAGAAATTGACCAAAGACCAACGTAAGAAGTAATAAAACCTTTCTCATATCCAATTTTTTACGTGGGGATTATTTACAATCACTAAATGATTATTTAATATCATAGTTACACAGTAATGATAACAGGAGTTAATTTAAAATTTGATATTAATAATTGATTATTATTATATAATTCATATATACATATACTGTACCATATCAGTTGGGTTGATTGCTCGTTTAAAGACTAGAAAACTATAATAATTTAATAATTGGAGTCACGATTGTGTCTGCAGAATACTAAGAATCACCATATAGGTGACGTATTTTGTTACCTCAAATATTTAAGATGAAGTTGTGTAAAATCCTACTAATACCATTTATTTTTTACGTATTATTATTTATAACTGATTATTGTTGATTTATTAGCACGCTTATTGTAATATGGTTATTAATAATTTATCTTATGTTTAATATCTATATTTTACCTACGCTATCTTTTACCTTGGTTTTATTTGGTCAAAAGACAGTTTCCGAAGTTTCTACAATCAATAACTCTTCATTGAGTATTTCGAACTTTCAAAATTGGGTTGTTGTAAAGGAGTCAAATTTGTATGAACCATCTTTTACATTTGATAATGCGAAGTCTCAGGA
>RCUH01001244.1_pt1 | contig 19758 bp, 4 predicted proteins | sample 2166191 | NCBI WGS metagenome assembly RCUH01 (sample SAMN09932848, study PRJNA488358) | compost metagenome | feature: garden; material: soil; isolation source: compost soil in an enriched community after 214 h of incubation | place: Germany: Experimental Botanical Garden Goettingen | collected...
CACCTGAAGCGATCGCGGTCGTCGACGAGCACGGCAGCCAGACGTATGGCGCGCTATTCGCGCACGCCGCAGCGCTGGCCACACGGCTGCGTCCGCACGCGGCCGAGCCAGAGACGCTGATGGCGATCCTGCTTCCCAAGGGCCGCCTGCAACTAGTGGCGGCGCTGGCCGTCATGATGGCCGGCGCCGCCTACCTACCTCTCGACACCAGCTGGCCGGCGGCGCGTATCGACCAGGTGATGGAACATGGCGATGCATGCGTGCTGCTGACCAGCGCGTCGCTGGCCGAAGGCGTCACGCACCACGCGCTCAGGATCGATCCGGCGGCGCAGACGCCGCTGGCGCCGGCCGATGCGGCGGCCGCGCTTGGCGCTTTCGCCAGTGTACAAAGACCGGACAACTTGGCCTACGTGATCTTCACCTCCGGCTCCACCGGCAAGCCGAAGGGCGTGGCGATCGAGCACCAGTCAGCGGTCAATACCTGCCTCGACATCAACCAGCGATACGGCGTGGGTCCGGACGACGCGGTGCTGGCCGTGTCGGCGCTGTCCTTCGATTTGTCGGTCTACGACATGTTCGGCCTGCTCGCAGCCGGCGGCCGGGTGGTGTTCCCGGACGAGGCACGCCAGAAGGATCCGGCGCATTGGGCCGAGCTGGTCGAGCGCGAACGCGTCAGCCTGTGGGACTCGGTGCCGGCATCGGCCGAGCTGCTGACAGCACAGTACGAATGGCGAACGCGCCGCAGCGGCGGCGCATTGCGGGTGCTGATGATGAGTGGGGACTGGATTGTGCCGGCGCTGCCTGCCCGCATCGCCGCGGTCTTCCCGGGCGTGGCCATATACAGCTTGGGCGGGGCGACGGAGGGCTCGGTGTGGTCGATCAGCTATCCGATCGTATCGGACATGAGCGAGCGCAAGAGCGTGCCTTACGGTAAACCACTGGCAAACCAGGCCTTCTATGTGCTCACCGACGACCTCGTGCCCTGTCCGGTAGGCGTGGTGGGCGAACTGCACATCGGCGGCATCGGCGTGGCGCGTTGCTATTACGGCGACCAGGAGCGTACCGCCGCCAGCTTTGTCATGCACGAGGGACTCGACGACCGGCTCTACAAGACGGGAGACCTCGGGCGTTACCTACCGGACGGTAACATCGAATTTATCGGGCGCAAGGATTTGCAAGTCAAGCTGCGCGGCTTCCGTATCGAGCTGGGCGACATCGAGACGGCGCTGAGCCGGGCCCCCGGCGTGACCGACGCCGTCGTCATGGTGCTCAAGGACGCCACCGACGTACAGCAGTTGGTGGCGTACGTCCAGCTCGAAGCCGATGCGCAAGCCGATGCTGACGCGCTCGGCGCGCGCCTGCGCCTGCACCTGGGGTCGCTGCTGCCCAACTACATGGTGCCGCTGTATTACGTGGTGCTCGATGCGTTCCCGCTGTCGCCTAACAACAAGGTCGACCGCAAGCAACTGCCGCCGCCGGTCTGGAACCGGGACGACGACATCGTCATCGCGCCCGAGGGACCGATCGAAACCACGCTGGCCGACATCTGGCGGCAAGTGCTGGGCCGCGACCGGATCAGTGTCGAGCGCAATTTCTTCGACCTGGGCGGCAGCTCGGTGCACCTGATCGAGATCGCCAGCAAGGCCAACCTGATGCTGGCGCAGGACCTGAGCGTGGTGAGCTACTTCGAGCATCCTACCGTGCGCGCCATGGCGGCCCACATCAATCAAAGGAGCCACCGCAGGGCGGCGGCTCCGGATATTCCAAAACGCAGCAAGAGCCGCCTTTCGGCGCGCTTGGCACAGAGAGGTACACGATGAAACAGACCCATACGACCGGACTCGAAATTGCCGTGGTCGGCATGGCGCTCCGGCTGCCGCGTGCGGCCGACACCGAGGAATTTTTCGGCCACCTGTGCCGCGGCGAGAATCTGATCCGCTTTTTCGACGACGACACGCTGCGCGCGCACGGCGTGCCGGAAGCCGATATCGCCAACCCGGCCTATGTCAAGGCCGCTGGCTATCTCGACGGACGGTTCGAGTTCGACGCCGACTTCTTCGACTACAAGGCGCGCGAGGCCGAATTCATGGACCCGCAGCTGCGTCTGCTGCACGAGTGCTGCTGGGAGGCGCTCGAGGCAGCCGGCTGTGACCCGCAGTTGGGCACCGGCGCCGTCGGCCTGTACGCCGGCTCAAGCCAGAACATGAACTGGCTGCGGGCCGTGGCGCAGCACGTGGGCGACAAGATCGGCGAAGTTTACGACCTGAAGATGCTGTATCAGCGCGAGTTTTTCCCCACGCGCATTTCCTACCGTCTGAACCTCAAGGGACCGGCGATCGGCATCGACAGCACCTGCTCGACCTCGCTGGTGGCGTTGCATATGGCGGCCCAAGGTCTGCTCAGCGGCGACTGCGACGTCGCGCTGGCCGGCGGCGCGTGCGTCTCCCCCCTGGTCAAGGGCTATATGTACCACGAAGGCATGATTCAGTCCCCCGACGGCCACTGCCGCGCCTTCGATGCGCAGGCCAACGGCACCGTACCGGGCCAGGGCGTGGGCATCGTGGCGCTCAAGCGCCTGGACGACGCCATCGCCGACGGCAATCCCATTCTTGCCGTGCTCAAGGCATCGGCCATCAACAATGACGGCAACGACAAGGTCGGTTATACCGCACCGTCGGTAGCGGGCCAGAACCGGGTCATCCGAAGCGCGCTGGACCTGGCGGAGGTCACGTCCGGCGACGTCGATTTCGTCGAATGCCACGGCACCGCCACGCGCATCGGCGACCCGATCGAAGTCGAGGCGCTGGGCCAGGCCTACGGCGCGCACGACGCCGCGGCGCCGTGGCTGATCGGCTCGGTCAAGTCAAATATCGGGCACCTCGACGCCGCCGCCGGGATCATGGGTTTCATCAAGGCCGTTCTGGCGGTCCGCCACGGTGTGCTTCCGCCATCGCTGCACTATACGCAGCCGAATCCGATGATCGCATTCGAGCGCGACGGCTTCGCGGTCAACACCGCGCTCGCCAAGCTCGAGCAATCCGCGCGCCCGTTGCGCGCAGGCGTGAGTTCGTTCGGGGTGGGCGGCACCAATGCCCACGCCATCGTCGAACAATACGTGGAACGGCGCGTGGCCTCGGCCGACGCCGGCCGCCATCGCCTAGTGCCGTTGTCCGCGCGCACCCCGCAAGCGCTGCGCCGCTACGCCGCGAAACTGCGCCATGCGCTCGGCACCGGCATGCCTTCGCTCGACGCCGTGGCGCGCACACTGCAGCTGGCGCGCCGCCACTTTGCCGTGCGCCAGCCGCTGGTGGCCGCCACGCGCGAACAATTGCTGGCGCAGCTAGAGCAGATCGAGGCCGGCGCCGCCGCGCCCGTGGCGCAAGCGCGTCCCCTGGTGTTTATGTTCAGCGGCCAGGGCACGCAGTACCCGGGCATGACGCGCCAGCTGTATACGCGCGAGCCCGAATACCGTGCGCAGGTGGACGCCTGCCTGGAATTGCTCGAGCCGGCCCTGTCGGCACGGGTGCGCGATCTGCTGCTGGCCGACCCGGCCGGCGACAGGCACGCCGAGGCCGCCGATACCGCACTGGCGCAGCCGCTTCTGTTCATCGTAGAATACGCGCTCGCCCGTACCCTCATGGCCTGGGGCGTGGAGCCGGCGGTCATGATCGGACACAGCCTGGGCGAATTCGTGGCGGCCTGCCTGGCGGACGTGTTCACGCTGCCCGATGCCCTGACGCTGGTATGCCGGCGCGGACGCCTGATGGCCGGCGCCGCGCCGGGAGCCATGCTCAGCGTACGGCTGGCGGAAGCAGCCGTCAGCGCCTATCTCGACGACAATCTCGACCTGTCCGCCGTCAACAGTTCGGCTTTGACGGTGGTTAGCGGACCGCTGCAGGCGATCGCCGCGCTCGAGGCGCGCCTGCTGGGCGACGGCGTCGCATGCACCCGCCTGAAGACGTTGCATGCTTACCACTCGCGCATGATGGACGGAATACTCGGCGAATTCCGCGCCGCAGTTGCAGCCACGCCGCGCCGGGCGCCGCAGCGCTCCTTCATGTCGAACCTCTCGGGCGCGCCCGTCACGGCCGCCGAAGCGCTCGATCCGGAGTACTGGTGCCGGCATCTGCGCTGTGCCGTGCGCTTTGCCGATGCCATCGGCGCACTGCAGCAGGAGGGCCCGCACACCTTCCTCGAAATCGGTCCGGGCAATGCGCTCACCACTTTCGTACGCAGTCACGAACATTTCGACGACACCCACCTGTGCCTGCAAAGCATCCGCCACCCACGCCAGGACGACGCCGACGATGCATTCCTGCTGCGCACGCTCGGACAGCTGTACGGTGACGGCGCTAGCCTGTGCTGGGACCGCATGTCGGCCGATATCGAGGGTCCGTTCATCGCCCTGCCGACCTATGCTTTCGCGCCCACCGTCTACGACCAGGTCGCCGGTACGCAGCACACGCCGTCCGGCGCCGCGCCCGCAGCGGCGCACGCGGGGAATACCGCGGCGTCGCGCGCAATCTGCCACCCACGCCCCAACCTGAGCACCCCGTTCGCGGCGCCGGCCAGCGACGCCGAGCGCCGTCTCGCCGCCATGTGGTGCGCCATCTTCAAACTCGATCGCATTGGCGTAGACGACAATTTCTTCGACCTAGGCGGGCATTCGCTGCTGGCCACCCGCGTGCTGGCCGATGTGCGTGAGGAATTCGGCGCCGACATCGCCATCCATGCCCTGTTCGAATATCCCACCATCGCGGCACTGGCGCTACTGGTCGAGCAGGCCGACGCGGGCAGTGCGCGCTATCCGGCGCTGGTGGCGGCCGACCGTGGCGCACCGATCCCGATGTCGTTCCAGCAGCGCAGGCTGTGGATGATCGACCGCCTCGGCGGCGGCAGCGCCCAATACAACATGCCGGCGCCGTTCATCCTCAACGGCGCGCTCGACCTCGACGCGCTGCAAGGCGCACTCGACCGCTTGGTGGAGCGCCACGAGTCGCTGCGCACCGTGTTTTGCGAAATCGACGGAGTAGCCTTGCAAGTCATTCGTCCGCAGCAGCCAGTGCCGATCGCCCGCCTCGATCTGTCGGCCCTGCCTGCGCACGAGCGCGCCGAGCGCCAGCGCGAGCTGGTGGACGCCGATGCCAGACGCACTTTCGATCTGACGGGGGAGCTGCCGCTGCGCGTGACGCTGGTGCGTCTGGGTGAGCGCCAGCACCTGCTGCTGTTCAACGCACACCATATCGTCTCGGACGGCTGGTCCGAAGTCATTCTGGTCAAGGAGTTCGCCGAACTCTATCGCGCCCTGGCCTCCTGCACCGAGCCGGCACTGGCGCCGTTGTCCATGCAGTACGCCGATTTCGCCGCCTGGCAGCGCAACTGGCTGGTGGGCCCGCTGCTCGAGCAGGAACTCGACTTCTGGCGGGCACGCCTGGCAGGAATGCGCGCCGTCCACAGCTTGCCGCTCGACAAGCCACGCGCGGCCGTGTCCAGGCATGCCGGCGCGCTCCTCAAGCGTACCCTGACGCCGCAGTTGCTCGCGCGCCTGCGGACATTCAGCCAGTCGCACCGCGCCACCCTGTTCATGACGCTGCAGGCCGCCTTTGCGCTGTTGCTGGGACGCCTGGGCAACAGCGACGATATCGTCATGGGCACGCCGATTGCCGGACGCATGCACAAGCCGCTCGAACCGCTGATCGGCTTTTTCGTCAACACTCTGCTGCTGCGCACCGACCTGTCGGCCAATCCGAGCTTTGTCCAGCTGCTGGAGCAGACGCGCCAGATGACCTTGTCGGCCTTCGAACACCAGCACGTTCCGTTTGAGATGCTGGTCGAGGAACTGGCGCCAACACGCTCGCGCAATCACGCCCCGTTGTTCCAGATTCTGTTCGCGCTGCAGAGTTACGAGCGCGGCACGCTGTCGATCGATGGCCTGGAACTAGAGCGCGTCGAGGAAACGGTTGCCGCCAAGGTCGACTTGACGTTGATCATGGCCGAGTCGGTCGAGGGATTGTTCGCCAACTGGTACTATGACACCGACTTGTTCGAACAGGCCACCGTCGAGCGCATGGCCGACCAGCTGGAAGTATTGCTGAGCGCACTGCCGGATGGCGGCGACTGCCCCGTTCTCGGCTTCGACATCGTCGCTGGCAATGAGCGCGCCCTGCTGCTCGAACGCTGGCAGGACCAGGACGGCGCCGAGCGCCGCTATGTCCTGAACCATGCTGGCATGCCGACGCCGATCGGCGTGTACGGCGAGCTGTGCGTGAGCGGACCCGACGTCGACGCCGCCGGCCAGCCCGATCCATTCGCCGGCGCACCCGGCGCGCGCATCGCGCGCACCGGCCAGTGCGCGCGCTGGCGCGCCGACGGCCAGCTCGAAATACTCGGCGCGCTCGACGATCTCGCCATCTTGCACGGTTATCCGATTGCGCTGGCGCCGATCGAGGCTGCGCTGGCGCGCCACCCGGCCGTTGCCGAAGCGGTGGTACGGATCGTCGACCAGCGGCTGGTGGCCTACGCCGTCCCGGCGCCGGGCATGGCGGCGCTCGATGCCGAAGCGGCGCGCCTGTTCCTGGCCGACGTGCTACCCGAGTCCATGCTGCCGCAGGCAGTGCTGATGCTGGCGCGCATCCCGCGCCTGTCCGACGGTGGCCCCGATCTGGAAGCCCTGGAGCGGGAAGCGATCGACGATGCGGTGCCCCGAAAGCTGCCGCGCGACGCTATGGAGCAACGTGTCCTGGACGCCTGGTGCAAGGTTCTCCAGATCGCGCCGCCGTCAATCGACCAGGATTTCTTTTCGCTCGGTGCCGATTCCATCCTGCTGCTCAAGCTCAGCGCCCATCTGGGCCGCGAAGGCTTGAAGTTCTCGGTCAAGGATTTTTACGCCGAACCGACCATCGCGGCGATGGCGCGCCTGGTCGAAGTTGTCGAGCACCCGGAAGCGGACGCCCGTCCAGCCTATGGCGCGCAATTGTTGCATCCGATGCAGCTCGAACTGCTCGATGACGGTAGCCCGGACCCGCATCACTTCAACCAGTCGGTCCTGCTCGACGTCGGCCGCGAATTCGATCCGGCGCTGATCGATCCGGTACTGGCCGCGCTGTACGCGCGACACGACGCCCTGCGTCTGCGCTTCGTGCGCGACAGCAACCATGGCTGGGGCGCGCATTACCTCGCGTCCGCCGACGTGAAACCGACTGAAAGCCTGTGCCGCGTCGTCATCGACGCCGGTGACCCCGCGCCGTCCGACGTCTTCCTGCGCGAAGCGAACCGCATCCAGCGTTCGCTGTCGCTGGAAGGACCGTTGATGAAGTTCGTTCATTTCCTGCTGCCCGACGGTGGCGCACGTCTGCTGATCGTGGTCCATCACCTGGTGGTCGACGGCGTCTCGTGGCGCGCCCTGTTGCAGGATGTGGAAACGGCCTATCGCCAGGCCGTCGCCGGCCAGGTGATCGCGCTGCCGGCCAGGCCTGCCACGTTCCAGCGCGCCGTCGAAACGCTGCAGCGGCTGGCCAGCTCGCCCGCCGTGCTGGCCGAGCTGCCGTATTGGAAGGCAGTGCTGGCGACGCCCTTGCCGCTGGTCCGTGCCCCGGGCGAAGACGACCTCGTGGCCGACGAAGGCACGACGACCGTAGTGCTGCCGCAGGCGCTGACCGAGCAACTGCTGGCCGGCTGCGGACGGGCATACCGCATGAGCGTAGATGAAGTGTTGCTGGCGGCCCTGCGCCTGGCCTTCGACGACTGGCGCGGCCATGCGCCGCTGGCCGTGCTGATGGAAGGCCATGGCCGCGCCTCGCTCGGCGAAGTGCTCGACATCGGCGACACGGTCGGGTGGTTCACGGCCGTCTACCCGGTCCTGTTCTCCAGCGTCAACGGAGATCTGGCCGCCCTGCTGCGCGACACCAAGGAGGTGCTGCGCCAGATGCCGGCCAAGGGTGAACACTTCGGGGTGCTCAAGCATCTCGCCCTGCCTGCGACCGGGCTCGACGACAGTGCGTTCCGTGCCTGCGCGGTGATGTTCAACTACCTCGGCCAGTTCGACCAGGTGGTCGGCGCCGGCACCCTGTTCGCGCCGGCCCCGGAAGCGTCGGGCGACAATGTCTCGCCGCTCCGCCGCCGTGCCGCGCCGCTGACGTTCGACGGCCTTGTCTCCGGCGAACGGCTGCGCTTCAGCATCAAGTACAACCGGCGCCATGTCGATGGCGCCAGCATCGGCACGCTGGCCCACGCCTTCGAGCGCGCCCTCGCCGAGCTGGTCGGCCGCTGGCGGGAACGGCCGCTCGGCGGGCTGACCCCGAGCGATGTCGCGCCGCTGGCTACCGACCAGGCCGAACTCGATCATTGGCAGCTTCATTGGCCCGCCCTGCGCGACGCCTATCCCGCCACCGGATCGCAGCAAGGCATGCTGTTCCGGTCGCTGCTCGACAGCGCCGGGCACAACACCACGTTCGTCAACCAGCTTATCTTCAATATCGAAGGCGAACTCGATCTGCCGCGCCTGCAACATGCGTGGGAAACTCTGCCGCAGCGGCATGACGTGTTCCGGACCGCCTTCGCTCTGCCGCGCCAGGGCGGTATCGCCCAACTGCAGATGGCGCCGGAGAGTTTGAAGCTCCCGTTCTTCTACGAAGACCTCTCGGCGCTGCCGCTGGCCGAGCAGGATGCCGCCATCGCGCTGTTCACCGCGGCCGACCGCGGGCGCGGCTTCGACATCGCGCAGGCGCCCCTGAGCCGGGTGGCGGTGTGGCGCGTTACGCCAAGCTGCCACCGCGTGCTGTGGACCACCCATCACGCCATCATCGACGGCTGGAGCGTGCCGCTGGTATTCCACTCCTTGCTCGAAAGCTACGCCGCCAGCGAAGTGCGGAGCGAACCGGCAACGCGGACGTTCAAGAATTACGTGCAATGGCTGCACAAACAGGACGAGGCCGGCGCCAAGGCCTACTGGCGCGCCTACCTGGCGCCGCAGGAAGCCCCGTGCGTCATCGCACCAGACGTGCGCAATGCCGAGTCCTCGCTGCCGGCCCAGGTCCAGCTCAAGCTCGATGCCGGACAAGTTGCGCGGCTCGAGGAGCTGGCCCGTGGCGTCGGGGTTACGCCGTACAGCCTGGTGCAATGCGCATGGGCTTACGTGCTGCACACCTATACGGGACAGCAGCGCGTGTGCTTCGGTTCGGTCAATTCAGGCCGCCCGGCCCAGCTGGCCGGAGCCGACGCCACCGTAGGACCGTTCATCAACACCTTGCCAGTCACGCTGGAGGTGGACGCCGGTCGGCCGCTGCGCCAATGGCTGCGCGAAGCTCACCACCAGCACCTCGAGTGGCAGAACCATGGTTTCCTGCAGTTGCCCGACATTCTGGCGCAGTCGCCGTTCAGCGCGCGGGTCGAGTTGTTCAACACCACGCTGGTGTACGAAAACTATCCCATTGACAGCATCAAAGATGCGCAGTCGGAGCTACGAATGACCTCCCTGCACAGCCAGGAAAGCACCGGCACCGGCCTCACCCTGGTGCTCATGCCTGGCGATGGCATGACGGTCAAGCTGATGTACCAGAGCGGCGAGTTCTCGGCCACCCAAAGCGAACGCATTGCCCGCCATGTGGTGCGCCTCCTGGCGGCCATGCCCGGCCTGGCCGATGGCCTGGTCAGCAGCCTCGACGACACGCTCGACGATAGCGCTGGCCTGGCGGGCGGCCCCGGGCATCTCGATGATGAAGACCTGCTCGCCCTTCTGGACGAACTGGACAATATTTGAGACGTTAATCCGATGAAAGAATCGAATAACATGAGCTTGACAGAAACAAAGGCCGTGGCCGGCCAGATCCGCCTCGATGCGCTCAGCCCCCAGCAACGCGAGCGCCTGATGGAATTGGCACGGGCACGGCGCGCCGCAGCGAACGGCAATTTACACGACAAATTCGAAGAATGGGTAACGCGCCGTCCGCAGGCGGTCGCGGTCAGCCATGGCAAGCAGCACATGTGCTATGGCGAACTGAGCGCACTGGCCAGCGCGCTGGCGCGGCGCCTGCTCGACGCCGGCCTGCAGCGCGGCGAACTGGTCGCCATCACGCTCGACCGCAGCATCGAAGTAATCGTCGCGATCCTGGCCGTGCTCAAGGCTGGCGCCGCTTACCTCCCGATCGATCCCATCGTGCCCGAGGAGCGCCAGCGCTTCATCCGCGCCGACGCCGCGGCGCGCTTCACGCTGACCGCGTCCAAGTACGCCGCCCTGCTCGCCGGCTACGACGGCCGTGTGTTCTTCCTCGACCAAGCCGACCAGAATCAGGACGGCAAAGAGGCCGGCGTTCCCCTGCCTGCCGTCGCGGGAACCGATCTTGCTTACGTGATCTACACCTCCGGCTCGACGGGCAAGCCGAAGGGCGTGATGGTCGAGCACCGTCACGTGGGGCGCCTGTTAACCGCCGCCGAACGCCACTTCTCGTTTTCGTCGCAGGACGTCTGGACTCTGTTCCACTCCTACGCGTTCGATTTCTCGGTATGGGAAATCTGGGGTGCGCTGCTGTATGGCGCGCGCCTGGTGATCGTGCCGCACGACGTCGCGCGCGCGCCGTCCGAGTTTGCCCGCCTGCTGATCGACGAACAGGTCACGGTGCTGAACCAGACCCCGACCGCGTTTTCCAACCTGATGCCGGAACTGCTGGCCCGCGACAGCTGCGGTGCGCTGCGCTACGTGGTCTTTGGTGGCGAAGCGCTCGAAACCAGGCGGCTGCGGCGCTGGTTCGACCGCTTCGGCGACCGAACCCCGGCGCTGGTGAATATGTATGGCATCACCGAGACGACCGTGCACGTCACCTACAAGCTGGTGTCCGCGCAGGATGCAATCGACGGCGTGAACGACATCGGCACGCCGCTGGCGGACCTGACGTTGCACGTGTTCAACGAGTGCTGCAAGCCGGTGCCGCCAGGCGTGACGGGCGAACTGTACGTGGGCGGCGCGGGCGTTACGCGCGGCTACCTGAACCGGCCGGAACTGACGGCCGAACGCTTCGTCGCTCACCCGTCTCTGGCGGGCGAAGTGCTGTACCGCAGCGGCGACCTGGTGCGGCGCCTGGAAAACGGCGCGCTGGCATACATGGGCCGCAACGACGGCCAGATCAAGCTGCGCGGCTTTCGCATCGAATTGGGCGAGATCGAGCGCCACCTGGTGGCCCACCACACCGTCGAGACGGCCGTCGTGGTACTCGCCGGTGAGGAAGACGCACGCCAGCTGGTAGCCTATCTCGTGTTAACCGGCGATGCCGGTCCCGACTGGAAGCAAGGGCTGTACCGGCATCTGTCGGCTGCCGTGCCTGACTATATGATCCCGGGGAGCGTGGTATCCCTCTTCCAACTGCCCCTTACCGATAACGGCAAGGTCGACCGCCGCGCATTGCCGGCGCCGGCGGGCAGCGACGTCTGGCAGCGCGCTTACGTGGCGCCCAAGACGCCTGCGGAGCAGTTGCTGTGCACCCTGATCGGCGGGCTGCTTCAGATCGATCGCGTCGGCATTGACGATAACTTTTTCGGCCTGGGCGGCGATTCGATCAAGGCCGTCAATCTGGTCGCGCTCGGACGCGATGCCGGCTTGAGCATGAGCATCGCCGATGTGTTTGCCAACCCCTGCGTGGCCGACCTGGCCCGGATCGGCGCCAGCGCTGAGCCACTGGCGGCCATCGCGACCGGCCCGTTCGACCTGATCAGCACCGACGACCGCGCGCGCCTGCCGGCCGGCATCGAGGCGGCCTGTCCGATGTCGCGCCTGCAGCAAGGGATGATCTACGAAAACATGGCCAGCGCCGACAATTCGGCCTATCACAACGTGATCAACCAGCGCTATCGTGGCGAGCCCGACTTCGAGCGCATGCGTTTGGCGCTCGCCAATGTCATGTCCCGCCACGAGATCCTGCGCACCTCCTTCCACCTGGAAGGTTACAGCGAGCCGCTGCAGCTGATCCACCAGGCGGCGCCGGCGCCGCTTCACGTGACCGACCTGCGCGGCATGGACACAGCCGCGCAGGATGCCCACGTGGCGCAGGAACTGGCGCGCCTGCGCGGCGAACGCCTCGACCTGACGGCGGCCCCGCTGTTCCAGGCGCATATCTTCCGCCTCACGGACGCCGAGTTCGAGCTGATCTGGCTCGAGCACCACGCCATCCTGGATGGCTGGTCGCTGGCCAGCTTCATGACCCAGCTGATGAAGGAGTACACCATGCTGGCCGACGGCGGCTCGGTGCGCGCGGCACCGCCGCTGTCTTCTTCCTACCGCGACTTCATCGCCGCCGAACGTCGGGCGATCGCCGACCCGGATGAGGAAGCCCATTGGGCCGCCTACCTGGCCGACGCCACGCCCACCATCTTGCAATGCGTGCCAGCGCGCACCGAGACCGGCGCGCGCCAGATCGCCCCATTCGACATCCCGGCCGACCAGTTCGCCGCCTGCCGCGCGCTGGCGCGCGCCGTCGGCGTCCCGCTCAAGTCGGTGTTCCTGGCCGCTTACGCCAAGGTGATGAGCAAATTCAGCGGTGAACTCGATTTGCTGGTCGGCCTCACCACCCACGGGCGTCCGGAAACCCGCGACAGCGACGGCCTGCTCGGCCTGTACGTGTCGCAGCATCCGCTGCGCCTGTCGTGCAAGCAGCTGAGCTGGCGTGAGCTGATCCTCGATTGTTACCGCGCCGAGGCCGAGATCTGGCCGCACCGCTTCTATCCGATGTCGGAAATCAAGCGAAAGCAAGGCGCGCATGCCCAGCCGGAGACCACGTTCACCTACAACCATTTTTCGGTCACCGAAGACGCGCAGGACATCGGTATGCAGGGCACCCGCGCCCGGGCCAGCCTCGAATTCAACGAGATCGGCCTCGGGGTGACCTTCGTCGTGCGCGACATGCAGGCCAATGCATGCCAAATCAACGTCGCATTCGACGGCGTGCGTTTCGACGACCGCTTCGCGCTGCGCATCCAGCAGTACCTGAGCGAGGCGCTGGTGACCCTGCTGGCGGGCGTCGACGCTTTCGCCGACGTACTGCGCGACGCCGACGCGCAGATCGCCGCCGTGCTGGCGCAGAGCAGCAAATTGGTGGAACCGCACGAAACCCTGGTCGGACAGTTCCAAGGCCTGCTGGCTGCGCACGCCGGCGTCTGCGCCGTCCAGCTTGGCGAGCGTGTGCTTAGTTTCGGCGAGCTGGACGACCAGTCCGCGCGCATCGCCGTCGTGCTGCGCCGGCGCGGTGTCGAGCGCGGCGACCTGGTCGGCTTCGCGACCACGCCCTCGCCCGAGATGGCGGCCACGGTAGTGGCCGTGCTCAAACTGGGGGCGGTGGTGATGGCACTCGACCCGGAGCAGACCGCCGCTCGCCTGCGCGATATCATCGATGAATCTAAAGTCGTCCACATCGTCGCCGATCCGGGCCACCGCAGCTCGCTGCTGCCGGACGGACTGACGGTGCACGCCCTACCCGCGCTGGCCCACGAGGCGAGCCAGGCGGACGAGAAGGCCGAGCCGATCGGTACCCTGACGGCATGCGACCCGGCCTACGTGATCTATACCTCCGGTTCGACCGGCCGTCCGAAAGGCTTGACCATCAACCATGGAAACGCGCTAGCATATCTGCGCGGCAGCGAACGGCGTTTCGCGTTGTTGCCGGGCGAGCGTTTGCTGCAGGTCTCGAATACCGGATTCGACATCTTCCTTATGGAATTGCTCTACACCCTGCTCAACGCCGGCACTCTCGTCCTGCGCACCAGCCCGCTGCTGCCGGACGGCCCGCAGTTGTGGAAATTGGTCGAACGCGAGCGCATCAACATCCTGTGCTTGGCGACGGCTTACCTGCATCTGCTATGCGACGAGTTGCCGCCCGACCTGCACGACGGTGCCGGCGACAGCCTGCGCCTTGTGATGGTCGGCGGCGAAGCGATGCAGCGGCGCCACGTCGACCGCTGGCTGGAACGCTGGGGCAACCGCAATGCCCTGGTCAATATCTATGGCCCGACCGAGGTCACGGTGGCGGCCACCACGTTCGATACGCGCACGCTGGTCGACCTTCCGCAATGCCACACCGGCGTTCCGCTCGGCCGTCCGCTCGACCACGTTAGCCTCTACATCCTGGGCAAGGACCTGCGTCAACTTCCGCAAGGCGTCACCGGCGAACTGTATATCGGCGGCGGCGGTGTGTCGCTCGGCTATTTGCACCGGCCGGAATTGACCGCCGAACGCTTCCTGCCCGTGGGCAGCGTGCCTGGTGTCCACGAGTGGTTATACCGGACCGGCGACCTGCTGCGTACGCTGGAGGACGGCCAGCTCGAGTTCGTGGCCCGCGCCGATACCCAACTCAAGATCCGTGGCTACCGGGTGGAGGTGGACGAGGTGCGGTACGCCATCTGCGCGCATGCCCAGATCAAGCATTGCGCGGTGGTGCCGAAGGCCGATGCCGATGGCGAGCGCAAGGTCGTCGCGTACGTAGTGCTGGCCAATACGGCCGGCGACGACACGCTGGAGGCTGTGAAGTCGGACCTACGCAACCGACTTCCCGGCTATATGCAACCGTCGGCCTGGGTGTCGCTGGTCACGCTGCCGCTGACGCCGAACCGCAAAGTCGATGTCCGTGCATTGCCGGCACCCGACTTCGGCGCCGCCGAAGCGTACATGGCGCCGACTTCCGATCTGGAAGCGCAGATCCAGCAAATCTGGTGCGAAGTGCTCGCCCGCGACGAAATCAGCGTCGCGGCGGACTTCTTTGCACTAGGCGGTCATTCGCTGCTGCTCACGCGCCTGCTGTTACGCATCGGACAAGCCTGCGACGTCGAACTGTCGCTGGCCGAACTGATGCGCGGCAGGACCGTTCGCGATATGGCCGCGCTGGTTGCGGCAAGCCGCAGCATCGGTAGGGCGTCCGCAAGCGAAGCCCCCTCGCACTCGGTCGAACAGGTGTGGTAAAGGACGTGCGGTCCGGCACCCCGGACTGCGTCACGGCAGCCTCCTTAACAGAAATTCGCAGAAAGTAAGCATGCTCACCTATTTTTCAAAGAAACTCAGCGGTATGCTGGCCCTGGCGACGATCTCGAGCAGCATTTCCGCGCTGCTCGCCGTCTCGCTGTTCGTCATGATTTCCCGTGCCCGGACAGCGGGCCTGCAGGACTTCGATACCCTTCGGTACGCGCTGGCCTGGCTGCTGCTGCTCGTCACGTCGATCGGCGCCTCGCGCCTGCTCTCGCTCCTGTCCACCAAGTCCGTCTACAAGATCAGGACGTCGTTGATACGGCGCATCTTGGGTACGTCGTACGAAAAGCTGGAGCAAGCCGGCTCGCCACGCCTGTACAACGTACTGACCAACGACGTGGCGATTCTCTCGAACACGTTCTCGGAGCTGCCCACCTTCGTGTTCAACGTGATCCTGATGGTGTGCTGCCTGTCCTTCCTGGCCTTCCTTTCGCTCAAGCTGTTCGCCGTGCTGGCGGTGGCGATCGGCGTGTCTTTCTTAGTCTCCAAGACCCTGATCCGACGGCTCGGGAAGCTGGGAGCCAAGCTGCGCGAAACCCAGGACTCGTCTATGGAAGCCTATCGCGGCATGCTCGACGGCAGCGCGCAGCTCACCGTGGACGAGTTGCGCAAATCATTCTATTACAACCACGACTTGGAACAACAGGCCAGAACGCTGGGTAACGCCGAGGTCACGTACCGTTTTTACTCCGACATCAACCGCATCGTGACGGTGGCTCAGATATTCCTTCTGCTGGGCATCATGATGGAAGCGGGCCGGCACCTGGGCGACCATACCATCGTGATGACGTTCGCACTGGTCATCACGTACTGCGCCAGCCCCTTTGCCAACGTACTCAATCTGCTGCAGCTGTTCGCCAATGCCCGGATATCGCTCAACAAGATCGACAGCTTGCAGATAGACCCGGAAATCGATCCGCAACTAAGCGTCACGGCCCCGCTCGAATGGAACAGCATCCGCTTTTCGCAAGTCGAGTACACCTACCGCAAGGACGGCAGCGAGACCCCGTTCGTGCTCGGCCCCCTCGAGCTCGAAATCCGCAAGGGTGAAGTGACCTTCATCACGGGCGGCAACGGCAGCGGCAAATCGACCTTCATCAAGCTGCTGCTCACCCTGCATGAGCCAAGCGGCGGCACCGTGTACATCGACGGCGTGCCACTGGACGCGGGCAACCGCGACGGCTACAAAGCCTTGTTCGCGATCGTGCTGTCGGACTTCTACCTATTCAAGCAGGTGCTCGATGCGCACGGCAAGCCGGCCGCGAATGCCGATGTCAAGAGCCTGCTCGAACGCTTCAACCTGAGCTCGGTGGTCAAGCTGGAAGACGGCGCCTTCGACACGGTGCGCCTATCCCAGGGGCAGAAAAAGCGCCTGGCGCTGGTGGCGGCGATCGCACAGAACAAGGATATCTACGTGCTCGACGAATGGGCCGCCGACCAGGATCCGCATTACCGCAAAGCATTTTATGAGGAAATTATCCCATGGCTCAAAGCCAGCGGGAAAACGATCGTCGCGATCACGCACGACGACCGTTATTTTTGCGCCGCCGACCACCGTATCGATTTCGAGGCCGGTAGCGTGCGCAACGATAGCGCCAGCCTCGGCTTCACGGGCGGCGCAGCCATACCATTGCTGAAAAAAACGATCGCCTGAACGGCGGGCTGTACACCACCTTTTCCCAATTTTCTCAGGAGACATCGATGCAACACGCTCCCCGCTCACTGAGCACAGAAGACAGCGAGCGCATCGCGGCGCTGGTCCATCCACTAACACCGCAGGAATTCATGAGCAACGTATGGCCGGGAACGTTTCAGCATTTCACTGGCCCGGCGAAGCGCCTGGCCGAGCTGCTGACCCAAGCCAGTCTGGCCGACGTCGAAGCGCTCGTGCGCAACCCATTGCGCGGCGAAATCCGCAGCGAGCCGACGCGGCCGGGACGCAGCGTCACACGCGAGCTGACGCCGAAGCGGGCGATCGAACTGTACAAGGAAGGCGACACGATTTACCTCACGCGCCTAGTGAGCGAGCCGCTGCTCGAATGGTGCCAGACCCTGGACCGCACGTTTGGCCTGATTCCCGGCACGACCCAGATCAACGCATTCGCATCAAGCGCCGGGCCGGGCCTGAACTGGCACTGGGATCCGCAGGAATTGTTCATCGTCCAGATCAAAGGATCGAAGCGCTGGAACGTGGCGCCCAACGACGCGGTGGAGTGGCCGTCGATAGGTGGCTCTTGTGGCACCGACAAGCTTCCGGCGATGCGCTACCAGATGAACAATCCCGGAGCGCCGATCGAGTCGCCCACTGAATGGACCACGATCGACATGGTGCCGGGCTCAGTGTTATACATGCCGCGCGGTTACTGGCACTGCACGGAAAGCATCGACGAAAGCATCCACCTGGTCCTTCAGGTGAAGCTGCTCTCCTGGCGCGACGTGTTCGAATACCTGCTCGAGCACGTCCCCGCGTTCTACAGCCTGGACTGGCGCAAGCCGAGTTTGGCCCTGGCGCCGGACCGGTTGCTCGACAGCGGTCTGAAGGAATTTCAGGAGCGTTGCGCGGCGCTGGGTGCCTTCGCCACGCCCCAGGGCGTGCAAGCGCTCGCGCGGACGTTCTCTGAGAGCCGCGAATAAAAATAATTGCATCGAATTACTAGGGAGTACGCATCAATGAACCAAGAAATTGCCCTGATTAATCGGCTCGACGCCATGGGCATTCAAGTACGCCTGACCGATGGGAAACTGACGACGCGAAGCGCGCCCGGCAGCGTGACCGCGGAAATCGCGGCGCTGATCCGGCAACAGCGCGACTCGCTGATCGCCTTTCTGCGCCAACGCGAACTGGGCGAGGCGCTGAAGTCTTCGGCCATTCTCGCGCGCGCAGAGGACGCCCATCCGCTGTCGTACGCCCAGAAGCGGCTGTGGTTGATCGACCGCATGGGCGATACGGGCACGGCTTATCACATACCGGCGGCGCTGCGGATCGAAGGCATGCTCGACCGCGACGCGCTCGAGCATGCCTTCGATGCCATCGTCGAGCGGCATGCAGTCTTGCGCACGGTGTACATCACGCACGAAGGCGAGCCGATGTGCGAAGTGCGTCCCCATGCCGGGTTCACGCTGGAGAGCATGCGCCTGGCCGCAGGCCAGACGCTGGAGGCGGCTATGGCTGCGGAAAACGCGCGGCCTTTCGACCTGTCGCGCGACCTGATGCTGCGCGCAACGCTGGTGGAGGTGGATCCGGACCACCACGTCCTGCTGCTCAATATGCACCACGTCGCATCCGACGGTTGGTCGATGGGCATCCTGGTCAAAGAATTGATCGCTTTGTACGAAGGCGCCACGCTGGCGCCGCTCGCCGTGCAGTATGGCGACTATGCCGCATGGCAGAGCGAATGGCTGGCCGGCGGCACTCAGGAGCACCAGTTGGAGTACTGGAAGCGGCGCCTCGACGGTATCGCCCACCTGCACGCGCTGCCCACCGACTACCCGCGGCCCGAGCGTCAGCAGTACCAGGGCGCGCATTACAACTGCACCTTGGAAGATGCGTCCGCGCTGCATGCGCTTTGCCGCAGTGCCGGCACCACCTCGTTCATCGCATTGCAGTTGGCATTCGCGGTCCTGCTGTCGCGATGGAGCCACGAAATCGACATCGTGTTCGGCACGCCGGTCGCCAATCGCCTGCGTCCCGAACTCGAAGGCTTGATCGGTTTCTTCGTCAATACGCTGGTGCTGCGCAACCAGATCGACCCCGCGCGCTCCTTCGCCGACCTGCTCGGCGAGGCGGTCAGCAACACGGCCGCCGATTTCGATCATCAATCCTTGCCCTTCGACGTGCTAGTCGAGACGCTCAATCCGGTACGCTCCTCGGCCCACCCCCCGCTCGTGCAGATCATGTTTTCCATGCATAACGCGGTCCCGAGCACGGTGCGGCTCGAGGGTTTGTCGCTGTCGGGCGTGGACACGGCCGGCGTCAGCGCGAAGTTCGACCTTACCTTGAACGTGGTCGAAAGCAACGGCACGCTGAACATGAGCTGGCAGTACAGCACGGCCCTGTTTAATCCCGGCACCATCGAAGCCATGGCACAACAGTACCTGACGCTCTTAAGCGACATCGGGCGGCGCCCGGCGGTGCCCGTGGCCAGGCTGGACATGCTTGCGCCAGGAGAAAAGGAACGCCTGCTGACGTTGAGCGGCGCCACCGGCATAGGGTCGGGCGACTCGATTCCGCATCTGTACCGCAAACACGTCGAGAGCGCGCCTGAGCGCGTCGCACTGGTCGAGGGCGAGCGGCAACTGACCTACGCACAACTGGACGACGAAGTCAGGCGCCTGGCCGCCTGGCTGGTCCGGCGCGGCATGCGCGACGAGCAGCCCATCGGCATCTACATGGACCGCGGTGTCGACATGATCGTGGCGATGCTGGCGATCCTGCACGCCGGCGGCTGCTACGTGCCGATGGACGTGACGATGCCGACCGAACGCGTCGCGCTGGTCGTGCGCGACACGGGCTGCGAACTGGTGCTGTGCAGCGCGCGCCGACGCGCCGTCCTCGACGGTCTCCCGACCGAACCGGTGGCAATCGACCTGCTCGACCTGGACGGGACGCGGCACGACGATCTGCCCGATGCACGCGGCGGGTGCCGCCTAGCCTACCTGATGTACACCTCGGGCTCGACCGGGCAGCCCAAGGGGGCCATGATTGAACAGCGCGGCATCGTGCGGCTGGTGTGCGACGCCGGCTACTGCCGCATCAGCCC